>Ga0136630_1000135_pt1 | contig 23095 bp, 21 predicted proteins | sample AntDrymUQ5682106_2_FD_105496 | JGI IMG/M metagenome (GOLD analysis project Ga0136630, IMG submission 105496) | Polar desert sand microbial communities from Dry Valleys, Antarctica - metaG UQ568 (21.06) | ecosystem: Environmental > Terrestrial > Soil > Desert | place: Antarctica: Dry Valley...
ATTATTCGAGTTTCTGGTGCTGGAAGGCGCCCAAGCGGGCCTGAGCTGGCTCACGGTTCTAAGAAAACGCGAGAATTACCGCGTCGCCTTCGATAACTTCGATCCCGCTACCGTGGCCAACTACGACGCGCGTAAGATCGCCCGGTTGCTCGAAAACTCCGGCATTATCCGCAACCGGCGCAAGATCGAAGGCGCAATCAATAACGCGCGGGCATTTTTACGAGTTCAAAACGAGTTCGGGAGCTTTGATGCGTATATTTGGGGCTTCGTGGACGGCACGCCTAAGGACAACCACTGGCGCAGCATCACCGAGCTTCCCGCCCGTACTGCTCAGTCCGACGCACTCAGCAAGGATCTTATCCAACGAGGGTTCAAGTTCGCGGGCTCGACCATCTGTTATGCGCATATGCAGGCGACGGGCATGGTCAACGATCATATCGTCGGCTGTTTCCGCCATGCGCAATTGCGGTCCGGCCGGGCTTAGACTCTCGTAAGAATCGCGGGGCGGTAGGGTCACCGAGAGCGGGTACGACAATTCGCCGCACCCCTTGCCAATCCGGTAGGCTGCGAAAACGACGATGACGGTTACGCCGGCTTGATCCGACCAATATCACCAGAGACGGCATGTTTTTCTCTTAGCAGACGCCCCTCAGGGGATCAGCGCGGTGGAGACGAGACGCGGCCGACGAGCGCCAGCCGTGCGGCGAGAGTAGGTAGCAGAGGGTTGTCGCCAACCCTCTGCTTTTTGGTGCTATCTAGTCTTTGCTGCTATTTCCTGGTGGATTGGTCGCGATTAACGCGGCAAAGCACACAACGGACATAGCTAACAATACCCACATTCCAGCATCGCCCATAATCGTTCCTCCTTCCGGTTCGTTATAGTTTAAGTTAAACGACGACGAAAACCGCTTTTTTCCGGTTTTTATCGGCTCGACTTTCTTAAGGCAATTTGCACCTGGCAGCGAACAGATGGGCATGCCCGTCTATATTATACAGAAATTATCTTGGATACGGAATAGCGAACGGTTTCCGCGGTACCCGCGTCAGCGGCGCAAACGGGGTTTCGACCGCGCATCAAGCCGCGAAGTCCCGGAGCCGCACGGGCAGGCGCCGCGCGCCCCAGCACCCCGGCCGCAACTCGAACACACCCGGGCACGGCGTGCCGCACGAGACACAGCGCCCGCCGGTGCTAAGGTTCCAATCGCTGAGTGTGTACCAGTCGCGCCCGATGAGCGTCGTCCCGCACCGGTGGCAGTAGGTGCTGCCGCCGGCCTTATCATGCACGTTGCCGGTATAAGCGTAGCGGACGCCGTTGCGTAGCGCGATGTCGCGCGCCCGCGTGAGGGTGGCGGGGGGGGTGTGTGTCTTATCCATCATCTTCCAGTCGGGATGGAAAGCGGTGAAGTGCATCGGCACCTCGGGGCCGAGATTCTCGACGACCCAGCGGGTCATCGCGTCGATCTCTTGCTCGGAGTCGTTCTCGCCGGAGATCAAGAGCGTCGTGATTTCGAACCAAACCCGGGTCTCGTGCTTGAGGTATGTGAGCGTGTCGAGCACCGGTTGCAAGTGGCCGCCGCAGATCTTCCAATAAAATCGTTCGCTGAAACCCTTGAGGTCCACGTTGGCGGCATCCATGTAGCGGTAGAGCTCCGTGCGCGGCTCCGGACAGATATATCCGGCGGTCACCGCGACCGATTTGATTCCGTATTCCCGGCACGCCTGCGCGACGTCGATGGCGTATTCCATGAAAATCACCGGATCATTGTAGGTGTACGCGACGCTCGCGCACCCGAGGGCCTTGGCGGCGCGGGCGATCCGATCGGGGGCCGCCTGGTCGGCCAGCGTGTCCGTCTCCCGCGACTTGCTGATGTCCCAGTTCTGGCAGAACTTGCAGGCGAGATTACAGCCCGCGGTGCCGAAGGAGAGGGTCGGCGTACCGGGGAGAAAATGATTGAGCGGTTTCTTTTCGATCGGATCCACGCAGTAACCGCTCGAGCGCCCGTAGGTAGTCAACACCACCTCTCCGCCGCGGTTCACGCGTACGAAGCACATCCCCTCCTGACCTTCGTGCAGCTTGCACGCGCGCGGGCAGACGTCGCATTGGACCCGCCCGTCGGCGAGGCGGTGCCAATAATGTGTGGCGTGAAACGACTCCGTTGACTGCATGTAGCGATTCTAGTCCCTCGGATGGGTTTTCGCTTCTGTCCGCGTTGCGTCTAGGGCGTCGGCAATGTAGCCTGCTCCTTCAACCACTCCTCCAGGACCTGCTTCGGAACCAACACCCTGCCACCCACCTTCAGCCGCGGCGGTCCTTTCCCACGCTTCCACCAACGGTGCAGCGTGTCGTGGCTTACCCCAAGCATTTTCGCCACCTCAACCGGTGAGTAGGCAACGCGTGAACCGGTACAGTTGTTCATGGACTTCTCTTATTTCAGATACCGCTGTAAGAAATAGGATACAATGATAAGAATTTATACGCAATTGTCTTTGACATTAGAATTATTCTAGGATATTCTTCGCACCGATAGGAAATTATATGCAATTACTGGGAAGCGGTCATAATCGTTCTCATACGCGGGCTACGACGAAGGAAGCTCGGCGTATTAGTGGTGGGAAGAGCAACGTCCCATAGCAAAGGTACAAAAAGCGAGATAGAAGATACGTATAAGATAAGGAGATAACCGTGCACAAGCAGAACCACAATCACAGGCAGTATCAGGTCAGCCGATTGGATACCCACCCTTCTCCTGAAGGCTGGGAGTTACAGCGCGTGGTGGTGCGGGATGGAATTTCGTTCAACTTCTCCCCTCTGGTTTATACCACGGAGAAGGAGGCACTGGAGGGGGGTAAAAGATGGGTGTGTGCTGGAAGTTAGAAGCGCCTGAGACGGCAAGAGTAAAAGTCGATCCATGAGCATCAAATATCTGTTATATACACGTGACCGCGTCGTGGGGTGGACTGACCAAGAGCGAGGTTTGACGGGGATACATGTTGAATACGGCCTAAGGGATGGGAAGGGTCTATTGCATACCTCAGGTATCGGCCGGTTAGAGCTGGCGAGCCGCTACCCCAGAACGCACGTTGCAGAGCTTAAGCATTGGGATTCGTAAAACGGCCAGCCCAGACGAGGCTACCCCCAGGTGCGAAGGCCAAAATGAGTACGTGACCTGCACGCCGACTTCGGGGGGGCGCACCCTCATGTCATCCCCCGTATGTAGCAACTGCTCCTTGGTGAGGACCTCGTCGCCTCGCTTCTAGTAATGCCTCCCGAAGATCCCTGTCATTAGGATGGCCTCTGTCGGGGCATGCCTCCTCGCAGAAGCCACAGTAAACGCGCTTGAACAAGTCGATGTCGTATTGTGAAGTGCGCCGAGTTGCGTCTGCCCGCTACTCGGACTCCATCGTAATGGCCGCTGGCGCATGGCTCCGCGTTTACTCCTCGATGAGGCACTCTTATAATTTCACCCGTCATGGGCTTGGGCTTCTCCCTCGGTACGGCGCGGAGAGCGTGCGAAACCTGTTCTGAGAAACCCCTCTTGGAAGAGGGCTGAGGGGAAAGAACGGTTAAGGCCTTATTCATGCCATGGCCGGAACCGAGACAACAAGCCTTGGAAATTCTCACAGGGGAGAGCTAATCGATGCGCTTTTATCTCCACGTCCTAAAAACATTCGCAATTTTAGCGGGCGGTTTCGTCGTAGGATGCGGCAGTGGAATTAAGGGCGATGACAACGCTGCGGGAGCGCCGGCCGCTGGTTCGATCGTCACCCTCGATCAAGGCTGGAACGCCGATATACAGCAGCGCTTCTGGTTCACTGATCAAGGGAGTCAGATCCTCCCCTATAGCTGGCTCTTGGCATTGGAACAGGCGGGAAGCCAGTTATCGTTCCGCACGGACGCGAATATCGAGCGCCTAGGCTACTTTCCCGAACGGCCGTCGAAATATAATCCCGACGGCTTGCCGATAGGATTCGCCAAGACGCGCGATCCGGCGAGCGGGGAGCATTGGATGGGGCCGACCTGCGCCGCCTGTCATACGGGGCAAGTCAAGTACCGCGGTAAAATCATACGTGTGGATGGCGGGCCGACCCTGGGCGATTTCACCGCGCTCCTCGATGATCTCGTGGCCGCGCTCCGCGCCACCGCTAGTGACGAGGCGAAGTTTCAGCGCTTCGCCGCGCAGGTCGCCGGAGGGTCGCAGCAAGCGATCGCGGAGCTTCGCCGGAGCCTCAATGCCCGGCTCGAGGCGCTGATCGAGCGCATCAAACTCAACCTGCCTCCCAGTCCCCCTGGACACGGTCGTGTCGACGCTATCGGGAATATATTCAACGAAGCGTTTGTGCGTGTCTTAGGCATACCGGAAAACAAGGTACCCCCGAGCGCGCCGGTGTCTTACCCATTCATCTGGGATACGCCGCAACACGATGTCGTGCAATGGAACGGCAGCGCTCCCAACGCCGGAATCGGTTCCCTGTTGCGCAATATCGGAGAAGTATTGGGTGTCTTCGGCAACGTCACCGTGACCGGCTCGCCATTGCCCAAGGGGTTTAAATCGTCGATCAACGTCACGAATCTAGGGAAGCTCGAAGGTTGGTTACAGGATCTGTGGTCGCCGCAATGGCCGGTTACCTTGCTGACGCCGATCGATACCGGCAAAGCCGAACGCGGCAAGGTGCATTACCAGCAAAACTGCGTGAGCTGTCACGCGCCATCGAACGGGCAAACCGCAAACGGAGAGTTAACGCGGTCATGACCCGCCTCGCGGACATCGGCACGGATCCGGCGATGGCTACCAATGCGATCCAGCGCACCGCCAAGACCGGTGTCTTGCAAGGTACACGCGAAATGATCCTGTTCGGCGACCGCTTGGGACCGGTGGCGCCGGGCACCAAACTGGGGCCCGTCATCGCGGCCGGGGTGGCGCTGGGGCAACCCGTTCAAGCGATCGAAGCCGGGTTTAGCGAATATTTAAAGGTAAGAAAAGCCACACCCTTCGATCCCCTGTCTTATAAAGCGCGGCCGCTCAACGGGATCTGGGCGACGGCTCCTTATCTACACAACGGATCGGTGCCGAGCTTGTGGCAGCTCCTGCAACCCAGCGCGCAGCGAGACCAGGTGTTCCATGTGGGCAGCTACGAATTTGACCCGCTACACGTCGGGTTCGCGAGCGGGCCGTACACCGGAGGCTCCCGTTACGACACGCGGTTGTCGGGTAACAGTAATTCCGGCCATGACTATGGCGTGACGCTCAGTGACAGCCAGAAATGGGAGCTGCTGGAATATCTGAAAACACTCTAAGGCCCCGGCGGGGGCAAGCGCTCGATCTGGCCGTAGCGTAAAAAGATGGGATCGATGTACTTTAGATGGAGCTTTATGGCCCAGGACCCGAGCATCGGGATGAGTGCTCTCGCGATCAGGCGAACGATGGCCTCCACGGGCGCGCGCAGCGCGCGGAATACCCACACGCCCCGGCCGAGCTTTCGACTGTAGCGATTCAGCCCCCACATTATCACCATCAGCAGGACAAGGCCCAGGGAGAACCTCACATCGATCAGGATCCAGACGAGCGCGAGAAGCGTTAGGAGGGCGAGCACCGCTAACGCCTCCTTTGCCCAGCCGGGCAGGAGCAAGTGGAATAGCTTGAGAAACTGATAGGACGCCACTTTGAGTTGCTTGAGATAGGCCTCGTTGGGCCGTTCCATCCAGGGCTTAATTTTGAGGAAACCCCACGCAGGTGGCGCCAGATCCGCGGGCCTTGGGGTCGCACCCGGCCGGCCACCGCCGCAGCCAGGCTGTTGAGCTCGGAGTCGCTCATCAGATACCCGTCCGCCATGAGCGTGCAGGCCTCGACCTCGGTGAACGAGTCGAGATCGGTTCGGATCCCCGAAACGAGATCCTGGACCCGGTCATCGACACGAAAGTCGGGGGCCGAGATCGCAGGTCGCAGAAGTTCCTGCGAGGGATCCGCGGGCTGCCCGTCGGGTCCCAGCCAGGCGATGGCACGAGTAGTCAGTCCCGCCCGGAGATGCATGAAGGCGATGCGCGATCGGTCGGTGGGGCCCCACAGACGGAAAAGCTGTTCTTCGCGCACGCGGTCCTGGGAGATCGAGGCCGCGCGGCCCAAGACCGCATCGAAGTGCGTAGCGGGCTCATGTATTTCTTCCATTTGAGCCGAGGCATCGCTCACGATGATGTGGGTGCAGGCTTCGTCCAGGAGACCCTGGATCCCCTGGTTGTCGTGGACACCGCCATCGACCAACTGCACGCGGATCTCGCCTCCCGTCTCGGGATCACGGTACAGGCCACTGATCGCGAGCGGGTGAAAGATCCCCGGCACACACGCGGAGGCGGCTACGGCGTGGCCTAGGGTAAAGTCCTGTTGGTAGGGCGGGATGTCGGTGTAGGACAGCGGCCGGCGCAAGCGGATCGCCTTCTTGTCTATTTCTCTTGCTAGGGCATTGTCGCGCGGCGGTTCCCCCATGCGCGATGCGGTAAAGCGCCAGTTACGGCCGGAGTTGAGCGTAGTCGCATTGACAAGGAGAATAGGGACCTTAGCGCTTCTACCGTGGTTGTCGCGTTCAGGGTGAAACGCCGCATTGGTTCCTTTCGGCTGGATCTTGACCTCGCGTATTTTGATAGGGAGTTCTAGGCCGGGCAGGACACCTTGATAAAGGCGATCGTTGTATAGCTCCGCAAGACGGTCGCTGCGCGAATAGTCCGGCCGTCTGATCTTGAAGTTCGCGGCCGGATCGGTGAAGGTGCTCATGCGTAAGTTGGTCTGTACGGCCGCGAAGAAATCGCGCTCGATGCGCTCGACCATCTGCTGGTAGCGGCCATCGCTCAGGTCGGAGTCCGCATCGGATTCCAAGAGCTGCTTCACGTGCAGGTAGTAGAGCGCTCCGATGATCGAGCCGCCGGAGACCGTTGAGATCACCTCTACCCGCCGCAGCAAGCCCTGCATCGCCATCTGGGCTAGAACACCCAGGTGAAAGAAAGACGCGCGAAAACCGCCCCCCGAGAGCGCGAGACCTAGCTTCACGCGCCCGTTAGCCGTCCCCGGTTCTGCTACTGTAGCCATATGCCCCCTGCACTGCGCCGCCGCAACCCCTGTCCGCACAGGTCCCCTCCCGCGCTTGCCCCCTATGCAAATGCTGGACGGGCACCGATCGATTCCCCATTATGTCCAGGCGACAATGTGCGGTCAATACACATAGCTATATGATTAACGCACGCGAATGAGTTGGGCCCCGGTCTTTGAAAAAAGCGCGCCTTAGCGCAAGGCGGCGACGAAATAGATCATCCCGGCGAGCGAAATCACGGCCGAGCCGTAGCGTTGCACCAGCCGCTCGTTACGGTTTGCGCCTCGGGCCGCGCGCCGCAGCAAGCGCAGCCCGCAGAAGGCCGGCAACACCACGGTTTGATGCCCGATCTCGACACCCACGCTGAAGGCCGCGATAGCCAAGACGGCGCCGGCCCCACCGAGGCTGGCCATCGCCTCCAGTAATCCGCCGGCGAAGCCCAAGCCGTGGAAGAGCCCGAAAATAAACGCCACGAGCGCCCGGCTCCAGCCTCTGGTTTGCCGCGGCCAAAAGAGGTTCTGCGCCGCGACGACGACGATACTCGCGGCGATCATCGGCTCGACGATGGCCGCCGGCAGCCGAAACAGATCGAACGCCGCCAGGGCGAGCGTCAGGGTGTGGGCGAGCGTGAAGGCGCCGATCACTTTGACCAAGTCCCAAAGGCTCACGACCGCCAGCACCAAAGCGCCGACAAAGAGCAGGTGATCGTAGCCGCTGAGGATGTGGGTGATCCCGTGGCGCACGAAGGCCGCGGCCATCCGCGCTTGGCCAAGCCCCGGCCCGCCCGCCGTCCAGTCCTGCTCGAAATCGAATTCGAGCGGTTCCTTCGATGTCAACAATAGCCCCTCGGCCGGTGGCTGCCCCTGCTGGGAAATGCGCACCAGATAGCTCGCTTCCCACGGATTGCCCGGCGCGAACTCAAACTCGCGCAGCACGTCCTGCCGCAACTCGAGCCGCGCGGGCGCGTCTCCCGTCAGCCGATACTCGAGTGTGTAAGCCGGACGCACCGCTTGATCGAGAACCTTGAGCACGCGCCCCTCAAGCGCGCGCCCATCGGCCCTGATCTGGAGATGCGCGAGTAGATAGGCGCCGTGGTGGCGCACCGCTTCCGGATACGTAATGCCTTCTTGCCCGCCGAAGGCCGCGGCCACGAGCACTTCCTCGCGCGACACGGTCGCCCGCAGCTCGATGCGGCCCGGAAGAATCTCGATCTCGAGCGCGCCTTGCGCCACTGGATGCGCCCCGGCGATGCGCGTGGCGAATAGCGCCAACACGAGCAGGCAATAGCGCGCCCAATCGCCCCATCCGAGCCGATGCACCTCAACGATGCACATGGAAGGCTTCGTAACGCGGGTTCACTTCGGCCGCCCGTTTCAAAAACTGCTTACCCTCGCCGGTGCGGCCTGCGGCGAGGTGGATCATCGCCGCATGGAAAAACAGGTGTGCATCTTTCACGCGGGCTGCGAGCGCTTGCTTGATTTCATCGAGGGATTCGGCGATCCGGCCGGCGCGATACAGCGCCCAGGCAAGCGCTTCCCGGGTCGCGTAATTCCGCCGCAGATCGAGATCCCGGCGCGCCCATTTCACCGCCTCGGCGCCGTCCTCGCGTACATCGGCGTAAAACCAAGCGAGGTGGTGAAAGTAATGCACCTCGCGGCGCCGCGCCGATGCGAGATAAGCGGCGAGCGCTTGCTCGTGCCACGGCCGCGCTTGCTCGGGTTGGCCCATCAAGGCATAGAGATCGCCCACTGCTTGTTGGAGCTCCGGCCGCGGCGAGCGCGCGACGACGCTCTGGTAGCGCGCGATTGCTTCGCCGTATTTCCGCTGCGCTCCGAGGAGCTCCGCCATGTGATCCTCGATCAGCCAATAGCCGGAATAGGCCTTATCGGCGCGCCGGTAATGCGCCCAGGCTTCCTCGTGGCGCCCTTGTCTTAAATCCAGCAATCCCCTTTGCACTTCCACCCAGGCATAGGAGCGCATTTCCTTGGCTGTAATTTCGTCCTGAGCTTCCCGATATAAGCGATCCGCGGCGAGAGGATCGCCGATCTTGGATTCCAGATAGGCCAGGCGCGCCAGGTTGTCCCAGGTACGCTCGGCTTGTATCACGCTTGCGTAGCCTTGTCTTGCATGCGCGTACTTTCCTTGTTGCAAGTCTATATTGGTTCTTAGCACCTGGGCTCGCGGGCTCGCGGCGAGGGACGAAAGGCGATCGAGATCGTGCCTGACCTCATCGAGCCGATGAAACGTGTAATTAAGATTGGCCCTGACAAGATAGAGATCATCGGAGGCGCCAAGTGTGTGAATGGCGTTTTCGGTTTCCGTTTCCGCCACGTTGAAATCATCAAAGCGGCCGGTGAGCGAAGCCTTAAGATAATGCAGATAAACCAGCGTTAATGCCTCTTCCGCGGATCCGCTGAGAGCGCTGGTCTTGGTGCTCAAGATGTCATTTTCTATCTTGGCTAATTCAATTTCATAGTCGGTGGGTGTTTTAATCAGAAAGCTGGCCGCAACTACAGCTAGGGAGGCTACAGCGACTAGAATCAAAGCGGCTTTAAGGAGGCGCGTTCGAGAGGTATTCATTGTCCCCGTGATCCCCGCCCGGCCCCTGCGCCCGCTGGCGGCGCGTTACCCCGCTCCGAGTTGTTCGCGCTTGATCCGGTACAGGGCCGAGATGTCCTCCGCCCCATAACCTCGATCGATGAGCCGCTGGTAATTTTCCAGGGTTAAATCCACGATCGGCAGCGGCGGGCCGCCCATCGCCCGGCAGATCGCAAGGTCCTTATGATGGAGCGCGACTTTAAAGCCGGGTTCAAAGCGGCCCGCAACCATGGTCTTGCCGCGATGACTCAGGTACCAGTTCGCGGCCGCTCCTTGGCTCACGACGTCGATTACTTTCGCGAGGTCCAGTCCCATGGACTCACCGAAGGCGAGGGCCTCGGTCACCGCCTGGTTGATCCCGGCGGCCATGATTTGATTGACCGCCTTGGTCGCTTGACCGGAACCGCTGGGGCCCATGTGGACGATGGTTGTGGCAAGGGTGGCTAGGGCGGGCCGAACGTGTTCCAGCACCGTCTCCTCGCCGCCGACCATCATGGCCAGGTGCCCGTTTAGCGCGCCCTCCACGCCTCCGGAGACCGGGCAATCGAGAAATGCCGCCCCCTTGGGTTTAAGCGCCGCCGCCATCGCACGCGCGGTATCGGCGCTAACGGTGGAGGTGTCGGCCACCGCACCGCCCGGCCGAACGCCGGGCAGCAAGGCGTTAATCACCTCCTCCAGATCCGAATCGCGCGACACCGATGTGAGCACGAGGTCCACCCCCGCCGCGAGCTCGCCGGACTCTCGGCCATGGCCACACTCGTCTCCCGAGACAGGGCTTGCGCCCGCGAGCGGGTTCGATTCCAGACGGCCCGTAGAAAGCCCGCGAGGTGCAGATTCATGGCCATCGGCACGCCCATCGCGCCTAGCCCGATCACTCCAACCTTCATCATCGTGATTTATCCCCCTCTCGCCCATGCTGGTAATGATCGACGATGACGCGGGCGATACAGCAAGTCAAGCGCTTGGCTGTCGGAATATCCAGGAACTCGTTGGGTCCATGGGCATTCGATCCCGGACCTAGCACGCCGGTAATGAGAAATTGCGCGTGGGGATAGCGCTCGCCCAGCATGGCCATGAAGGGGATGGTGCCGCCTTCACCCATGTACACCGCCGGTTTCTCAAAAAAGATCCGCGAGGCGGCATCGATTGCGTTCTGAAGCCACTCGGCGAGGGGCGGCGCATTCCAACCCGTGGCGGACCAATCTGGGGTAAAAGTCACGTTGGCATCGTAGGGCGGGGCCGATTGCAATAACTGTTTGAGCGCTTTCGAGGCCGCCACGGCGTCGCACGTCGGCGGCAGCCGCAGAGAGATCTTGACCGAGGTCGCGGGGCGCAGGACATTGCCGGCCTGACGGAGGGGCGGGAAGCCCTCGGCGCCGACGACCGCAAGTGCCGGCCGCCAGGTACGGTTAAGAATCAGCGCCAGCGGCTCCGCCGCCGCGGCGCGCGTGTTCCCGCTGAACGGGAACTTGGCGTGGACTTGCGAGCCGAGCACCTGCGCGGCGCGGCGCGCCTGCTCGATGCGCTCGTCGGGAATGTCAACGCTAAAGTCGGGAGGCAGGATCGCGCCGGTCTCGGCATCTTCCAAGCGGGTGAGGATTTGCCGCAAAATGCGAAAGCTCGAGGGGACAACGCCGCTCGCGTCGCCCGAATGCACCCCTTCGGTGAGGACCTCGACCTTGAGCACCCCGCCGATGAGACCCCGCAAAGAGGTCGTGCACCACAAGCGCTCGTAATCACCGCAGCCGGAATCGAGACAGATGACGAGATCAGGTTTACCGATGCGATCGGAGAGAAAATCGATATAGTGCGGCAGGTCAAAGCTACCGCTCTCCTCGCAGGCTTCGATGATGACGACAGAGCGCGCATGCTTGAGCCCTTGGGCTTGTATTCCCGCAAGCGCGCTGAGTGCGGAAAAAAGCGCGTAGCCGTCGTCCGCGGCGCCGCGGCCGTAGAGACGCTCCCCCTCTAACACCGGCTGCCACGGGCCCCGGCCCGCGCGCCAGCCGCTCGTCTCCGGCTGCTTATCCAAGTGACCGTACAGAAGGATCGTGCCGGCGCCCGCACCAGGAATTTCCATATACAACAGCGGCGTGCGCCCCGGCAAACGTACGGCCTCGACTTCCATATCTCGAAGGGCCTGGCAACGGGCCCAGCGTTCAAACTGGGCCACGGCCTCGTCCATATACCCGTGGGCTTGCCAATCGGCGTCAAAGGCCGGGGATTTATTGGGGATGCGGATGTATTCCGTGATCTCGGAAACAACCGATTGCGCCCAGACGGTCGCGACGAAATCGCCCAAACGCACATTATCCATACGCTAGAGTGTAGCGGGTTTAAAGCCAGTACACACAGATGAACAGGAACAACCACACGACATCAACGACGTGCCAATACCAAGCGACGCCTTAACAGGTCGCGAGAGGTTGTCTGGAAATGTGCTCACTCGCGCGCCGCTTTAATCTTCGCGGGTTGAACGAGATCGCCGCTCGCGTTGGTCTTGCCCGCGGCATCTTGCCTAGCGGCCAGGAGCGCCTTTTGCTCGCTAATCCATTGCCTATAGTCTTGCTCGTTCTTGGCCTCGACGACGATCGGCATGAAGGCGTGTCCACGGCCGCATAGCTCGGCGCATTGCCCGCGATAGGTGCCGGGTTTATCGATCCTCACCCAGCCTTCATTTATAAAACCCGGGGTCGCGTCTTGCTTCCAGCCGAAGTCGGGAACCCACCAACCGTGCAACACATCCGCGGCCGTGATTAGAAATCGTACCTTTTTGCCCACCGGTAACACCAACGGGTTATCCACTTCCTGCAGATAATGCTCTCCCTTCGCTTCGCCCTTGTCGATCTGCCCGCTTGGGGTTTTCAAACTACTGACGAATTTGATCCCATCCTCGAGGTACTCATACTGCCACTTCCACTGGTAACCCGTCACTTTAATCGTGACCTCCGCTTCCGAGGTGTCGTACATCGCGATCATGGCCTTGGTTGCGGGCACCGCCATCAGCACGAGGATCAGGAATGGGACCACGGTCCACAGCACCTCTACCAGGGTGTTTTCGTGGAACTGCACCGCCACCGCGCCCTTGGATTTTCGGTGCGCAAAGATGGAGTAAAACATAACGCCATAGAGCAAGGCCGCGGTCACCACGCAGATCCCGAGGATCAGCATGTGCAGGTCATAGACCGTATGCGAGATCGGCGTCACGCCCTGCGGCATGCTGTGCGTGAAATCCGCCCGTGCGATCCCTGACCAAGGGAATAATGCCATCGGCATAAGCCACGCCGGTCGCCTAATCTGCATTAATCTCTTGCTCCTCGATACGAAGGGGTTGCGTGTGCATTCTCAAGCCCAAATCAGACTCAGGACAATCCCGTGGCCTCCCGGGCCGAACGCCGACGAAAAAACGGCACGCCCGGCTGGTCGTGGATCTGCATGATCGCTCGGGTCAGGTAGCCGCGCCATCGGATCGTACCTAAGGGCGTTCTGCCTGTTCAAGTGATGCTGACGCCCGGCGCGACGCTTTGGCTGGGGCCTCCACTACTCGCTTAACACCCTACGCACGTCCGCTACGAATCGCTCGAAAATAGCATTCGGGTCCCATAGTCCGGACGCGGATTGATGAAACATCTGCTTGCGAAGACCAACGGGTAATTCGATTTGCACCCCTCGCCCCGAGCGTCCGCGATTGCAGATATTGGTCTTCCCAGTGCCTTGGCGCGTGGGGCTCGGATCCTCGGCCGCGGCGAAGCCCGATGCGTCGAGCGCGGAAATTATGCGCGCGCGCAGCGCGCTATCCAAGCCCCCGAGATAAACCACGCGCTCCGATCCGCCGGCGCCGTGGATAGTTACGACGGTGCGTACACGCTGGACGGCGGCTAAGGCGCGCGGCTCATCGAATTTATCGCTGGTGATATGGAGAGAGTAGTTACGGCGCGGTTTGATCCCTTCAAAACAATAATACGTGTGCTCGTTGCCGGCGATCGCCTCGGCGATGGGCAGCGTGCCGCGCTCGATGCGCCCGCCGTGCGGGGCGACCACGGCAAACGGAGAATCCGCAAGCCGAAGGTGCACACGGTAGTCCCGCCCTTCGACTTCGGACGCACGGAGCTCAGCGTAGCTTCCATACCTGTCCACGCCCGCCAGGCCTTTGGCGCCGCCGCCTCCTCCGGCCGTGAGATCTCGCTAAAACGGAATATCGTCGTCAAGATCGGCGGCGACCGCCGGGCTTGCCGGAGACGCGGAAGGCGCCGGGGCCCGCTCGCTCGGAGGTTCGTTCTCGAAGGGCACCGTACCCGCGCCACGCGCGCCCAGCATCTGCATCTCGTTCGCGATGATCTCGGTCGTGTACCGGTCATGGCCGTCCTTGTCCTGCCACTTCTTGGTCTGTATCCGCCCTTCGACGAAGATCTGCGAGCCTTTGTGCAGGTATTCCTTGACGATGTCCGCCAGCTTGCCGAAGAACACCACGCGATGCCACTCGGTGCGTTCTTGGCTCTCCCCGGTCTCACGGTCGCGCCAGGTTTCATTGGTCGCCAAGCGGACATTGGCCACGGCTTGGCCGCTCGGCATGAACCGCACCTCGGGTTCGGCACCGAGATTACCGATGAGAATCACCTTGTTAATACCTCGAGCCATGCATTAGCCTCCTATAGTCGCTTTTGCGCCCATTCACACTTCTAAGATAACATTAAACGTAAGATTTAGAATATCTGGGGGACCCATGCTAGAACCCGTTAAAAATCCCGCCTCGGAGACCGCCGGGCAGTGGCTCTACGCGGCTTCACCGCGCCGGCGCAGTGTCGCTGTTACGGTGGGATCGGTCATCATCGGAGGCGGCGCGCCGGTGGTGGTGCAGTCTATGACCAATACGGACACCGCGGATGCGGTGGCGACCGTTAAGCAAGTACAGGAATTAGCCGCGGCAGGATCCGAGCTGGTGCGCGTCACCGTCAATACCGAGGATGCAGCCCGCCAAGTGGGCCGCATCCGCGGGATGCTGGATGCCTCCGGCTGCCACGTGCCGCTCATCGGTGACTTCCATTACAACGGCCATCTCTTGTTAACGAAATATCCTGATTGCGCCCAGGCCTTGGCCAAGTACCGTATAAATCCGGGTAACGTCGGCTTCGGGCCCAAGCGCGATCCACAGTTCAGCGTCATGATCGAGGCGGCGCTCCAGTACGGCAAGCCCGTCCGGATAGGCGTGAATTGGGGCAGCTTGGACGGAGCCTTGCTAACCCGCCTCATGGACGAAAACGCCGGGCTGGCGCGGCCGCGGGATGCGCGGGAAGTCACCCGGGAGGCTTTGATCGTCTCCGCCCTTGACAGCGCCCGGCGCGCCGAAGCGCTTGGGCTTGGCCGGGATTATATCGTGCTCTCCTGTAAGGTCAGCGGTGTACAGGATTTGATCGCCGTGTACACGGAGCTCGCTCGGCGCTGCGATTACGCGTTGCATCTGGGTCTGACGGAGGCGGGGATGGGCTCGAAGGGAATCGTGGCCTCGACCGCGGCCTTGGCGATGTTACTTCAGCAAGGGGTCGGCGATACGATCCGCGTCTCGCTCACGCCCGAACCGGGGGGTGAGCGAAGCACCGAAGTGGTCGTGGCGCAAGAGATTCTGCAAACCATGGGCTTGCGTTCGTTCACACCGCTGGTGACCGCCTGTCCCGGCTGCGGGCGCACGACGAGCACCGTTTTTCAGGAGTTGGCAGAGAAGATCCAGTCCTATGTCCGCGCTCAAATGCCCGTCTGGCGGGAAAAGTACTCGGGGGTGGAAGACATGAGCTTGGCGGTCATGGGCTGCGTGGTCAACGGACCCGGAGAGAGCAAGCACGCCAACATCGGGATCAGCCTTCCCGGTACCGGCGAGGCCCCCGCGGCGCCGGTCTTCATCGATGGGCAGAAAGCCTTGACCCTGCGCGGGGAGAGGATCGCCGAGGAATTCCAGCAGTTGGTGGATGACTATGTCCAGAGGACGTACAGCGTGAAGCTATAGGTGCGAGCCGAAACGCATGTCCCGTTAGAATGCAAATGTAACTCACATCAGAGTGGCCGAGGGAGGGGTGGGCGATGTCTGAGTTGATACGGCGGCTGCAAGGCGAGCATGATAATTTTTCCAAGCTCTTAGCCTTGCTCCATGCGGAGATCGAGACCCTTGACCGCGGGGAGAACGGCAATTTTCGTTTAATGACGGACATCATGGACTACATGGCCGTCTATCCGGATGTGGCCCATCATCCTTTGGAAGACCGGATCTTTACCCGGCTCGCGCAACTCGATCCGGGTAGTAGCGATCTGGTCGATGAGATCATCGCGGAGCATGAGCGCTTGCGGCACATGGGGAAGGTCTTCTCCGATCTGGTGCGAGGCGTGGTCGGCGGAGGGATCACCTCCGTGGATAAGCTCAGCACGCTGGGACACGAATACGTCGCGCTTACCCGCGCACATTCCGCGCGCGAGCAGAGCGACATATTTCCAAGGTTAATCACGGTGCTGAGCGATGAAGATTGGACAGAACTGACGGCGGCCGCCGCGGCGAGCGAGGATCCGCTCTTTGGCGGCATCGTGGATCGGAGCTACGAGGAGATCCTGGCGCAGATAGAACGCCGGCGATGATCGATCGCCGCGTGCCCCGTTCAGGGAGCCTACCCCCCTTGAAGCAGCTCGGGTTGCTCGCATCCCATCGCGGGAGCAACATGCAGGCAGTCATCGATGCTTGCAACAGCGGACGCTTAGCGGCCGAGCCCCGCGTGGTCATCAGCAACAACGGGGATGCGGAAGCCTTGGTACGGGCGCGCCGCGAGCACATTCCGGATTACCATCTGAGCCTGCGAACTCACTCCGATCCGGTGGCGCTCGATACGGAAATTTTGACGGCATTGACGCGCCACCAGGCCGGACTCGTGATATTGACAGGGTACATGAAACGGCTCGGTCCCCGGGTGCTCGGGCACTATCAAGGGCGGGTGATCAACATCCATCCCGCCTTATTGCCCCGCTTCGGCGGGCAGGGCATGTACGCGGATCGCGTGCACGCGGCGGTCTTGGCGGCGGGTGAGACGGAGACCGGGGTGAGCATTCATCTGGTGGATGCCGAATACGATTGCGGACCGATCCTCGCCCAGTGCCGGATACCAGTTGAGCGTGGCGATACGGTCAAGACGCTTGCCGAGCGGGTCTTGGCCTGCGAGCATCGCTTCTTGGTGGCGACGCTCGAGCGAATTTTATCGGGCGCTCTGCCTCTGCCCTAGCTCTCGGCATCGATCCCCTCGCCGATGCACGTCGCGTAACACCACGATATGAAAGTACCTGTCTTGATGAAACTGCCAGGCATCTCGCCGATGCAGCCGCCAGCACGAAACACCACGATGGGCCTCGCCGTTGGCGCCATCGGCGTGGTCTACGGCGATATCGGCACCAGTCCCTTATATACGATCCGAGAAGTGTTTAATGGCCCGCACGGGATCGCGGTCACGCACGGCAACGTACTCGGGATCTTGTCTCTCATCGTCTGGGCCTTGCTAATCGTGGTCTCGCTCAAATACGTGGTGCTTATCCTGCAGGCCGACAACAACGGCGAGGGGGGGATTATGGCGCTGATGGCCCTGGTCAGGCGCACGGTGCCGCGCGAATCGCGGCCGGTCGGGTTACTGATGTTGCTCGGGCTCTTCGGCGCGGCGCTGTTTTACGGCGACGGCATCATCACGCCGGCCATCTCGGTGTTGAGCGCCGTGGAGGGTCTCGAGGTCGGGACACCCGCGCTCGCGCCCTACGTGATCCCGATCACTCTGGCCATGCTCTGCACCCTCTTTATGTTTCAGCGCCGGGGCACGGCGCGCGTGGCGGCGGCCTTCAGCCCCATCATGTGCGTTTGGTTTTTGAGCCTCGCGGCGCTTGGGGCGATGGCGATCATCGACGAGCCCCGGGTGCTTCTGGCGCTCAATCCCGTCTATGGCATCCAATTTTTCGCCGACCACCCGCGCGACGCATTTTTAGCGTTGGGCGCCGTGGTGCTGGCCATCACGGGCGGGGAGGCCTTGTATGCCGATCTCGGGCATTTCGGCAAACGCCCCATCCGCCTCGCGTGGTTCGGGTTTGTGCTGCCCGCCCTCCTTATCAACTACTTCGGTCAAGGCGCGTTGCTCCTGCGCGATCCCGGCGCCGCCCAAAACCCGTTTTATCTCTTGGCGCCTTCTTGGGCGCTCTATCCGCTGGTGACATTGGCGACGGCCGCCGCCGTGATCGCCTCTCAAGCCGTCATCTCGGGAGCGTTTTCGATCACGCGCCAGGCGATGCAGCTCGGCTATTGCCCGCGGTTACGGGTCATGCACACCTCGGCAGCCGCGATGGGCCAGATCTATCTTCCGGCGATTAACTGGGGATTGCTGATCGGGACCGTGGGCTTGGTGCTCGGCTTCGAATCGTCGAGCGATTTGGCGGCGGCCTATGGCATCGCGGTCACCGGCACCATGGCCATCGATACCGTGCTGGCCTTCGTTGTGATCCGGGGTTTATGGGGATGGAGTTGGCTGACCGCGGTCATCGGCGCCGTGTTCTTCATCAGCATCGATCTCGCGTTTTTCGCCGCCAACTCGCTCAAAATCTTCCAAGGAGGGTGGGTCCCCATCGTGATAGCGGCGGGTGTGTTCATCCTGCTCGCCACCTGGAAACGGGGGCGGGCGGTGCTCGCCGACCGCCTGCGCGAGGAAGCCATCGCCCTCGAATCGGTGCTCTACGGTTTCGCCGAGGGCGCTCCACACCGCGTACCCGGTACCGCCGTGTTTCTCACGGCCAATCGCGAAGGCGCTCCCCATGCCTTACTGCACAATCTGGCGCACAACAAGGTCCTTCACGAACGGGTGGTGTTCTTGACCGTGATCACGGAGGACATTCCCTGGGTCGCCGAGGATCGCCGCCTGGAGGTTCTGCCGCTTGCGAACAATTTTTACCGTATCATTGTCCGCTACGGATTCCAGGACGACCCCGATATCCCCAAAGCCTTGGCGCGGTGCCGTCCCTTGGGCCTCGAGTTCAATCAGCTCGAAACCTCATTTTTCTTGAGTCGCGAGACCATGATCCCCACGGTGAGGCCGGGCATGGCGCGCTGGCGGGAAAAGCTTTTCATCACGATGTCGCGCAACGCGGCGAGCGCGATGGATTTCTTCAAGATCCCGACGAACCGGGTGATTGAGTTGGGGACGCAGATCGAGATCTAAGTGGAGGACTGCGCAGCTCGCGCAGCGCCCAAATAGCCATCGTCAGGAGCAGCAGCGCCCCCGCCTGATGCGCCAGGGCGAGGGGTAGCGGCACGACGAAGACGAGGGTCGAGATGCCGAGCGTGAACTGCAAAGCGGCGGCGCCCAGGAGCCAGTGGCAGGCCCGGCGTGTGCGTGCCGGGAGGGCCGAGCGGCGCGCCGCGAGCCAAAGGAGACCGACGGCGAGCAAGCTCGCGAGGGCCAGAACGCGGTGCATAAACTGCACGGTGATGAGGTTCTCGAAGAGGTTTCGATAGAACGGCTGCATGAGCCAAAGTCCTTCGGGGATCCACTGGCCTTGCATGAGCGGAAAGGTGTTGTAGGCGAATCCGGCATCGAGTCCGGCCACGAAGCCGCCCGAGACCAGGGTAGCGAATACGAGACAGAGGACGGCGAAGCAATAACGAGGTAACGTTCCTTCAGCCGCAATCCGGGGGCGCAAGAGGCCCAACGCCACCCACAGCATGTAGCCATAGATAAACGCAGCCAGACCCAGATGGGCGCTCAAGCGATATTGGCTGACGTCGGGCCGGTCCACGAGGCCGCTTTTCACCATATACCAGCCGAGAGCACCCTGAAGCCCGCCGAGCGCGAATAGGATGGCGAGCTTGGGAATGAGCGCGCGTCCAATTCGTTCGCGGAGCGCGAAATAAAGGCACGGCACGAGGAACGCGATGCCGATGAGCCGCCCCCAGAGCCGGTGCAGGTATTCCAACCAAAATATGGATTTGAACTCGGCTAGCGTCATCCCCCGATTGAGTTTTTGGTATTCGGGATAGCGTTGGTATTGAGCGAAGGCATCCTCCCACGCGGGCGCGCTGAGCGGCGGTACGATGCCGGTGAGCGGCTGCCATTCGACGATCGAGAGCCCCGCGTGCTTGAGCCGCGTGACGCCGCCGAGCAGCACCATGATGGCGACCAGGGCGCAGCATGTGAATAGCCACAGCGCGATGGGCCGGGCGCTCGCGGGCTCCGGTGTAAAGGGCGCGCCGGACGCACTCGCGGCGCCCCGTGTATTTTGTCCCATAAGCACGTATGCTACTGTCGTTCGTTCCAAGGACGCCATTATCCACGACACGTCCGCCCCCGCAAAACCGATCGCTCCCCGCACGCGTGAAGAAGGCTATACCGATACAATTGGCACTTTTTCTAGGGGCCGGCGCGGTGGGGTACTACTTGCGCCCCGTAACGACCCAGCCTCAAAGCCTCGGCACGGTGCCGGCTCCGTTGAGCAGCCCGCGGTCGCGGTGGTGACCTCGGGCGTGCGCAAGGGCCCCGCCAACCAACGCGTCGAGAGCGTCGCTACGCTGCTCGCCGATGAGGCGGTCGTCATCCGCTCGGAGATCGACGGCCGGGTCGGGGTGCTCGATGTTCAAGAAGGCCAGCCGATCGGCAAAGGCCACGTTTTAGTCACGCTCGATCCCGCCGAATACCGGGCCGAGGTCGATCAGCGTGAAGCCGGCCTGGAGCTCGGGGAATTGAAATTCAAACGCGCCCGCGATCTGCTCGCCAAGCGGGTGATGAGCAAGCAAGAATACGACGAGATGGACGCGGCCCTCAAGGAGGCGCGCGCCGCTCTCGCCTTGGCCCGGGCGCGCTTGAACAAGACCGTACTGCGCGCGCCTTTCAGCGGCATCCTCGGTCTGCGGCAGATCAGTCCCGGCGATTATGTCAAGAAGGGCCGGGATCTGGTCAACCTTGAGGCCATCGATCCCATCAAGATCGATCTCCGCATCCCGGAGCGCCACGCCGCTCAGGTGCGGCCAAGCCAGCGGATCCTCGTTCAAGTCGAAGCCGCAACACCGGTAGGTTGTTTCGGGAATTCGCCTTGGCGGTATCCGCGGCCGTGATCGTCTCGGGGTTCGTGGCCTTGACCTTGACGCCGATGATGTGCTCCAAGATGCTCGTGGCCCGGTCGGCGCACGGCTGGATATATACTCTGTCCGATCGTTGGTTAGCGAGTCTGACGCGCGCCTATCGGGAGCTCCTGGCGGCGGCGCTCAGCCACCCGTGGCTGGTGTTGTGCGGGGCGCTTGCCGTCGCGGCCATGAGCGTGGTGCTGTTCACCGAGCTCAAATCCGAGCTGCGCCGATTGAGGATCGATCCATTATCATCGCTAGCGTCAGCGTCCTGGAAGGAGCTACGATGGCCTACACTGACCGCTATGCGCGGCGCATCGAGGACATTCTCAGCAAGATCCCCGCGAGGTGAAGGGGTATTTCATGGTCCTGGCCCCGGGCCTCCAGCGGCCCAATCCGGTCAACGCGGCCTTGGCTTTTATCAACCTCAAGCCGTGGTCGGAACGCACGCTCGGCCAGCAGGAAATTGCGGCGGCACTCCAGCCCAAGCTCTTTTCCTTGCCTGGCGTCTTGGCGTTCCCGAGCAATCCCCCTTCGCTCTGCCAAAGCTTTGCCAGCCGGCCGGTGCAATTCGTGGTGCAGGCGAATTCCTATGCCGAGCTGCAAACCTTGGTGGATGCACTCGTCAACAAAGCGCAGCAGTTTCCGGGGCTCGTGAATCTTGACGTTGATCTTAAGCTTAACAAGCCTCAGTTGCGGATAGCGGTCAACCGCGACAAGGCGGCGGACGTCGGCGTCGAGGTGGCGGAGATCGGTCGCACGCTCGAAACTCTCCTCGGCGGCCGCCAGGTCACGCGCTTCAAGCGGGAGGGAGAACAGTACGACGTCACCGTGAAAGTCGCCGATGCCGAGCGTAGAACGCCGGACGATCTGACGTCGATCTATGTGCGCGGCGGGGCCGGCGAGTTGGTGCAGCTTAACAACGTGGTTGCCGTGACGGAAACCGTCGCTCCCGTGGCGCTCAATCACTTCAATCGGCTGCGCGCGGCAATTATAAGCGCCGGCATAGGTCCCGGATATTCATTAGGTGAAGGGCTACGGTTCCTGGAAGATACGGCCAAGGAAGTTTTGCCGCCGGCCGCACGTACCGATCTTGACGGGCAATCACGGGAGTTTCGTGAATCCAGCACGACCCTGTATACGACCTTTGCATTGGCGCTAGTATTTATTTACCTCGTCTTGGCGGATCAATTCGAGAGCTTTGTCGATCCCTTGATCATCCTCTTGACCGTACCGCTTGCTGTCGCCGGCGCGCTTTTGGCGCTGAAGGCCTCCGGCGGCACGCTCAACGTGTATAGCCAGATTGGATTGGTGATGTTGGTCGGGCTTATCACCAAGAACGGTATCTTGATCGTGGAGTTCGCTAACCAGCTCCAGGGCCGGGCACGCTAGGCTCGATGCCGTAATCGAGGCGGCGGGGTTGCGGTTACGGCCGATCCTGATGACCACCTGCGCGATGATCCTCGGCGCCGCACCCTTGGCTTTGGCGGTAGGTGCCGGCGCCGAGAGCCGCCAACCCATCGGCTGGGTTATCGTTGGCGGTTTGTCGCTCGGCACGCTGCTGACCTTGTTCGTGATCCCGACGGCCTATACGCTGCTCGCCCGCCAACGCTCCACGCCCGCCGTCGAAACCGTGTTCGACGCGGAGGTCAGGGCCGCACTACCTCGCTAGGACAAAACGCGAGTGCGCCACAGCGAAGCTATCACCCACCTGCACTCGATGCTCGACGGTGAATTGCCCGGATGCGGTCCGGGGAGGTAATGTCAGCTCGGTTAGCGCGGTATTGAGGCCTGCCCTTGCGTATCGATTGTCGATACCTTCTCGCCCGATTTTCCGGCCGTTTCTCAGCAGCACCCATGTGGCTTTCACATGAGCTTCCGTGTCGCCTGCGGGAAGGGTTAGAGAATACTCGGTATAAAACCGCACGGTCTCGCCCGGTCTCACACGAACACGCGAGGAGGTGACCTCTCGGATCGATACTTGCTTGCTCTCTCGCACCTTGAGCTCGTCGCGAAGGCCGGCCACGGTTTCCGATTCCGGCGCGATCACGGCGGCCTCATCGAGCCTGGTCCGAACCGCGTGCCATTGCTCCTGATCCAAGCGCGGTTGGGAAAGGGTGGGCTCTCCGGCTGGATCCTCACGACCTTGTGCCCGACTCTCCGGCGCGAGCTGCTCCGGTACGGGTACTTGGACCGCCGGCTTGGGTATGGTTTCGATTACGTCGTCGCGAAAGAGGTTTCCTGAAAACCATTCGTCTGCGGCATTGTAAAGGATAGCAAACGAACCCGGACGCATCCACGCCA
>Ga0136630_1000136_pt1 | contig 23074 bp, 19 predicted proteins | sample AntDrymUQ5682106_2_FD_105496 | JGI IMG/M metagenome (GOLD analysis project Ga0136630, IMG submission 105496) | Polar desert sand microbial communities from Dry Valleys, Antarctica - metaG UQ568 (21.06) | ecosystem: Environmental > Terrestrial > Soil > Desert | place: Antarctica: Dry Valley...
CCGTGCCTTCGGTTGCGTGCGTGTCACATCGAGATGGATGAAAAGGACGCATATGGGGCGTTCCATCCATCTCGATCTCTCTCGCCCGATAGCTAGTCCTTTCCCATGCATCTCGCTACTCACGCCGAACCGTCAGCAGCACGTGCGCGGCTCCCACACAAGCCGCGAGCACCGTCAGGAAGCACTGCCGGCGCGTTTCCCTTGAGCCGCACGAGCGGCCGCGGCGCGGGCGCGCGCGATGCGGCCGTGACAGAGTTCACGCGGCCGTGAACGCGCTCAGCCACAACCGCATCCAGATCATGCACGGCGTCAATCTCGATCAGCTCGGGCGGCGCAACCCGGCGCACTACGGCGGGATCACGTTCAGCCAGCTCGAGCAGACGATCGACGGCTTCGCGGGCGAGCTCGGACTCGACGCACGCTTCTTTCAGAGCAACTCCGAAGCGGAGTTCATCGAGCACCTGCACCGCCTCGAGGAGGTCGCCGACGGCGTGATCATCAACGCCGGCGCGTGGTCGCACTACTCCCACGCGCTCGGCGACGCGCTCGAGATCGCCGCTGTTCCCGCCGTCGAGGTGCACCTCTCCGACGTCATGGCGCGTGAGCCCTGGCGCCACGCGTCGGTGCTCGCCGAGCACTGCATCGCGACCGTCAGCGGCAAGGGCCCGGACGGCTATCGCGAGGCGCTGGAGGCGCTGAAGGCGCAGCTCAGCGGATGAGCGCGGCGCGCGCACAGACGCTCGCCGAGAAGGTCGTCGAGCGCGAGCTCGACGCGCTGCTGGTCTCAAAGCTCGTCAACGTGCGCTGGCTGACGGGCTTCACCGGCTCCAACGCGGCCGCCGTGGTGGGCCCGCGGGCGCGGCGCTTCGCGACCGACTTTCGCTACCTGACCCAGGCCGCCGATCAGCTCGATCCCGAGTGGGAGCGCGAGATCGCGACCGACCTGCTGCAGCGCGTCGCCGACGGGAGCGGCGACGAGCCGCTGCGGCTGGGCTTCGACGACGAGCACCTGTCGGTGCGCCTGCACGGCAAGCTCGCCGAGGCGCTGCCCGACAACGTCGAGCTCATCGCGGCGGGCGGCATCGTCGAGTCGCTGCGTGCCGTCAAGGACGCCGGCGAGGTGGACGCGATCCGTGCCGCCGCGCAGCTCGCCGACGCGGCGCTCGAGGACGTCCTCGCCGATGGACTCGCGAGCCGCACGGAGCGCGAGATCGCGCTCGAGATCGAGTTCGCGATTCGCCGCCGCGGCGCACAGGGTGTGTCCTTCTCGCCGATCGTCGCCGCCGCCGAGCACGGCGCGCTGCCGCACGCCGAGCCGCGCGACGTGCAGATCCCCAGCGGCACGCTGGTCGTCGTCGACTGGGGCGCGCAACTCGACGGCTACGCGTCTGACTGCACGCGCACGTTTGCGACCGGCGAGCTGGACCCGCGCGACCACGCGATCTACGAGCTCGTGCTGCACGCCCAGCAGGAGGCGCTGGCGGCGGTCCGCCCGGGACCGACGGGCCGCGAGGTCGATGCGGTCGCGCGCGCGATCATCGAAGCGGGTGGCCATGGCGAGCACTTCGGCCATGGGCTCGGGCACGGCGTCGGCCTCGAGGTGCACGAGGGGCCGCGGCTGTCCAAGCAGGGCAACGACGTGCTCGCCGCGGGCAACATCGTCACCGTCGAGCCGGGCATCTACGTGCCCGGCGCCGTCGGCGTGCGGATCGAGGACCTCGTTCTGGTCACCGAGGACGGCAATGAGGTGCTCAGCGGCATGCCGAAGGAGCTGCGGATCATCGAGTAGGGCGCCGCCGCGCTCCGCGAGCGTGGCATTGCAGCGGCATCGGGCATCGGTTATAGCTAGCGCCCGGAGGTAGCGATGTCCGCAACCGCAGAGCATTTCGACGCCGTCGTCGTGGGGTCCGGGTTCGGTGGATCCGTCACGGCATACCGCCTGGCCGAGGCCGGTCACAGCGTCTGCCTGCTGGAACGCGGCAAGCCCTTCCCGCCCAACTCGTTTCCGCGCTCGCCGCTGGGCCTGAAGCGCCAGTTCTGGGACCCGAGCGAGGGGCTGCACGGGATGTTCAACCTGTGGAACTTCGACGACATCGACGCGATCTGTGCCAGCGGCCTGGGCGGCGGCTCGCTGATCTACGCCAACGTCCTGCTGCGCAAGGACGAGGACTGGTTCGTGCGCGAGGAGCCCGGCAAGGGCTCCTGGAAGGAGGGCTACGAGTACTGGTCCGTAACGCGCGCCGATCTCGATCCGCACTACGACCGCGTCGAGCGGATGATGAACGTTCAGAAGTACCCGCTCGACCAGGCGCCCTACGACAAGACGCTCAAGACGCTCGCCTTCCGCGACGCCGCGCAGGCGCTGGGTCTGGACTGGCGCCTGGTCAACCTCGCCGTGACGTTCGCCAACGACGGCGACCCGGCGATCGTGGGCGAGCCGATCAAGGAGGAGCGGCCGAACATCCACGGCCGCACGCGCCTGACCTGCAAGCTGACGGGCGAATGCGACCTCGGCTGCAACCACGGCTCCAAGAACTCGCTGGACTACACGTACATCACGGCCGCGTGGTACGCCGGCGCGGACATCCGCACGCGCCACGAGGTGCGCTCCTTCGAGCCGCACGAGGGCGGCGGTTACCGGCTCGAGTACGTCATCCACGACGCCGAGTCCGAGGGCACGCCGACCGACACGAAGGCGCTGGACCGGCACACGATCACGTGCGACCGCCTGATCCTGTCGGCCGGCACGCTGGGCACGACGTACCTGCTGCTGAAGAACCGCGCCGCCTTCCCCGCGCTCAGTGCGGCGCTCGGCACGCGCTTCGGCGGCAACGGCGACCTGCTGACCTTCGCGCGCAACTGCATGACCGAGGGCCCTGACGGCGAGCGGGTGCCGAACGTCCTGGACGCCGCTCACGCGCCGGTCATCACGAGCGCGATTCGCGTCGCCGACACCCTCGACGGCGGCGAGGGTCGCGGCTTCTACCTCGAGGACGCCGGCCAGCCGGAGTTCGTCAGCTGGATGCTGCAGCTGCTCGACGCGCCGCGCTCGGCCCTCCACGACCTCCCCAAGCTCGTGAAGCTGGCGGGCAACTTCATCACCCACAAGGACACCGACATCTCCGACGAGGTCTCGCAGCTGATCGGCGACAGCGCCGAGTCCAGCGGATTCCTGCCGCTGCTGGGCATGGGGCGCGACGTCCCCGAGGGGATCATGTCGCTCGAGAACGGCGGCCTGGCGATCGACTGGAAGAAGAACGGCGCCTCGAAGGCGTACTTCGAGCGCGTGCGCGACGTCTCGGAGGCGATGGCCGAGCAGCTCGGCGGCACCTTCCTCGACAACCCGATCTGGCTGCTGAGCCGCGTCGTGACCGTGCACGCGCTCGGCGGCTGCCCGATGGGGCGCGACGAGCGCGAAGGCGTCGTCGACGCCTACGGACGCGTCTTTCACTACCCCGGACTGCACATCGCCGACGGATCGGTCATGCCCGGCCCGGTCGGAGCCAACCCGAGCCTCACGATCGCCGGCCTGGCAGACCGCTTCGCCGACGCGATCCTCGAGGAGATGAAGGGAGCCACCGTGACCGCACCAGCGCCGCCAGAACCCACGCCGCCCGCCACCGCCGAGGGTGGATCCAAGGGCACCACCTCGCTCGAGTTCACCGAAAAGATGAAGGGCTTCGTCAGCTTCGGCGAGGACGACTTCGACAAGGGCTTTCGCAAGGGCAAGCGGGCCAAGACGCGCTGCATGTTCAAGCTCACGATCACGATGGACGACATCGACCGCTTCATCGAGGACGAGATGCACGCCGGTGCGGCCGCCGGTTACGTCGAGTGCGATGCGCTCGGCGGCAAGCTGCCCGTGCAGCGGGGCTACTTCAACCTGTTCGTCGAAGCCGGCGAGCACGGCGAGCGCAAGCTCATGCTCTACCGCCTGTTCCTCGCCGACGGCGAGGGGCACCCGGTCACGCTGAGCGGCTTCAAGGAAGTCGAGAACGACCCCGGCATTGATATCTGGAGCGACACGTCGACGCTGTTCACGAAGATCCTCGCCGGCCATGTCGGGCCCGACGACGACGACGCCGCCGAGCTGATCGCCAGCGGCATCCTGCACATCCTGCCGACCGACTTCGCCGTCCAGTGCACGACCTTCCGCGTGGATCCCGCGCACCGAGTCGACGCGATCGCGCGCTTCGGCGCGCTCTTCGCCGGCGACCTGTGGGAGGTCTTCGGCCCCGGCGGCAAGGGTCGCAAGGAGGACCAGGAGGGTAATGGCGACAGCGGCTGACGCTCCGAGGACGTACGCCGAGGAGCGCATCCCGTTCGTGGCGGCGGACGGCATCGAGTGCGACGTCATCCACGTACGCGGCGAGCAGGAGCCCACGAGGGGGCCCGTGCTGCTCGTCCACGGCGTCGGCGTACGCCGCCAGATCTGGAGCCCGCCGCTGCCCTACACGCTCGTCGACGCGCTGATCGACAGCGGCTACGACGTATGGATCGAGACCTGGCGCGCGAGCATGGACGTGCCCAACAACACCTGGACGCTCGACCAGGCGGCGGTGCTCGACCATCCGGTCGCGGTGCAGACGGTCGTCGAGCGCACGGGCGCCGACAGCATCCAGGCGATCACCCACTGCCAGGGCTCGACGAGCTTCATGATGTCGGCGTGCGCCGGCCTGGTGCCGCAGGTGCGCACGGTCATCGCCAGCGCCGTCACGCTGCACCCGGTCGTGCCGCGCGTGGCCAAGATCAAGCTGCAGTACGTCGTGCCGGCGGTGTCGCGCCTGCTGGGCTACATGGACCCGCAATGGGGCCGGCGCGGCGCGCCGTGGGTGCTGCCCAAGGTGATGACCGCCTACGCCAAGCTCTCGCGACGCAAGTGCGACAACGGCGTGTGCAAGGTGGCGAGCTTCATGTTCGGCTCCGGCGACCCGACGCTGTGGACGCATGAGCAGCTCACGCCCGAGGTGCACGAGTGGACGAAGGGCGAGTTCGGCGCGGCGCCGCTGACGTTCTTCAAGCAGATCGCGCGCTGCGTTCAGCTCGGTCACCTCGTCAGCGTCGAGGGCCGCCCCGAGCTGCCCGAGAACTTCGTCGACCAGGCGCCCGAGACCGATGCGCGGTTCGCGTTCGTCACCGGCGGACTGAACAATTGCTTCGTCCCCGAAAGCCAGCAGCGAACGTTCGACTTCTTCGAGCGCCACGCGCCCGGGCGCCACTCCCTGCACATCGTCCCCGGCTACGGGCACCTCGACGTCTTCATCGGCAAGCGCGCCCACGAGGACTGGTTTCCGTTGATCGTCGGCGAGCTCGACCGCGCGGACTGAGCTCCCGGCTAGCGCGGCCGTTCGCTCGTTGGCCGCAGCGACACAATCGCCAAACCGGCCGGTGCCTGGTCGATCACCTGCAAGCGAAACCTTGCCCTTATCCGGTCGAGCGCCAGCCGCTGCACGCGCACGAGCCCGTTGGCTACGGGCACGGCCGGCGGCTTGACCGGCGTGTTCCAGGCCGCGGGTTGCGTGAGCATCAGCGTGCCCGGCTGCAGCGCGTCGACCGTCGCGATGACCCTCGGATCGGCGTGATCGGGGACGAGGTTTTCCTGCTCGGGGTGGCTGATCGGCAGGACGTTGATCCTGCCGCTGCGCACGAGCGTCTCGACGGTCAGCTCGGGTTCCATGAGGACCAGCGCCGGCTTGCCCGGCCGCAGGTGCCGATCCAGCAGCCGCTGCGCCTGGAGCGAGCGCGGGTCGCTCGGCGGGTTGTGCCACAGCCGCGAGACGGCGTCGGGCAGCCCGTCGTCGTCGCCGGTTTTCGGGATGGCGTGGGCCAGCGCCGTGCGACGCCATTTGCCCTCGGTGTCCTGCCAGCCTGAGATCGCCAGCGTCGCGGCGAACCACAGCCCGGCTGCGAGCGCGACGAGCTTGAGCACGGCGGGCACACGCGCGCGCGTGTCGTGGGCCACCGACAGCCACAGCGCGACGACGACGACGACCGGCAGCCCCATGAAGAACAGCGCGTTGGAAATCGAGATCCCGACCCAGTAGCTGTAGGAAGCGATGCCGAGGCCGTTGCACGCGGCGATCGCCGTCAGCGCCGGGCGGCGGGCGAGCACGATCGGGTGGCTGCGCGCGACCAGCCCGGCCAGGCAGATCAGCGACGCCAGATGCACGAACAGCAGCGCCAGCCCCGGCGTCCACGGCACGGTCACACCGACCACCGAGCTCTGGTCGGAGTAGACGTTCAGGTAGGCCAGGTACGTCGACCAGTCCGGCCATGCGCCCGCGAACACGCGCGTGCAGATGGCGAGCAGCACGTGGGCGACGACGCATGCGCCCAATGCCGTGGCGATCGCCGTCGCGAACATGCGCAGCCGGCGCCCGCGCTGGCGCGCGCCGGCCTCGAATGCAACGGCCGCCGCATATGTCGCGCCGGCATAGGCGAATGTCTCAAAGCTCCACACCGAGGCGCACGCAACAAGCACGATTGCCGCTGCCCACATCGCCCACGGCCGCTGCGGCCGGCGCGCCGCGAGCGTCGCGACGACGACTATCAGCCACGGGATCCCGAAGCGCAGCCCGCCCGTGCTCGGGTAGTCGTTGTAGGAGCCCAGCGATCCCATCACGAGGCCGAGCAGCGCGGCGGCGGCCACCGGGATCGCGAGCGTGCGCGCGACCCCCGCCAGCCTGAGCACGGCGTAGGCCAGCGCGAACTGCAGGCCGGTGACGAAGCTCGACAGCAGCCCCAGCGCGCCGTAGCCGAGCGGAGCGATCTGAAAGAAGCCCGCCAGGAAGTAGAAGACGCCGACGCCGTACTGCGAGGTCGTGTCGACGAGCAGCGGCCGGCCATGGAGCATGTCGTTGAGCGGCGCAAGGAAGAAGCCCTCGTGGATGCGGTGAAAGGCCGCAAGGTCCGATGGCGCGAGCGGCCTGCCGTCGCCGAGCACGAACGTGCGCGCGTCCGGGCGCAGGTACTCGAGATAGCCCGACACGTCGGTCACGACCATGATCACGAGCACAGCTACCGCGGCGTCGAGCAGCAGGCCGGCGCGGCGCGGCGCCGCCGGCCGCCGGCGCAGGTGCAGGAGCAGCAGTGCGGCCGCGAGGACGAGCGAGACGGCGAGCTCGCCGGCATGAAAGAAGTTCGCCGGAAAGAACGCCAGCGAGCCCACGCCGGCCAGGCCCGCGATCGCCACCCACGCGGCGGGGCGGCCCGGGTCGGCCAGGCCGCCGCTGCGCTCGGCCAGCCCGGCCGCAAGGAGGTGCTTGTCGCGCGTCAGCCGGCGCGCCGCCCACACGAGCGCGGCCGCCCACGCGAGCGCGAGCACGAGCATGACCGGTGAGCTGCGATGACCCAGCGCGTAGGTGCCGCGGGCGGCGAGCACGACGCCGAGGATCCCGACGGCCGCGAGCGCGGCCAGCTCGGCCAGTCCGCTGCGGCCCGCCGCCGCATCGACGATCTGCGCCAACCATCGCCCGCCCGCGACCGCGGCCGGCGTGAGCACCACGAGCGTCAGCACGAACAGCGCCCACTCGGTCGAGTTGGTCAGCGTCGAGGCGATCATGAGCGCGGACACCAGCAGCGCGACGCCGCCGACCAGCAGCGACGTGATCAGGACCAGGCCACTCGGCGACGCCCACGCAGGCGACTGCCCATCCGCCGCTCGGGTCGAGGCGTCGGTCCGTTTCCGGACAGAACCCCTGGCGGAAGACATCCGGCTGATGCTATTCGGTCAAATTCGGTTCAGCGCACCCGAGCAGTCGCGGTCCAGCCGAGACAGTCGTCACCCCCGTCGGAGCGCAAGCTGACGTGCGCGATGAGGGCGAGCAGACAGACGATCGGCAGACCGAGGGTCGCGACGGCCCGCCGGGCGCTGAGCCCGCCGTCGGGCGGGAACAATGCGGGCAGCCCGAGCGCCATGACCTTGGCGCATGCGACCGTTAGCTCGTTGCCGCGCGCGTGGACCACGATGTCGGTGAAGCCGGCCTGCTCGAGCAGGTTGCGCAGGCTCGACGGCGTGTAGCGCCAGTAGTCGTGCGGGACGTAGTGCCAGCGCGCCGAGAAGGGGACCGTGAGCACGATGCGACCACCGTCGCGCAGCACGCGACGAGCCTCCGCGAGGAACACCGCGGGCTCCGGGACGTGCTCGAGCGTCTCGGTTGCCAGCACGACATCGGCCGCGGCGTCCGCGACCGGCCATCGGTCACCGGAGAAGTACTCCGTGTCGGGCATCGCGTAGCCGAACCGCTCCTGGGCGACGGCCTCGTCGATCGCGCGGTAGCGCGCGCTGGCGGGAAGCAGTGGCCGGTAGGGCTGGGCACCGGATCCGACGTCGAGCACGTCGCCGTGCGCGTCGGCGAGCAAGACGCGCAGGTCCCGCCACAGCGAAGCGGCCTGCAGATCGAGCGTACGCCGGATCGCTGCCACGAGCCGGTCGCGGCGCGTACGCGACGCCCGGAAGGCAGGCGGTTGCCAGCGCTCGGTGGTACGGAGGGCGAAGTTCTCCCGATCAGACAGCTGGGGCACGGGCCGTCCGCTCGGGATCCGCGGGTCGTCGCCCCCACGCCAGCAGATTGCCCACAGGCACCGTCAGCGCCCGGTCGCCGAGTCCTGCGCGCTCGAGCAGCCGCTCGGCCAGCTCGCCGCCCTGTCGTGGCAGGGGAAGCAGCCGGATCCAGTAGCGCAGCGGATAGCGGTTGCGGATCGCCCGATGTCCGACGTCCACGAGGCCGGCCGCTCGAAGGAGCCGGCTCACGCTCGCCGGAGAGAACAGCTGTTGATGCTCGATGTCAACGATCGGGGAGCGCAGGCCGAGCAGCCGATTGATCGGCGCGCGCCGATCGTGGCAGACAAGGGCCAGGACGCCGCCGGGCTTCAGCATTTGCGCGGCTTCGCGCACGAGAACGGTTGGGTCGGGCACGTGCTCGATCGTCTGAAAACACGTGACGAGACTGAGGCTGCCTGGCGGGCGCAGGTCTGCTCTGAAGACGTCGTGTTCGATGAGCTCCGCGATCCGCGGCTCGGCCGCGGCGATCGGCTCGGCCGACGGCTCGACGCCGCCTACTGCGGTGAAGCCGGCGTCGAGCAGCTCGCGCAGAAACGCGCCCTCGCCGGTGCCGATGTCGAGCGCCCCGTCGCGGTCGGGCAGGGTCCGTAGGAGCCCGACGAGGGCTTCTCTGTAGGTGCGCGCGGCGAATCGCGCCTCGATCGCGCTATCGAAGGCCGCCTCCCCGTAGGCGCGGGCGAGCGCTTCCGGCGCTGGCACGTGGCTCGCATAGACGAGGTCGCACTGCGGGCAGCGAACGAGGCGCAGGCGCATGTGCTCGGGTCGCTTGCGCGATGCGAACGCGTAGCGATCCAGAGAAGCGCTGTCGAGTCGTTGCGCTGCGAACACGTCGCTGTCGTCCGTCGAGCCGCAGACGGGGCATGCGCGCGCGCTCAGCTCGCCGAGTAATCCGTCCGCCATACCCGCGGCGTACGCCGGATCAGCCACCCGCGACGGGCCCGGCATGAGCGGCTTGGTAGACGTCGGCGACCGCATCTACGGTCCCGCGCAGCCAGCAGACCATCGCCCGCAACCCCTCGTCGAGCGCGATTTGCGGCTGCCATTGCAGGTCGCGGCGGATACGGTCGATACAGGCGACCCAGGTGCTCGTGTCCCAGCTGCGCTTCGCGGCCGAGCCCCACTGCGGCTCGGCCTCGAGGTTCAGTGCCGTGCTCGTGAGCTGCACGATCTCGCGGATCGTCGTCTGCCGGGCGCTGCCAACGTTGTAGACCGTACCGTGCTCTGCGCCGGCCGCCGCTAGCAGGAAGGCGTGCACGACGTCATGTACCGATACGAAGTCGCGCGCGACATCGGGATCGACGAGCGGCGGGAGCTCGCCCTGCAACCCGCGCGCGAGCAGGGTGGGGACCAGCCGGCGCGGGTCCTCGTAGGGCCCGTAGACGGAGTACAGCCGCAGCGTCACGACGCGCATCGCATCTCCCTCGCGCGCAGCCTGGCGACCGTAGAGGGTCGCCGCAGCCTTAGCAACGGCGTAGTCGCTGGCTGGCTCGAGCGCGTCGTCCTCGTCGGGCGCGTGATCCTTGAAGCCGTACTCCGACGACGATCCCGCGTGCACGAGTGCCTCGCAGGCGCCGCTGCGGCGGCACGCCTCGACGAGGTTGACCGTGCCGATCAGATTGGTGGCGAAGATCTGGCGCGCGTCGGTCTGCCACGAGTAGGCGCCGTGGGCGGCCATGTGGAACGCCCACTGCGGGCGAGTGTCGTCGATCAGCGCGTCGACGGCCTGCTCGTCACAGACGTCAAGCGGCTGCAGGCTGTGGCCGGTCGCATCGCGCAAGCGCCACAGATCGGCGCCGGGCCGGTGCGTCGCCGTGACGCCGTGGCCATCGGCGGCCAGCCGGCGGACGAGGTTCGCGCCGACGAACCCGCTGGCGCCGGTGACGAGGACACGGCGCCGGCTCACGGATCCGCTCCGGCAGGGTGGCGGGGCGTGTTGGCGACACGCTCGGCGGGCTCCTGCTCCCGACGGGCCGACGGCGGGCGCTGCGCGGGATCGTTGAGGATCTCGTCGACGACGTATGCGGGCCGCGACTTGACCTCCTCGAACATCGCCGCGAGATAGGAGCCGACGATGCTGATACACAACAGCTGCATTCCGCCGATGAACAGCACCAGGACGATCAGCGTCGTCGCTCCCTTCGGGGCCACCGACGGGAAGGCGATCTTCAGCCCGATCGACACCAGCAGCGCCAGCGCGGAAGCGCCGACGACGAGCAGCGCCATCGAGATGATGAAGTCCAGCGGCGCGTAGGAGAAGGAGACGATCGCCCGGCGTGCCCAGCCGAAATTCTTCCTCAACGAGTTCGTACTGACGCCGAACATCCGCTCGGGCCGCACGTACGGGACGCCGGTCTGGCGGAAGCCGACCCACGCCCGCAGGCCGCGCAGGAAGCGCTGCTTCTCCGGCAGCTCGTTGACGACGTCGACCGCTCGGCGGTCCATCAGCCCGAAGTCGCCGGCGTCGACGGGCACGTCGATGTAGGACACGCGCCGCAGCAGGCGGTAGAAGCGCTTGTAGGCCCAGCGCATGAGCCGCCGTCCCTCACGGTCGACGCGCTCGCCGTAGACGACGTCGTAGCCCTCGCGCCAGCGCTCGACGAGCTCGGGGATCAGCTCCGGCGGGTCCTGCAGGTCGCCGTCGAGCAGCACGACCGCGTCCCCGGTCGCGATCCGCATCCCGCTCGTGAACGCGCTCTGCGAGCCGAACGGGCGCGTGTGGGTGATCACGACGACGCCGGGGTCGCGCGTGGCGATCGCGCGCAGCACCTCTCGGCTGTCGTCGGGACTGCCGTCGTTGACGAAGATGATCTCGCCGTCGACGTCGGCGGCGGCGAAGGCGGCCGTCAGGCGCTCGTGCATGATCGGGATTGCCTGGCCGTCGTTGTGACACGCGATCACCGCGCTCACCCGCCGGCGCGGGCCCGGGCTGGCTCCTTCGGCGGCGCTCATCGCGAGGAGTTCAGCACGGATACGGCGGAGTTCGCCACCGCGCGGGCGGTCAGGCCGTGGCGTTCGCACAGGTGCTGCGGGCTGCCGCTCTCGCCCCGGGGCACCTCGCGGACGCCGTGGCGGATCACGCGGCAGTCCAGCCCGCGCTCGGCGACGACCTCGCAGGCCAGCGAACCGAGCCCTCCGGTCACGTAGTGCGCCTCGAGCGTGACCGCGAGCGGGACCCGGCCCAGCAGCAGGCTGAGATCCTCGACCGGAGCGGGCGCAACCGAGGCGATCGCCGCGACGGTCGCGCCGACGCCCTCGGCCGCGAGCAGGCCGGCTGCCTCGACGGCCGCGCCGACCATTCCGCCGCAGGCGAGGATCGCCACGTCGTCGCCGTCGCCGATCAGCTCGGCGCGCCCGAGCCGGAAGCGACCCTCGAGTCCCGGCACGGCGCCTGCGCGCTTGGCGAGCTTGATGTATGCGGGCCCCGGAAGCTCCGCGAGCGCGTGCATCGCCGCCTGCGTCTGCTCGGCGTCGGCCGGCGCGACGACGCTCAGGCCGGGCTGCAGGCGCATGAGCCCGATGTCCTCGAGTGGGTAGTGCGTCGGGCCGTTGGGGCCGTAGTCGAAGCCGTCGCCGACGCCGACGATCCGAACCGGCAGCTCGTGCAGGACCGGGCCGTTGCGGATGAACTCGTATGCGCGCATCGAGGCGAAGGTCGCGATCGAGTACGCGAACGGGCGGTAGCCGCTCGCGGCCAGGCCGGTCGCGACGCCGACCATGTTCTGCTCGGCGACTCCGACGTTGAAGAAGCGCTCGGGGTGGCGCTCTGCGAACGGCTCGACGACGGTGTAGCCGAGGTCGCCGGTGAGCAGGATGATCGAGTCGTCGCGCGCGGCGAGCTGCAGCAGCGAGTCGATGAAGGCGCGCCTCATGCGCCGGCAGCGTCGAGCTCGCCGAGAGCCTGGGCGTAGAGCTCCTCGGACATCGGCCAGTAGTGCCAGTGGACCTGGCCCTCCATGTAGGAGACGCCCTTGCCGAAGGTCGTGCGGGCGACGACGACGTGCGGCCTGGCGCTGCTTGCCGAGGTGTCCAGAGCCTCCAGCTGCGCTGCGAGTGCGCCGGGGTCGTTGCCGTCGAGCTCATGGGCATCCCACCCGAAAGCACGCCAACGCTCGGGCAGCGGCTCGAGGTCGAGCACGTCGCTTGTCCGGCCGAGGGCCTGCTGACCGTTGGCGTCGATGATCGCGACGAGATTGCCGAGCGCGTGGTGGGCGGCGAACATCGCGGCCTCCCAGACGGCGCCCTCGTTGCACTCGGCGTCGCTGAGCAGGACGAACGTGCGCCTCGGCGAGTCGCTCAGGCGCGCGCCGAGCGCGATGCCGGCGCCGACCGACAGGCCCTGGCCGAGTGAGCCGGTGGAGAGCTCGATCGGCGCGAGCACGTGATCGGGGTGCCCGCTGACCGCCGTGCCGTCGGTGCAGTACGTTTTCAGATCGGTGCTGTCGAGCCGGCCGGCCTCGTGCAACGCGGCATACAACGCGAGCACGGCATGGCCCTTGGAGAGGATGAAGCGGTCGCGTTCGGGATCGTCGCCGCCGTCGCCGCGCAGCACGCCGCCGTAGAGCGCCGCCATCACATCGGCGATCGAGAGGCAGGATCCGATATGCCCGACGCCCGCCCGAAAGGACTGCTCGATGACCGTCCGGCGAATGTCCAGGCTCAGCTTCCGCAGATCGTCCGCCACGCAGCCGGGAGTATAGGTCGCGGTCGGGTCGGCAGCGGGCGCCGGCACGCCGTCCGCCGCTAGCCTTGCGCGACCGTGATCTCCACCAACCAGCTCAAGAACGGCCGTGCAGCGCAACGCTCCGCGAGCGCTCCGGAAAGTGCTCCTGGGGCGGCAATCGAGCCGGGTGTCTACGTACCCGGCGCGGTCGCTCACGCCCGAGCAACCAGCCGCACGACCTCGAGTCCGTCGGGGCCGCTCGCCAACCGCTGAAAGCGGAAGCGGTCCTGAATCTGACGCAGCGCGTAGAGCTGCAGCGGGCTCAGGCGCTCACGCGGGCCGACCGCCCGGAAGGCGCGCAGCACGCGCAGCGTGCCTGAGGCGGCGGAGGAGACCGGTCGCCCGCGCTGAACCAGCAGCAGGGTGCCGACGGTAAGCCGGCCGATCGCCTCCAACACGCGCGGCTGCGACTCTTCAGGCACCACCTGATCCTGGTAGGGGTAGCTGATCGGCAGCAGGTTCGCCCTTCCGCTGCTGATCAGGGCCTCCATCGCGAGCTCGGGCTCGACGAGGACCAGAGCTCGGTCGGATGGGAAGTACCGCTCAAGCAGCGCTTCGGTTTGAGTCGTCCGCGAGTCCAGCGGCGGCGAGCCCCACTCGCGCTGCAGGTCGCCGACGAACGAGCGACCACCCGGCATGAGATGTGCCAGGGCGGTGCGGGGCCAGCGCTGCGTGAGCCCCTGGAAGCTGGTCGCCAGGACCATGATCAGGATCCAGGCGGCCAGCGCCACAGCGACGCCGCGCGCGGGCGCGGGCAGCCCTTCGCCAAGCAGGAGGCGAAGCCACACAGCGCCCACGATCAGCGCGGGAAGTGCGATGAACGGGAGGAAGAAGTCGTGGGGGTGGCTGAGGAAGTAGCTGAGGTTGACCGCGCCCAGCGTCGCGCCGGCGGAGATCGTAAGGAACGGAACGGCGTTTCGTCGAATCTGCTCGCGGTTGATCGCGAGCAGGATCGCCACCGCCGCCAGGGAGGCGAAGTAGATGCCGCCAAGCACCCATCCGGCGGACCAGGGCCCGACCATTCCGCCGAGGAGCTCGGACTCCGACCAGGTCCTGAAGTAGGCCAGGTACCAGCCCCAGTCAGGCCAGCCGCCCCCGTAGGCGCGGGTGAACAGCGCGAACAAGACGTGGGCGGCGACGCAGGCTCCGATCCCGCGAGCAAGATCGCGGCCGAGGGTCCGTGCCCCCTCCCTCAGCGAGCGCGAGCTGCTCGCCGCGCCAAAGCCGACGATCGCAAGGAAGGTCGCGGCGCTGTACGCGAAGAGCTCGAGGCTGATCAGAGACGTGGCCGCGAACGCGACGAGCAAGCCGGTGGTGGTCATGCGCCCGCCTTCACCCCGTCTCGCGGCGAGCAGCGCGATCACGATCAGCGCGTAGGGCGCCGCGAAGCGCAGGCCCCCGACGTTGAGGAACAGCCCCGGTGAGCCGAGGGGAGCGAGCACGGTGCCGAGTACCGCGGCGAGCAGCGTCGCTGCGGTAAGGATGCGCCCGCACCCGGAAAGCCGCAAGATCGCCCACCCCAGCACGCACTGCAAGGCGGTGACGAGCCCGCCGAAGATCGCCAGCGTGCCGTAGCCGATCGGCGCCAGCTTGAACCAGAGCGCCAGCACGTAAATGGTGCCCGGCCCGTAGACGGCGCCCGCGTCGACCAGCAGCGCGCGCCCGTGCAGAACGTCGTTGGCCGGACCGAGATAGAAGGATTGGTGGACCTGGGCGATGGCGACAATCGACGCCGGAGTGAGCGTTGAATCGCTGGACAGCTCCTGACCGGGGGGATAGGGCCCGGTGAGGTCGACGACCGCCAGGACGATCAGCGCAACCACGAGAAGATCGGCCCCCAGCGCGAGAGGGCGCGTCAGCGTGCGGCGCGGCACGCGCAGGTGGGCGAGAGCGCACAGAGCGCCACCCGCAAGCGATAGGGCCACCGTCCGAGCGCTGACGGCGCTGGGCAAGAAGACGGCGAGCAGGACAGCGAGCACCGCGGCGCCGGCGAACGCCGCCGGCCATTCGCGGCGCGCGGGTCGGGGAAGGCGCGCAAGCGCCGCAGCCCAGCGTGGCTGCACGACCAGCGTGAGAAGGGCCGCGCACAGCGCCGCCACGCCGACCAGCTTCGCGGCCGGGGCCCATCCGGGTACCGCGTCACGCAGGGCCAGCAGCCGCAAACCCAGCAGCAGCAGCGCGAATCCCGCTGCCGCGACGATGGCCATCAGCGGCAGCACGGCTCGGCGGCTTTCGACGCTCGCCAGCCGGCCGGCGGCGAGCACTGCTACAGGCAGCAGAAGCGCGAAGGCGGCGACGTACAGAGCGCGCTGCGCGCTCTCGGTGGGCCCGACGAGCTCGAGCACGGCGCAGCTTGCGAGCAGCAGGGCGAACGACAGGCTCAGCGAGACGGCGAGCGCTGCCGGCAGGACGCCCGCGGAAGGTGGGCTCGCCGGGGTCGCTTCGGCGGACGTTGGAAGGTTGTCGCGATCTGTTCTGCGCGCCGGCGGCTTGGCGTCCGGGGCCTCGTCGTGGCGGCGTCGCCATGGCTTCATCGCGCGCGCCCTCGACGAGTGGCGCCGGGCAGCGCGCACACCCGGACGGACCGGGTGGGCGAGATCAGCAGTCGCCAGGGTTGAGCAGAGGCGTCGGCAGGGATTCTCAGGGTGGCCCGGGTGCCTCCGGTGACGCTCGCGGCCGGCAGGCCCGGAGGGTCCGCGAAGCGGCGCAGGCTCAACACCACCGGCGGGCCCTCTGCGGCGCTCAGGGCGAACCCGCCGCGTGGCAGCGTGAAGGACAGCGGCATTGCAGACTCGCGTCGCCGAACGCTGACGCATCCGCGCTCAGATGAAGCGAAGCCGGCAGCTTGGCCTTCGAGTGCGGGTGCTTGGGAGCCCGTGATCGGCGGCGCGGTTGCGCCGCTCGGCCGCGGCGCGAGGCGGTACATCCGGATCATGGTCAGATCCGCTGCCCTCCGCGCCTCCGGAGTCGTGCTCGTCAAGGACGAGACCGTCGCGGCGGCGGACCCGATCCGCTTGGATGCCTCGAGGTAGTCCTGCGCCGGGATCGGAAGGTCATACGTGAAGTCTGGCGTGGTCTGCGGTGTCTCGATCACTATCCGGCCGGCGCGGCTGCCGGCGAGCTCGACTGCGGCCAGCTCGGCACGGTTGATGGGGCCGTTGACCCTGAAGGCCCCGGCGGCCTCGCGGAGGGTCAGCAGGTTGGGAACCAGAGAGGCCAGCAGGACCGCCGCCAGAGCGAGACCTGCCGGTCGGGGGATCCTTAGGCCGGAAGCCAACGCTGCGGCCGCGAGTAGGAGCAGGACCACGCTCGTGTGCTGGTAGCCGGCGATGAGGGGGCTTCGTGCAGCCGGTACTTCGCTGCCGGGCGCTCTCAGAGATACGAGGGAAAGTGCGGTCCAGTAGACGAGGGGCATGGCCAGGAAGATCCAGACGCTGCGATCCAGAGGCGGCCGCCCCGGCCAACGCAAGCGAGCCAGCGCGGCAGCTAGGAAGAGCACGGCCAGTGGCTGGCCCCAGGAGTGATCGATGACGAACGGCTGTGTTTCGCCGATCCTGAAGACACCGGTCGCCGACGCGATGCCGGCCGTGAAGGCCTGCCATATGAGGCCCGGCGCCTCCCTGATCGCGTCCGGCGCGATGACGGTCTCGGCGATGAACGGCAACCTCGGGCTCTGCGTGTAGTGCGCGGCCCACAGGCGCCAGGCGCCGTAGAGCAGCAGCGGTATCGCGACGACCCAGGCGCGTTGCCAGCGCAGTGGAGCGGGTCGGACGGCGATCGCGATCACTGCTCCGGCGGCGAACGGCAGCGCGGCGCTGTAGCTCGCGATGGCCAGGACGAGGAGCACGCACGCGACGACATCTCCACGCAGGTCTGCTCGTTCGCTCGCGATCAGCGCCGCCAGGCCGAGCGCGACCGCCAGGTAGAGCGCGATCCCGACCGTGGTGACCAGCAGCCAGCCGGCGCCGAGAAAGAGCAGCAGCGTGGCCCCGCCGAGCGCCGTCCAGTCTCCCACTCGCCGCCGGGCCAGCACGAAGAACAGTCCCGCACAGATCAGCTCGAGCGCGACCAGGATGAGCCGTAGGACCGACACGTCCGGCCCGAAGAGGAGGAACACGGCTTGGTAGACGAGAAGCGAGACGAGATCAAGGCTCCCGTTGTGGGGCGCAAGCAGCGTCTCGGCTGAGGCGTGGCTGCGATAGCTGTAGAAGACCCACTCGTCAGCGAACAGGGACTGGTCGCGCGTCACGTGCACAAGCAGTGCAGCAGCGACGCTCATCACGACGCCCAGGACAAGCGGCGGCAAGCGACGGTCTTGCGCCGAGAACTGCTCCTCCTCCCCGCGAACGCGCCCCACGCTGGCGCATCCTAGGGCCCGGAACGCGCGATGGCGCTCATCGCGGCGGCTCGGCGATGGCTACAGAGACGACGAGCGGCTGAGCCGGCGCCGCCAAGGCTACTCTGGGCCCGATGAGATCTGCGCAAGCGCGTCAGAGCGCCAGCAGCGTCGAGCAGAACGCCGAGTTCTTTGCCGGCGAGCGCTACGGGCGCCAAGCGGCACGGCTCGACAGCCATCGCCTGCTGCGCGAGGTGATCACGCGCGAGGTGGATGGCAGCGGCCGGGTGCTCGACGTCGGCAACGGCGGGGTGTTCGAGTACGACCCCTCGGTGGTGGAGTCGATCGTCGCCGTCGATCTCTTCCTCGACCGTATGTCCGCCTCTCACTTTCCGCCCAACGTCACCGCTCGTCGCGGAGACGCCCTCGATCTCCAGGAGCCCGCCGACCACTACGACGCCGTGCTGCAGACCTTCCTCTTTCATCACTTGGTCGGCGAGAGCCCCGCCGACCTGGTCGCCAACGTGCGCAGGGCGCTGGCGCAGGCGGAGCGGGCGCTGAAGCCGGGCGGGCGCCTGATCGTGGCCGAGTCGTGCGTGCCGCCGTGGTTCTACGCGGTCGAGAAGCTGCTGTTCCGGGCGCTGCGGGCGCTTGCGCGCACCCCCGTGCTCGGCGGTCATCCGGCCACCCTGCAGCTGCCCTTCGACGTGCTCACGGAGCTGATCGGCGAGCGCTTTGAGATCGAGCGCGCCTACGAGCTGCCGCTGGGCCGCTGGGTGACCCAGTTCGGCCGTCGCTGGCCACGGGCGCTGACCCCGGTTGGGGCCTACCTGGTCTCAGCTCGCAAGCCGGCGTCCTGACCGGCCCGCGCGATGCAGACAGACGTATACCGCCTGATGGACGAGCTCGCCGGCCGGCATTGGTGGTTTCGCGGCCGCGAGGCGGTGATCACGGCGATGCTCGGGAAGAGTGGATCTGCCGCCACGGCCGCGAGTGCTGGACGCCGGTTGCGGCGCGGGCCACAACCTGCAGCTGTACTCCCGCCTCGGTGTCGCTGAGGGCTTTGACCCTTCTCCCGATGCCGTCGCCTACTGCCGCCGCCGCGGTCTCGAGAACGTGCGACTGGGAACGATGGAGGAGATCCCCTTCGAGGCATCGAGCTTTGACCTGCTCACGGCGACCGACGTGCTCGAGCACGTGACCGACGACGGGCGCGGGATGCGCGAGCTGTCGCGGGTAGCCGCCCCCGGGGCATCGCTCATGCTCACCGTGCCCGCCTACGACTGGTTGTGGAGCGAGGAGGACGAGCGTCTCGGTCACATGCGCCGCTATACGCGCCCGGCGCTACGCGCCCTCGCGCGGCGAAGTGGCTGGGAGCCCATGTTCGACACCTACTTCAACACCGTGCTGCTGGCGCCGATCGTCGTCGCCCGCAAGCTCCGGCAGTGCGCCGGGGCTCGCCAGAGCGCCGAGCTGGCGCTCACTCCGCGTGCCCTCGACCGGCTGCTCTGCCTGCCGATGCGCCTCGAGGCGCGGCTGATCGCCGCCGGCATCAGCATTCCGGCCGGGGTCTCGGTCGGCCTCGTCTGCCGAGCGGTAAAGTCGCCGCCCTCGCAGACGCAGGGATAGCACGATGACGTCCAGGAGCATTCGCACCGAGGCGCTCGCGACGTTCATCCGCGAGCGCGGGTCGTGCACGTAGGTGACGGGGACCTCGACGACCTTCAAGCCGGCACCTCGGGCGCGCATCAGCAGCTCGACGTCGTATGCCCAGCCGCGACAGATCTGGACGCCGAGCAGCTGGCGCGCATCCGCGGTCGCCAGCAGCTTGAAGCCGCACTGCGTGTCGCCGAGGCGCAGCCCCGTCAGCCCCCGAACCGTGAGGTTGAAGCACTGCCCCAGGCGCTTGCGGTGGGCCGGAGCGTTCTTGACCAGGGAGCCGCGCCCCACGCGAGAGCCGATGGCGATCGCCGCTCCCTCGTGAAGCGCTCGCGCGAGATGACTCAGATCGCTCAGCGGAGTCGAAAGGTCGATGTCCGTCAGCAGCACGTAATCCCCGCGGGCGGCCCGAACTCCGGCGGCGATCGCCGCGCCCTTGCCTCGGTTGCCGTCGTTACCGATCACCACACGCACGAAAGCATGCACCGCGGCGGCCTCGCGCAGCAGATCGGGAGTGCTGTCCGTGCTGCCGTCGTCAACGACCACCGCCTCCAGGAAGCTCAATCCCGAGCCGGCGGCCATCGCCTCCGCGCTGCTGGCCAGCTCCCCGATAAGCCGCGGCAGTCGCTGCTCCTCGTTGAAGGCCGGGATGACGATCGACAGGCTGGGAGCCCCCGCCGCCGCCTTCATCGCACTCGCTCGGCGATCCAGGACTGCGTCCACAGCAGGCCGTCGAGGGGCCCGCGGGAGATCCGGCGCTCGATCCGGCGCTCGAGGCTCAGGCCTGCGCGGCCGCCGAGCTCCGAGACGAGCGGCAGGTACAGACCCCAGGTGTCGCGCTCGAGCACACGCAAGCCGTTGGCGCTGAGCAGCTCCTGCACCTGACGCACGGTCAGCAGGCTGATGTGTCCGGTGGGCAGGACCGGCTCCCTGTAGACGCGCCGCACGATGTCGATGATCCCGGGCATGAAGGCGACCTTGGAGGCCAGCTCCAGCGTGCTGCGGGCTTGCGGAGTCGTCAGCACGAGCGTTCCCCCCGGCCTGAGCACTCGCCGCAGCCCGGCGACGACCCGGCTCGGATCCGGTGCATGCTCGATCACCTCCGAGCAGAGCACGAGATCGAAGCTCTCGGGTTGCAGGCTCGACGAGGCGATGTCGTCGATGACGAGCTCGAGGTTCGGCCGCTTCGCCACGAGGCCCGCGAGGTGGTCGAGATACTCAGGCTCGACGTCGCTGGCAGTGACGCGCTCGAAGAGCTCACACAGCAGCGGCAGGTAGATGCCGCTTCCGGGACCCACCTCCAGGGCGTCGGCCCCGCCGCGCTCGCTGGCCAGGCGCCGTAGCGCCGACTCGACGCGCTCTCGTCGGCTCTGGTGCAGCCAGCGACGGGTCGGGTTGCGCGACCGGTAGAGCGTGTGCTGAAGCTCCACAAGGGCGCCGGCTTCGGCTATGCCGATCGATCCTCGACCGCCCTCAGGGGGACCGATGCGACGGCCAGGCGTTCTGCGCGCCTCAGGGACTCGGCGCGAGACTCGGCCGGCGAGAAGGCTATGCCGGCGCACGGTTTCCTCTGCGGCGAATGTCCAGACTCGTCCTGCGCAGATCATCCGCCACTGCGCCGGGAGTATAGGTCGCCCGCTCGAATCGGCAGCGGGTCGGCGGCCCGGAAGCGACATGGGTCGCGCCCCTTGTCAGTCTGCACCGGCACCGACGAACGGGCGCGGCTCGACGCGGTCGCGGTCGTAGACTCGAGGCGGTTCACGGCGCGCGGAGCTCGCTCGCTCGCCCGCTAGCCTTGCGCGACCGTGATCTCCACCAACCAGCTCAAGAACGGAAACCACATCGAGGTCGACGGGACGATCTTCAAGGTGCTCGAGTTCCAGCACGTCAAGCCCGGCAAGGGAGGCGCGTTCGTGCGCACGAAGCTGCGCCGCGCGTCTGACGGAAACGTCATCGACAAGACCTTTCGGGCCGGTGAGAAGTTCCGCGCCGTTCGCACCGAGGCGCGCAAGATGACCTTCCTCTACGCCGACGGCGCCGAGGCGCACTTCATGGACACCGAGAGCTACGAGCAGCTCGCGATCCCGCAGGACACACTCGCCCACGCCCTGGCCTTCACGAGGCCCAACGAGAACGTCGACCTGCTGTTCATCGACGACCGGCCTTCAGACATCCAGCTTCCGTCCTCCGTCGAGCTCGAGGTCACCGAGACCGAGCCGGGCCTGCGCGGCGACACCGCCTCCGGCGGCGGCGACAAGCCCGCCACGCTGGAGACCGGCGCAACCGTCCGCGTCCCGCTGTTCGTCAACGTCGGCGACCGCGTCAAGGTGCAGACCTCGACGGGGGAGTACATGTCGCGCGCCTGACGCCTCCTGACCTCCCACTACGCTCACCCCCATGGCCCGCCGAACCGATCAGCGCCGCGCGGCGGTCTTCGCGCTCTACCAGGCCGAGGTCACGGGGCACGAGCTCGAGGACGTCTTCGAGCGCGGTGCATCGCCGTTCACGCGCTCGCTGGCGCACGCTGCGCAGGACCGCGGCGACGAGCTCGATGTCCACATCGCAAGCCACGCCAAGGGCTGGGCGCTGGACCGCATCGCGCCGCTCGAACGGGCGATCATGCGCGTCGCGCTGCTCGAGATGCTGCATCCCGACGCCGCGCCGGCAGACGTCCCGATCCCGCCTGAGGGCGCGATCGACGAGGCCGTCGAGCTTGCCAAGACCTATTCCGGCACGGAGGCACCGGGCTTCGTCAACGGCATCCTGGCCGCCGTGCATCGCGAGATCGGCCACAATCCCGCCACGCCATGACCGCCGACGGCGCCGACGACACCCTCGACGAGCTCGTGACGCGCCTCGAGCGCGCCGCCGAGCAGCTGCGCTCCGGCGACCTGTCGCCCGATGCCGCCGCCAGCCTCGTCGAGGACTGCGCCGCGCTGGCTTCGCAGGCCAGCGCCGAGCTCGAGCGGCGCAGCCGGGAGTTCGAGCGCGAGTCGCTGCCCGGCCAGGACTCGCTTCTCTGAAGCCGGCTGGCCCAGCCGTGCCCTATCCCGACGAGCTGCGCCTGCAGATCGAGGCCTACCTCGAGCGGCTGCGCTTCAGCGACGACGCCCTCACGGCGAGGCTCGTCGAGTCGATGCGCTACAGCCTGCTCGCCGGCGGCAAGCGCATCCGCCCCGTCCTGGCGCTGGCGACCGCGCGCGCGATCGGGCGCGACGAGCAGGAGCTGATGCCGCTGGCCGCGACGATCGAGCTGATCCACACCTACAGCCTGATCCACGACGACCTTCCGGCGATGGACGACGACGCGATGCGCCGCGGCCGGCCGACCAACCACGTCGCCTTCGGCGAGGAAACGGCGATCCTCGCCGGCGACGGGCTCTACGCAGAGGCCTTCCGCCATGTCCTGACCCACCAGCACGGCGAATCGCAGCACGTCCTGGCCGCCGTCGCGGAGCTCGCCGCGGCGACCGGCGTCAACGGTATGGTCGGCGGTCAGTACCTCGACGTCGCCGGCAGCGAGGCCGAGGACCCGGACCCGGGCCGAGCGCTCAGGCGCCTACACGAGCTCAAGACGGGGCGGCTGATCGGTGCGTCAGTAGAGTGCGTACTGCTTATCGCCGGGATGGATCGTGCCGATACCCATGACTACTGCAGCTTCGCAACCGAGCTTGGCGTCCTCTTTCAGATCGTCGATGACATCATCGACGTGACCGGCAGCGACGCCGCGCTGGGCAAGCCGAGCGGCAGCGACGCGCGCCACGGCAAGCGCACCTACGTCAGCGAGTTCGGCCTC
>Ga0136630_1000140_pt1 | contig 22745 bp, 22 predicted proteins | sample AntDrymUQ5682106_2_FD_105496 | JGI IMG/M metagenome (GOLD analysis project Ga0136630, IMG submission 105496) | Polar desert sand microbial communities from Dry Valleys, Antarctica - metaG UQ568 (21.06) | ecosystem: Environmental > Terrestrial > Soil > Desert | place: Antarctica: Dry Valley...
CCCAGCGTCGCCAGCGCGACACCCTACGCGCGCTTGGCCTGCGACGGATGCATCAGACGGTGACCCAACCTGACCGCCCGGAGATCCGCGGCATGATCGCCAGGGTCGCCCACCTGGTGCAGGTCAGCTACGGTGCGGACGAGCAACCCTTGGAGCTCGCACCCGGCCAAGAGCCGAAGGGTGCCGGCAACCCGCCCGCCGGTCACGCTGTCGCCGACGACGAGGCTGCCGAGCGCGAGGAGGCCCTGACCGAGGCGCTGGCCGAGCCTGGCAGCGCTGACCCGGCCAGCCTGGTGCAGCATCCCCCCACCCTGACCGCCACCGACGCGCCCGACGCCCCCAGCAAGCCGAGGACTCCGGCCTCTGAGGAGGAGGAAACCCTGGCGGTCGAGCCGCAAGGAGACGAGACATGAAGATCCATCACCTCAAGCCCGCGCCCGGCGCGCATAAGGCCAAGACCCGCAAGGGACGTGGCGTGGCCGCGGGGAAGGGCAAGACCGCCGGCCGGGGCACGAAGGGCTCGGGGGCACGACGCAACATGCCCGCCGGGTTCGAGGGCGGCCAGATGCCGCTCCAGCGCCGGCTGCCCAAGCTGGCCGGGTTCACGCCGCGCAATCGCGTGGAGTACGCGACCGTCAACGTCGGTCGCATCGACACCGCCTTCGACGACGGCAGCGAGGTGACGCCAGAGGCGCTACGCGCCAAGGGACTGATCCGACGCGGCGCTGCACCAGTCAAGATCCTCGGCAACGGCGAGCTGACCAAGCCGCTGACCGTGGCGGCCCACGCCTTCACCGCATCAGCGCAACAGAAGGTGGAGGCTCAGGGCGGAACGGTTCGGGCGATCCCCCGGCGCTCACAACCGTAGGCTGGACGGTCCGGCCGTCCAAGGAGAGGTCCCGCGATGCTGCGCGCGTTCGCCAACGCCTTCAAGATCCCCGATCTGCGGGGCAAGATCCTGTTCACGCTCGCGATCATCGCGGTCTACCGGCTGGGCTCGTTCGTGCCGATCCCTGGCGTGGACTACGGCGTGCTGCGCGGTGTCCTCGAGCAGTTCAACGCGACCGGCATCGGTCAGATCCTCAACCTGTTCTCCGGTGGCGCGCTCAGCCAGCTGGCGGTCTTTGCGCTCGGGATCATGCCCTACATCACAGCCAGCATCATCATGCAGCTGTTGACCGTGGTGATCCCCAAGCTGGAGGAGTGGCAGAAGGAAGGCGAGACCGGCACCAAGCGGATCACCCAGTACACGCGCTACCTGACCATCGCGCTGGCCATCCTGCAGTCCACCGCCCTGATCGTGCTGATCCAGTCCGGTCAGCTGTTCCAGGGCATCCCCGAAGCCACCAACCTGATCCCCAACCCGTCGGTGCCAATCCGCATGCTGATGGTGCTCACGCTGACGGCGGGCACCGCCTTCATCATGTGGCTCGGCGAGCTGATCACACAGCGCGGTATCGGCAACGGCATGTCGCTGATGATCTTCTCGGCGATCGTGTCCGAGCTGCCCAGCCAGGGCAACGCGATCCTGCAGCGCGACAACGGTGAGATCCTGTTTCCGATCACGATGCTGGTCGGCCTGCTGTTGATCGTCGGCGTGGTCTTCGTCGAGCAGGGTCAGCGGCGCATCCCGGTGCAGTACGCCAAGCGCCAGGTGGGCCGTCGCACGTACGGCGGCACGTCGACCTATATCCCGCTGAAGGTCAACCAGTCCGGTGTGATCCCGATCATCTTCGCGTCGTCCCTGCTGTACCTGCCCACGCTGCTGTCGTCCATCATCAATCGCCCCGGCGTCCAGACGTTCGTCAACAACTACTTCACCCAGGGCAACCATCCGCTGTACATCGCGACGTTCTTCGTGCTGGTGATCTTCTTCGCCTACTTCTACACGGCGATCACGTTCAACCCGATCGACGTGGCCGACAACATGAAGAAGTACGGCGGGTTCATCCCCGGCATCCGGCCGGGGCGGCCGACCGCCGAGTACCTGGATCGGGTCCTGACCCGCATCACGCTGCCTGGCTCGCTGTACCTGGCCTGCCTGGCCATCCTGCCGCTCATCGTCCTCGGAATCGCCGGCGTGCAGTTCCCATTCGGTGGCTCCACGCTGCTGATCGTGGTCGGTGTCGGGCTGGAGACGATGAAGCAGCTTGAGTCCCAACTGCTGCAACGTCACTACGAGGGCTTCCTCAAGACTTAGGAGATCGTCGTGCGACTCGTGCTGCTCGGCCCACCGGGTGCCGGCAAGGGCACCCAGGCCGTGCATATCGCGCGGGCGTTCGAGGTGCCGCGCATTGCCACTGGCGACCTGTTTCGCGAGCACGCCGCACAAGACACCGACCTCGGGCGGGAAGCCAAGGGGTACATGGACCGCGGGGAACTGGTCCCCGACGATCTCGTGCTGCGGATGGTCTCCGACCGGCTGCGTCGCGACGATGCCAGGCAGGGTTTCCTGTTCGACGGCTTCCCGCGCACCGTCGCCCAGGCCATCGCCTTGGAGGACCACCTCGCCGGCGCCGGCACTCCTCTGGACGTCGTCGTGCGCTTCAACGTCCCGGAATCAGAGATCGTGCAACGCATCGTCAACCGCCGGACGTGCCCCACCGACGGCAGTGTCTACCACCTGGACTTCGCCCCGCCCCAGACCGACGAGGTCTGCGACCTCTGCGGCACCCCGCTGGTGCACCGTGCGGATGACACCGAGCCGGTCGTCCGGCGCCGGCTGGAGGAATACCACGCCAAGACAGAGCGCCTGGAGTACTTCTACTGGGAGCGCGGCCTGCTCCGCGATGTCGAGTCGGTGGGTCCGGTCGACGAGGTCACCCGCCGAACACTGGCCGTGCTCGATGACATCGCGGATGGAGACGCGGCATGATTCTGCGCAAGTCAGTGGCCGAACTCGAGTTGATGGCCAAGGCGGGGGCGGTCGTCGCCCGGCTGCATGAGGTGCTGCACGAGGCCGTTCGCCCTGGCGTCTCGACCGCCGATCTCGACGCCGTCGCGGAGCGCGAGATCCGCAATCACGGTGCGGTCCCGTCCTTCAAGGGTTATCGCGGCTTCCCAGCGACGCTGTGCACCTCGGTCAACCAGCAGATCGTGCACGGGATCCCTGCTCGCGACGTGGTGTTGCGCGAAGGTGATCTGATCAAGCTCGACGCCGGCGCAATCCTCGACGGCTATCACGGCGACTCGGCCGTCACCTGGGTCGTCGGCGACGAGTCTGCGGCGGACCCGGCGGTGCTGGCGCTCATCGCGCGTACCCGGGCCGGCCTGTGGGCCGGACTCGGCCAGGCACGGGCCGGCAACCGGCTCACTGACATCTCGGCGGCCGTCGAGGCGCACGCGCTGCCATACGGCTACGGGGTCGTTCGCGAGTATGTGGGGCACGGCATCGGCCGCGCCCTGCATGAGGATCCGCACGTTCCCAACTACGGCCGTCCCGGTCGCGGGCCCAAGCTGGTCGCTGGCCTGGTGCTGGCCGTGGAGCCGATGTTCAACCTCGGGACCGCCGAGACCGAGGTTCTGGACGACGACTGGACCGTCGTCACTGCCGACGGGTCGCTGTCGTCGCACTGGGAGCACACGGTGGCCGTCACCGACGACGGCCCCTGGGTGCTGACGGCGCGTTGCGACGAGCCCGCATGGCCCCTGCGGGAGCCCGAGCGGGTACCCGTCGCGGCCGCCGCCTACGGCTCGGCCGCCGTCTTGGACGAGCGACGAGCCGGGTGATAGGCTCGGGCTTCGGCCTCGACGGCTTTGGGCTGTGCGCTTGTCGTCGGGCCTTCCGTGCTGTGCGACTCCCGCAACGTCGATCCTGCGGTTGTCCGGCCGCCGTCACCACCAGGAGCGCTTGAGTGAAGGTCCAGCCGTCCGTCAAGAGGATCTGCGAGAAGTGCCGGGTCATCCGCCGGCACGGGCGGGTCATGATCATCTGTAGCAACCCACGGCACAAGCAGCGGCAAGGCTGACACCGGCCCGTCCCGGTCAGGACCGCTGCGCCACGCGAGCCCTTGAACGACAGAAAGAGCGTGAAGATGGCACGTATCGCTGGTGTCGACCTCCCCCGCGAGAAGCGGGTCGAGATCGGCTTGACGTACATCTACGGCCTCGGTCGCACCCGTGCGGTGCAGGCGTTGGCGGCCGCCACCGTGGATCCGTCCACCCGGGTGCGCGACCTGTCCGACGATGAGGTCAAGCGGCTGCGGGACTTCATCGACGCCAGCTTCAAGGTCGAGGGAGACCTGCGCCGCGAGATCGCGCAGAACATCAAGCGCAAGGTCGAGATCGGCTCGTACCAGGGCATCCGCCACCGCCGGGGTTTGCCCGTCCGTGGGCAGCGCACGCACACCAACGCCCGCACCCGCAAGGGGCCGAAGCGCACCGTCGGCGGGCTGAAGAAGAAGCTGAAGAAGTAGGGATCCCTTTATGGCACAGCAGAAGAAGCAGGCGGGGACCAAGGGCACCCGGCGCACGCGCAAGAAGGAGCGGCGCCAGGTCTCCTACGGGCAAGCACACATCAAGAGCTCGTTCAACAACACCATGGTCACCATCACCGACCAGACGGGCAACGTGCTGTCGTGGGCCTCGTCGGGCAACGTCGGCTTCAAGGGCAGCCGCAAGTCCACGCCCTACGCCGCACAACTCGCCGCCGAGCAGGCCGCTCGCCGCGCCGCCGAGTACGGCGTGCGCAAGGTAGACGTGTACGTCAAGGGCCCTGGCTCCGGCCGCGAGACAGCGATCCGCTCTCTGCAGGCCAACGGCCTGGAGGTCGCTGCCATCAAGGACGTCACCCCCATCCCCCACAACGGTTGCCGCCCCCCCAAGCGGCGCCGCGTCTGACACGGTCACAAGGAAGCGCCAATGGCTCGCTACACCGGTCCTGACTGCAAGCTGTGCCGCCGCGAGCGGCAGAAGCTGTACCTCAAGGGCACCCGCTGCGAAGGTCCCAAGTGTGCGATCGAAAAGCGCCCGTACCCCCCGGGTGAGCACGGCCGTGGCCGGATCCGCGAGAGCGAGTACCTGCTGCAGCTGCGGGAGAAGCAGAAGGCGCGCCGCATCTACGGGGTGCTGGAAAAGCAGTTCCGCAACTACTATCAGGAGGCCACGCGCTCCAAGGGGCAGACCGGGACGACGCTGCTCGTCCTGCTCGAACGCCGCCTGGACAACGTGGTCTACCGGGGCGGTCTGGCACGGTCCCGTGACGAGGCCCGCCAGATGGTTCGCCACCGCCACTTCCAGGTCAACGGCAGGACGGTCAACATCCCCAGCTATTCGGTCCGCGTCGGTGATGTCGTGACGGTTCGGGAGCGCGCTCGCAACATGGTGCCGATCCTTGGCTCACTGGAGCTCATCGGGGGCAAGCAGGTCCCCGGCTGGGTCTCCACCGACACCACGAAGCTGCAGATCAGCGTCTTGGACTTGCCGCAGCGGGGGCAGATCGACGTGCCGGTCCAAGAACAGCTCATCGTCGAGCTCTACAGCAAGTAGGCAGGGGGGTCCTGGCGGTCCAAGCACCGCTAACCCGCCCGCCCTCCAAGGTGCTTGGCCCGCCAGGACCCCCGGACATGGCTGAGTGCCGCTCACATCTTCGCAACACCGCTTAGGAGGCGAACGCTCACGTGCTGATTGTTCAGCGCCCCACCATTGGAGAAGAGGTCTCGACCGAGGGAACTCGGTCGGCCTTCAGTATCGAGCCGTTGGAGCCCGGGTTCGGGTACACCCTCGGTAACAGTCTGCGCCGCACGCTGCTGTCGTCCATCCCCGGCGCCGCCGTGACCAGCGTGCGCATCGAAGGCGTGCTGCACGAGTTCAGTTCCATCGATGGGGTGAAGGAGGACGTCACCGACGTCATCCTCAACCTCAAAGATCTGGTGCTGCGCTGCACCAGTGAGCAGCCCGTCGAGATCTTCCTCGGTGGTGAGGGTCCGGGTGAGATCACCGCGGACTTCATCACCGCCCCCAGCGACGTAGATATTCTCAACCGCGACCTGCACATCGCGACGCTGAACCGAAAGGGTCGCGTCGAGATGTACCTGACCGTAGAGCAGGGCCGCGGGTACGTGTCGGCCGAGCGCAACAAGCGTGCAGATCAGCCCATCGGGGTCATTCCCATCGACTCCATCTACTCGCCGGTGCGCCGGGTCACCTACCGAGTGGAGCCCACCCGCGTCGAGCAGATGACCAACTACGACCGACTGATCCTCGACGTGGAAACCGACGGCTCGGTCACGCCGGCCGAAGCAATGGCCAGCGCGGGCGAAACCCTGCGCGACCTCTTCGGCCTGTTCGCCGAGTTCGAGCAGTCCGGTCCTGGGGGCCTGTCCATCGGCGAGGGTCCGGCCGCCGGGCTGCCGAGTTCGCCCAACCTCGCGTTGCCGATTGAGGACATGGACCTGTCCGTGCGGTCCTACAACTGCCTCAAGCGCGAGGGAGTCGCGACGGTTGGCGAACTGGTGACCAAAACCGAGCAGGATCTGCTCGACATCCGCAACTTCGGGCAGAAGTCGATCGAAGAAGTGAAGCAGAAGCTGCAGGAGATGGGCATGAGCCTGGCGGACTACGGCGGTTACTCCGCCTGAGTCGCCCGTTGGGGCGTCCATCATCTGACCTCCGGCTCGGCGGGGTGGTGCGTGTGCGCGGCTCCGGGCCGCTCGACCCGCCCACCCTCCAAGGGTGAGGACCGGCACCGGACTCCGTGCCGCTCACCCGCCCGCCCTCCAAGGCCCTCCGTCCGGTACCGTTCCTCCGCACACCCGCAATCAAGGAAGTAGGTAACGAAAGATGCCGCAGCCGAGGAAGGGTGCGAGGTTTGGGGGGGCTCCGGCCCACCACAATATGATGATGGCCAATCTGGCCTCTGAGTTGATTCGTCATGGGCGGATTCATACGACGTTGGCCAAGGCCAAGACAGTGCAGCCGTTGGCCGAGCGGATGATCACGTTTGGCAAGCGGGGCGACGTGGCGGCGCGCCGGCAGGTGCTGCGGGTGATTCGTGACCGTGATGTGGTGCACAAGCTGTTCAGCGACGTGGGACCGGCGTTCGCGCAGCGCGACGGTGGCTACACGCGGGTGTTGCGGCTAGGCCCGCGCAAGGGCGACGCCGCCGAGATGGCCTTCATCGAGTTGGTCGAGGGCGTGAGCGTGCAGGGCGACGGCGACCTGGCCGAGCAGCCGCGCCGTCGCTGGAGCCTGCGCCGCCGTCGCGGCAGCACACTGTCGACCACCGCTCGCGAGTCCGCCGAGGATCGCCAGGCCGCCGTGGACCGTGGAGAAGACGTGGACGGCGTAGCCGACGAGGAGGACCTTGTGGTTGACGAACCAAGTACCGGTGGCGACCAAGGCGACCAAGCCGACCCGGCAGAGGTGGAAGCCAGGTTGGCCGCCGATGACGAGGCGCTCGACGAGGTCGAGGACGTCATCACCGATCCCGACTTGGACCCCGATCAGCAGGTCGAGGCCGTCGAGGACATCGTCGAGGAGCGCGAGGACCGTTCGGACGAGGGCCGGTAGGCGTCGCGGTCCCGGTCAGGGTCAGGATCGACCTCGCCTACGACGGGTCGGGCTTCGCCGGTTTCGCCCGGCAGCGAGGGCAACGCACGGTGCAGGGTGTGCTCGAAGACGCCCTGACCCGCCTGTCGGGCGCCGAGGTGCAGATCGTCGGTGCCGGCCGCACCGATCGCGGCGTCCACGCCAGCCGGCAGGTCGTGCACGGTGATGTCCCCGCCGCCGCCCGCTTGCTCCACGACCTCGATCGGGCCAGGACAGCGCTGGACAAGCTGTGCGGTCCACAGATCACGATCTGGCGCCTTCGGCCGGTTCCAGCCAGCTTCGATGCCCGGTTCTCGGCGACCCAACGGCGCTACCGTTACCGCCTGTGTGACGCGGCGGCGATGGACCCGAGCTGGCGCCACGACACGTGGCACCTGGGCCCCCCGCACCTCGACGTCGAAGCGATGGACGCCGGCGCGGCACAGCTGGTCGGCGAACACGACTTCAGCTCCTTCTGCCGGCGGCGTGACGACCAGCACCTGATCCGGCGCGTGGACCGACTCTTCGTCCGGCGCCGGCCCGCCGGCCTCGTGGTCCTCGGCATCGAAGGCAAGGCGTTCTGCCATCAGATGGTCCGCTCGCTGACCGGATGCCTGGTGGTCGTCGGCAGGGGCCGGCACGCCCCGGAATGGGTAGCCGACGTCCTCGCCGCCCGAAACCGCCAGGCGGCCGGCCAGATCGCTCCGCCTCACGGGCTGACCTTGACCGGCGTGCGGTACACCTAGCCCTGCGGCGGTGACAGTTCCGCACGCTATGCGAGCGAAGCGGGAGGGGCCATGGAGTGGGCAGTGCTGCAGGGCCTGTCCGACAAGGACCGCACCGAAGTGCTGCGGGCCGCCCGGCGCCGGCGCTTCACCCGCAACGAAGTCGTCTTCCATGAGGGCGACCCTGCCGACACCGCGCATCTGCTGGCCAAGGGTCGAGTGTCGGTGACCATCACCACCCCGCTCGGCGACAAGGCCATGCTGGCGGTGCTAGGCCCAGGCGCGGTCTTCGGCGAGTTGGCGCTCCTGGCCGAAGAACCGGTGCGCAGCGCCACCATCACCGCGCTGGAGGCGACCGAGACGCTGTCGTTGAGTCGCGCACAGTTCGAAGGCTTGCGCCGCGAACACCGGACCACTGATCGCTTCCTGGTGGAGGCGCTCGCGAGCGCGCTGCGCGACATGTCCCAGCGTCTCCTGGAGGCTCTCTACGTCCCGGCCGACACCCGGATCGTCCGCCGCGTGCAGCAGTTGGCCGCTGAGTACAGCGACGGAAGAGCCGAGACGATGATCCCGCTGACGCAGGAGGCCCTGGCGTCCATGGCTGGGACCGCGCGTCCAACCGCCAACCGCGTACTGCGCGCCCTGGAGTCCGACGGGTTGGTTCGCGTCGGTCGCGGGCGGATCACGGTGCTGGACGCCGAGGCGCTGCGCATCCGAGCCCGCTGAGGCTGCCGCAGGACCATCGAGAAGGCGGAGGCTGGAGTGGCGCGGCCGATACGGCGAACGGCTCCATACGCCGCTCGTTACCGCCGACTCGGCGCTTCGCCGGACGTTGGGCGAACTCGACTGGCTGGTCGCTCCGGAACAGCTGCTGCGCTAACTGCCGACCCGAGCCCTGTGCTGTGTCACCACGGGCACAGTCGGCATGTCGCGACCGCAACGGTGCCCGCCTCCCGTCAGGTGCATGCTGACTTCATGCACCGCCAAGCCGGATCGATCACCGAAGTGCCGCGCCTACCGGGGGCGGGGGCGCTGGCACCGCGCATCAGCTGCTGAGGCCGGTGCGCGCGAGGGCCCACACCCAAGCGGGAGGGTGTGGGCCTTCGCCACGTGAGGGCCTAGTTGGCCGTCGAGGAGCAAGAAGCGTAGGCTTGCGGTCTGTGCGGTGAGCCAGGGCGCTGTGCTGTGCCTACAGGTGCCCGTCCCATCCGGGGCGCCGTGGCAAGCCCGGCGTGCACCGCCTGACCGATCTGACCGATTACTCGGACTGCGAGCCTGATCAATGCGCACGTATTCGCCCCGCCCCGGTGACATCGACCGTCGCTGGTATGTCGTGGACGCTCAAGACGCCGTCCTCGGCCGCTTGGCCACCCGCGTGGCCCACGTCCTGCGCGGGAAGCACAAGCCGACGTTTGCCCCGCACATGGACATGGGTGACCACGTGATCGTCATCAACGCCGCTGGGGTGCGCCTCACCGGTGCCAAGGCGGAGCAGTCGCTGGCACGGCGCCATTCCGGCTATCCGGGCGGGCTCAAGTCGGTGTCGTTCGGCAACCTGCTGCAGACACGGCCGGAGCGGCTGGTCGAGCAGGCGGTGCGCGGAATGCTGCCCAAGAACACCATCGGCCGAGCGCAGCTGCGCAAGTTGAAGGTCTATGCCGGTCCCGAGCACCCGCACGCCGCCCAACAGCCCCAGACCTTGGAGTTCTAGATGGTTGACAAGATCTACACGGGGCGCCGGAAGCGGTCGGTGGCCCGCGTTCGCGTCGTCACCGGCAGCGGGCAGTTCAAGCTCAACGGCCGGCCACTGGTCGACTACTTCCCGATCGGCACGCTGCAGGCCGCGGTGCTCGAGCCGTTCCGCGTCACCGACACCGAGGGCCGCTTCGACGTCGTCGCCCGCATCCACGGCGGCGGCGTGGCCGGCCAGGCGGGCGCGCTGCGCCTCGGCATCGCTCGAGCCCTTGAGGGTGAAGATCCCGACTGGCGTGCGCCGCTGAAGCAGGCAGGACTGCTGACCCGTGATGCGCGCAAGACCGAGCGCAAGAAGTACGGCTTGAAGAAGGCGCGCAAGGCTCCGCAGTACAGCAAGCGCTAGGCGGTTGTTCGGGACCGACGGGGTCCGTGGCGTCGCCAACGCCGAACTGACGCCAGAACTCGCGCTGTCGCTGGGACGAGCAGTCGTCGGGACCCTTCGAGAGGAGGGCAGGGGCAGGGCGCCGGCCCGGGGTCAGCCGCGGCCCCATCTGGTGGTCGGACGCGACCCGCGCGCCTCGGGCGAGATGCTGGAGGCTGCGCTCGTGGCCGGCATCACCTCCGCGGGCGGCGATGTCACCACCGTTGGCTGCCTGCCGACTCCCGGCGTGGCCTACCTGACGCTGTTGCTCGGTGCCGACTCGGGGGCCATGATCTCGGCCAGCCACAACCCCATGGCCGACAACGGCATCAAGTTCTTCGGCTCGAACGGCTACAAGCTCACCGACGCCGAGGAGCAGCGGATCACGGCGCTGGTGGTGAAGTCCGGCGACCCGGACCGCCCCACCGGCGTCGACATCGGGCGGAGCAGGTGGCGCGACGACCTGGTGGACCGCTACATCGACCATCTTGTCGCTACGGCCGGCACCGACCTGACAGGGCTGCAGGTGGTCGTGGACTGCGCCAACGGTGCCGCCTCGACCGTCGGCCCGCATGTACTGCGCCGCCTGGGCTGCCAGGTCACGGCGCTGCACGCCGAGCCCGACGGGACCAACATCAACGACCGCTGTGGCTCCAACCACCCCGAGGTCGTCGCCGCGACGGTGATCGACCGCGGCGCTGACGTGGGGTTGGCGCATGACGGCGACGCCGACCGCCTGGTGGCGGTCGACCACCGCGGCGAGGTCGTCGACGGCGACGTCATCCTGGCGATCCTCGCGCGAGAGCTGCACACCAAGCATGGGCTGAACGCGGTGGTCACCACCGTGATGACCAACCTCGGATTCGTCCAGGCGATGCACGAGCTGGGCATCGAGGTGGTGCAGACCCAGGTCGGCGACCGCTACGTGCTGGAGGCCATGCGGCAAGGTGGCTATCCCCTCGGCGGCGAGCAATCCGGCCACCTCATCTTCGCCGACGTCGCCACCACCGGTGACGGGGTGCTGTCGGCCGTGCGGTTGCTGTCGACCATGGTGAGCTCTGGCCGACCGCTGGCCGAGCTCGCCACGGTGATGCGCCGGTTGCCGCAGGTGCTGCTCAACGTCGCCGACATCGATCGCGGCCGCCTGTCCGGCGCCGACGCCCTGTGGAAATCCGTGGCGGAGGAGGAGAAGGCCCTGGCCGGCAACGGCCGCGTGCTGGTTCGCGCGTCGGGTACCGAACCACTGGTGCGGATCATGGTCGAGGCGGTCAGCGAAGCGCAGGCCCGGCAAGTTGCCGAACGGCTGGCTGCCGTGGCAGCCGAGGAGCTACGGACCTAGCGAATCCCGGCGGGCTCGATGCGACCGTAGTCGGTGGTGCGCTCGGCGGGCACGCGGCCGGCCTTGGTGGCGATGCCCCGCAGCGCTTCCGGGTCCTGCCGGACCCCGTGGTCGGAGCCGGCCATTCGCGAGATCGTCTCTTCCATCAACGTCCCGCCGAGATCGTTCGCCCCGGCCCGCAGTAGGGCCACCGCGCCTTCCAGACCCACCTTGACCCAGGACAGCTGCACGTTGTCGATCGCACCTTGCAGCACCAGGCGGGCGACGGCGTGCACCCGCAGGACGTCGTCGAAGTCGGGACCCGGGCGGGCCAGACCAGCCAGGTAGATCGGCGCCTGACGGTGGACGAAGGGAAGCGGCACGAACTCGGTGAAGCCGGCGATGCCCCGGTCGAGGTTGCGCAGCTGCAGGCGTCGCAGCAGGTGCAGGTGCGCCGCCCAGTGGCGTGGCTCGTCGACGTGGCCGAACATCATCGTCGACGACGAGCGAATGCCGATCCGATGCGCGGCGGTCACCACCTCCACCCAGGCGTCGGCGGGTAGCTTGCCCTTGGTCAGCACCCAACGGACCTCGTCGTCGAGGATCTCGGCGGCGGTGCCGGGGATGGTGCCAAGGCCCGCGGCCTTCGCCTCGGTGAGGAACTCGGTCACGCTGACGCCCAGCCGCGAGGCCCCGTTGACGATCTCCATCGGGCTGAAGGCGTGGACGTGGAGGTCGGGCACCCGCTCTTTGACCGCTCGGACCAGCTCGAAGTAGTAGTCGCCTCCCAGGTCCGGGTGAATGCCGCCCTGCATGCAGACCTCGGTCGCGCCCTGCTGCCAGGCCTCCTCCGCCCGGTCGGCGACCTGCTGCAGCGACAGGAAGTAGGCGTCGGGGTCGTCGCGGCGCTGGGCGAACGCGCAGAAGCGGCAGCCCGTGTAGCAGATGTTGGTGAAGTTGATGTTGCGGTTCACCACGTAGGTGACCAGGTCGCCGACCCGATCAGCGCGGACCGCATCAGCGACCTGGCACAGCGCCGTCAGCTCGGGGCCGGCGGTGTCGAACAGCAGCAGGGCGTCATGCTCGTCGGGGACGTGGCCGGCCTCGGCTCGGCGAAGGATCGACGCGACCTGGGGGCGCACCGTCGTTCGCCGCGCCACCGAACGCATCCGCGCGCGGGTGCCGAGTGCGTCCGCGGCGATCAACTCGCTGTCGCCGTACACCGCCTCCGCGTCGGCTCGTAGCTGCGAGTCGCGCCGCAACGCTGTGGCTCCCTGACCGGGAATCGCGTCGTGCCAGCGGCCATCGTCGCCGGAGGGTCCGACCAGCTCGTCGGGATCCTGCCACACCATCGGCGTCGGCCGGTGGCCGGCCCGCGCCAAGCCCTCGGCGTCGGCCAGAGCTTGTACCGGACGCCGCATGCGTCCGGCCAGCCAGGGATCGGGCCGCCGGACGTACTCGGGATAGACGCACAGTCGCTCGACGAGCCGGTGGCCGGTGGCCGCGGTGCGCGACGCCAACTCCTCCAGCTGCGGCCACGGCCGTTCTGGATTGACGTGGTCGGGCGTGACCGGCGAGACCCCGCCCCAGTCGTCGATGCCCGCCCCGACGATTGCCTCGACGTCGTCCGGTGACAGGTTCGGCGGCGCCTGCAGGTGCACCTTGGTGGGCAGCACCAGCCGCGCGACGGCGATGGTCGCCAGCAGCTCGTCACGGCCCGGTTCGTCGTGGTGGCGCATCGCGGTGTCGGGCTTGGCACGGAAGTTCTGGACGATCACCTCCTGCAGGTGGCCGTACCGGCGTGCGCTGTCCCGGAGGGCGAACAGCGCCTCGACGCGCTCGCGGTCGGTCTCGCCGATGCCGATGAGGATGCCCGAGGTGAACGGGATGGACAGCCGACCGGCGTCCTCAATGGTCCGAAGCCGCCTCGTCGGGACCTTGTCGGGAGCGTTGAAGTGCGCCTGTGCCCGCTCCAGCAGCCGTTCGCTGGTCGATTCCAGCATGATGCCCATCGACCCTGAAACCTGCTTCAACGCCGCCAGGTCGGTCCACGACAGCACGCCGGGGTTGAGGTGGGGGAGCAGGCCGGTCTCCTCGATGACGGTGATGGCGACCGCACGCAGATACTCCAGGGTGGTGGCGTAGCCGCGCGCTTGCAGCCACTCGAGCGCGGCGGGGTAGCGGTCCTCGGGCTTGTCGCCGAGGGTGAACAGCGCCTCCTTGCAACCTGCCGCCGCCCCCCGCCTGGCGATGTCGACGACCTGCTCGACCGACAGGTAGGCGGGCACGTCGCCCTTGGGCGGCCACGCGAAGGTGCAGTACCCGCAGCGGTCGCGGCACAGGTGGGTCAAGGGGATGAAGACCTTGCGGCTGTAGGTGATGCGCTGGCCGTAGACGGTGTCGCGGACGCGCGCGGCGACGGCGGTCAGGGCGTCGAGCGCCGGGCCACGGGCCGACAGCAGCCACGTCGCTTCGTCGATGTTGAGGGTCTTGCCGGCGTCGGCCCGGGCGAGGGCGCGCCGCAGGCCACCGGGCAGGGTCTGCAACACTGTGGCCGTCATGCGCCGCATGCTAGGAGGTTGCGCGAGCGACGCCAGGCGTCAGCGCTGCCGGTGCCGTACTACTACCGCTGCCACGGCGAGCACCGCTACCACCGCGGCCGCTGCGGTCGTCCATCCGGGAGGTCGCAAGCGCCTCAGCCCGACACCGGCCTGGCGCGGCTCCGCGATCGCGTCCACGGCCTGTGGCCGGAACAGCCGAGGCGTGTGCCCGTCATCGTGCCGGGTCGCGGCACGCACGTCGGCGTCGACCTGATGAAGTCGCGCCGACGGAACTGACTCCAGCGCCGCTTCGACAACCCCGGGCTCGGCCTTGCCGTCGAGATGCACACCCAGCTCGACCGGTCCGCGCAACTCGTTCTCGATGGCGGCCAAGCCAGCGTCGCTCTGGGGTAAGCCGGCGATGGCGCCCAGCAACACCCCGAGACCGGCGCCCACCGCCACCGAGCCGCCGGCGGTCGCCCACATGGCGCCGGTCCGCCAGCCAAAGACCATCCAGCCGAGGGCCAGCCCCAACAAGCCCGCCAGCACGCAGCCAATGGCCATGCCCAGCAGGGCGGAACGCAGCGTGTACGAGATCACCCGCTCATCGCGGTCGATGTTGGAGACGTCATCCGTGCGGTGGCTCGCCTCGTCGGCCTTGCCGAGCAGCGTGATGTTGGAGCCTTCGACGCCACGCCGCTCCAGCGCCTTGATCGCCTTGCGGGCGTGTCCCATGTCCGCGAACGTCGCGGTGAGATCCGATCCCTCCGGGATGGGGGGGCGGCCAGCGCCGTCCTGCTCCTGGCTCACCCGAGCAGACGGCTGAGCGGCTCGATGGCAAAGTACAGGACGAAGGCCGCGCTGGACACCAGCATCAGCCAGTGCACATCTCGCGCGCCTCCGCCGACCAGGCGCAGCACGGTGTAGGACACGAAGCCCGCGCCGATCCCGTTGGTGATGGAGTAGGTGAACGGCATCGTCACCATGGTCAAGAACGCCGGAATCGCCACAGCCACGTTGTTCCACGGCAGCTCGCGGAGCACCGACAGCATCAAGAAGCCGACGAGCACCAGAGCCGGTGCGGTCGCCTCGGCCGGGATGACACCGGCCAAGGGGCTGAAGAACAGCGCCAGCAGGAACAGCAGGCCGGTGACGATGCTGGCGAGGCCGGTACGCCCACCCTCGGAGATGCCACTGGCGGACTCGATGTAGGTGGTGGCGCTGGAGGCCGACGCCGCACCGCCGGCGACGGCGGCCAAGGAGTCGACCAGCAGCACGCGGTTGGCTCCGGGAAGGCGCTGCTCGGCATCCAGGAAGCCGGCCTCGTTGCCGAGCGCGATCGCGGTGCCCATCGTGTCGAAAAAATCGGCGAGCATCAGGGTGAAGACCGCCAGCACGGCAGCGATGACGCCGAGCTTGGCGACGAAGCCGAAGGAGAACTGGCCGAGCAGGGAAAAGTCCGGCAACGCCACGATGTCGGTTGGCACCTGCGCCACACCGGGGCCCACGGACAGCCATGCCTGGCCGCCCGACACCAGGTTCACGATGATGGCCAGCAGGGTCGTGCCCAGGATGCCGAACAGCAGTGCGCCCTTGACCCTGCGAGCCACCAGCACGGCGGTCAGCAGCAGGCCGACGACGAACACGCCGACGCGCACCGAGTCGAAGCTTCCCAACGCCAACGGCGTCCCCGAGCCCTGGACCACCACGCCCGCCGTCGAAAAACCGATGAGGGTGATGAACAGCCCGATGCCGGCCCCGATCGCCTTCTTCAGCTCCAGCGGGATGGCGTCGAGCACCGCCTCACGGAAGCCGGTCAGCACCAGCAGCGTGATGAGCACGCCCTCGGCGACGACCACGCCCATCGCCTCGGGAAAGGACAGGCCCTGCGCTCCGACCAGCTGGAACGCCACGACGGCGTTGAGGCCGAGGCCGCTGGCGATAGCGAACGGGTAGTTGGCCACGCCCCCCATCGCGATGGTCATCACCCCGGCGACCAGCGCCGTGACCGTCAGGACCTGGGCGAACGGCAGGCCGGTCGGCCCACCCAGAATCGTCGGGTTGACGAACAGGATGTAGGCCATGGTCATGAAGGTGGTGATCCCGGCCACCACCTCCGTGCGGACGTTCGTGCCGCGCTCGCGCAGCCCGAAGCGCCCCTCCAGCGCACCGGGACTGCTCGTCGTCGTCGCCATCCTGGCCCCTTCCGCACCACGCCGCTGGCGTGACGCTACCCCAGGAGTGCCGCCACCTCGGCATGCCCGTGCTCGGCGGCGAGGTCACGCGCACCCCGTCGGGATCGTCGTCGAGTAACTCGCAGGCGAGCCAAGTCGCCGACCGCCGCCGCGTCGGCGGGGATGGCAGCGAACAGTGCAGCACCCTCGGACATCGGCTTCCTTTCCCGCGCAGGTCAGTGTCCGACCGCTTGCTGCATACCGACGCCTGACCGTACGCCTCCGGCGCTGCACCTGCTGGGCGCCCTGACCCATCACGACGACCACTACAGTGCCGGGATGAACGTCGTGGCGCTGGCCGGCGGTGTCGGAGCCGCGCGCTTCCTTGCCGGACTGGTGCGCGCCGTCGACCCATCCGCTCTGACCGTCATCGCGAACACCGGTGACGACCTGCGGCTGCACGGCCTGCACGTCAGTCCCGACCTGGACACCATTACGTACACGCTCGGCGGCGGGGTGCATCCCGAGCAAGGCTGGGGGCGCGCGGACGAGACGTCGGCGGTGGCGACCGAGCTGGCGCAGCGCTACGGACGCCCGTCGTGGTTCACCCTCGGCGACCGGGACCTCGCCACGCATCTCGTGCGCAGCGAGCGCCTGGCAGCCGGGGCCTCGCTGTCGCAGGTGACGGCCGAGATCGCCGCGGCGTGGAAGTTGCCGTTCACACTGCTGCCCATGACCGATCATTCCGTCGAGACGCGCATCGCGACCTCCGACGGGCGGGAGCTGCATTTTCAGGAATGGTGGGTCGGCGAGCGGGCCGAGCCCCGCGTCGAGCGGGTGTGGCTCGCCGGCGCGGAGCGATCACGGCCCGCAGCCGGTGTGCTGACCGCCATCGAGCAGGCTGACGTGGTGGTGCTGTGCCCGTCCAACCCGGTCGTGTCGATCGGCACCATCCTGGCGGTACCCGGCATCCGCAACGCGCTGCGGCACGCGGCCGTGGTGGGGATCTCGCCGATCGTGGGCGGACGCGTCGTGCGGGGGATGGCCGACCGTCTCCTGCCCGCCGTCGGCGCCGAGGTCAGCGCCGTCGGAGTGGCGCGGCTGTATGCCGACGTTCTGGACGGCTGGGTCATCGACGACGTCGACGCGATCCTTGCGGAACAGATCGCGGCACAGGGACCCAAGGTCGCCGTGACCGACACCATCATGGACACCGTCGACGTCGCCGAGTCGCTGGCCCGTACCGCCCTGGAGCTGGCGTGATCCAGATCCTGCCGGTCCGAGGTCTGCCTGAGGTGGCCGAGGGCGCCGACCTCGGCTTCCTGATCGCTGCTGCCACCACGCTGCGCGACGGCGACGTCGTGGTGGTGGCACAGAAGATCGTCAGCAAGGCCGAAGGGGCGGTGGTGCCGATTCCTCCGGGCGCCGACCTCGCCGCTACCCGCCGGCGGCTGGCGGGAGAACAAGCTACGCGCGTCGTGGTCGACGCGCCGTGGGCGCTGGTGGTCCAGACCCACCATGGGCTGGTCTGCGCCAACGCCGGCATCGACGGGTCCAACACGCCCGAGGGGACCCTGGTGCTGTTGCCGGTGGATCCCGACGCCAGTGCCCGCGGACTGCGCGCTCGGCTGCGTGAGCGGACGGGAGCCGACGTGGCCGTGGTCATCTCCGACACCTTCGGCCGCCCATGGCGGAATGGGCAGACCGATGTCGCCATCGGGGTTGCCGGCCTGTCACCGATCCGCGACGAACGGGGTGGCAGCGACCGGCAGGGACGGCGACTGGACGTGACCGAGGTCGCCGTCGCCGACGAGGTCAGCGCCGCCGCCGACCTCGTGCGCCGCAAGGCCGACGGTATTCCGGTGGTGGTGGTGCGAGGACTGGCCTTCGACCTCGACGACGCGGCCAGCGGGCGCGCGCTGATCCGCGACGCCACCTTGGACTTGTTCCCACGTGGTCGCGGGATGCTCGGCCAGGCGTTGGCCGAGACGGCGGACCGCGGCCTGGTGTGGTCTGCGCCGGTCAGTCGCGAAGATCTCGACCGCGCGATCACCGCGGTGATCCGGTGGCTGGACCTGCCGCGCCCACCGCGAATGACGCCCGTGGCGGGGTCGGCTCCCACCACCGTCCGTGTCCGCGGCGTCGGTCTGCGTCACCGCGGCGTGGCAGCGGCGGGCCTGTCGGCGGTGCTGGTCGATCTGGGCTATCGGGCCCGCGTCACTGCCACCTGGCGCAGTGTCCACGTCGAGGCGGGCCGATACGATGGCGCATCCTGCCGTCGGCGGAGCAGGGCAGCGGTAGGACAACGTTTTTGATCCTGGAGGCACGTCTGTGGCGGAAGAAGCTGGCCTGAGCAAGCGGGAGCGCCAGAAGGCACGGCGTGACGCAAAGCTCGTCGAACAGCGTCGGGAAGCGGCCACGGCGCGGCGACGGCGCCTGCTCACCTTCGCCGTCGTCGGCTTGGTGCTGGTCGGCTTGGTCGGGCTCGCCGTGGCCAACCAAGTGCGGCAACGTGCCGAGGTCACCCGCGTGCAGCAGGAGGCGGCGGCCAAGCTGGACGAGCTGGGCTGCACCGAGGATGCAGCGATGGACGACCTCGGCGGCGGCCACCTCGGTAGCAACCAGGAGCTGATCGCCAACCCCCCGGAGACGCTGTATCCCGACCGCCCGGCCAGCTCCGGCCAGCACGTCGGCTCCGTGGCGCAGACCGGTGTCTACGACGCGCAGATCGACGAGCGCCTGCTGGTGCACGACCTGGAGCACGGCTACATCCTCGGTTACTACTCGCCCGACGCCCCGCCAGAGCAGATCGAGCAGCTCAAGCAGTGGGGCTCCGAGGCCATCGACGGCGACTTTGCCAAGACGATCGTCGCCCCGTATCCCGCTGGGCTGCCCGACGGCGCCAACTTCGCGTATGTCGCCTGGGGCTTCCGCCAGGTGTGCGACACCTTCGACCCCGACGTGGCGCAGGCCTTCGCGACCGCTCACCACGGCGGTGCGGGCATCGCCCCGGAGACGACCGTGCCGGCCCACATCGGCGCCGGCCAGGGACAGCTCGCGCCCGAGGGGGGTGAACCGCTGCTGCTGCCGCCGTTGGCCGGCGGCGGCGAGGGCGCTGCGCCGTCAGAAGGCGGCACCGAAGGTGGCCAGCCCGCCAGTGAGGCGGCCACCGAAGGCTGAGCACGGCTGGTCGCAGCCCATCCGTTCACGGCTGGGTCATGCGGTAGACGGGTAGAATTCACGGTCCAGCCGTCTTGCGAAGGGGTGAGCCATGTGCGGGATCATTGGATACACCGGCCCGGATCAGGCTCTGCCGGTCCTGCTCGACGGGTTGGGGCGCCTGGAGTACCGGGGTTATGACTCGGCCGGTGTCGCGGTGCTGGGCGACGGTCTGCTGGTCGTCAAGCGGGCGGGCAAGCTGGCCAACCTGCGCGCCGCGCTCGACGGTGCGGAGGTCACCGGCACGACGGGCCTCGGGCACACCCGCTGGGCCACGCACGGCGTGCCCAACGACCCAAATGCTCATCCGCACACCGACGCTTCCGGCGACCTCGCCGTGGTGCACAACGGGATCTTCGAGAACTACGGCACGCTGCGCAGCGAGCTCGCCGAGCAGGGTCACCAGTTCACCTCCGACACCGACACGGAGGTGGTCGCCCACCTCATCGGCGCGTTGCGTGAGGAGGTGGGTGGCGACCTGACGGCCGCCGTCCGCGCCGCCATGCGCCGGATCACCGGCGCCTTCGCGCTCGCCGTGATCGACCGCCAGCATCCCTCATTTATCGTGGCATCCCGGCGGGAGGCACCGCTGGTGCTCGGTCACGGCGAGGACGCGAGCCTACTGGCCAGCGACGTCGCCGGACTGATCGCGCACACGCGGGACATCACCGCGCTGCTCGACGAGCAGATCGCGGTGCTGACCCCGGCCGGCATCACCGTCACCGACCTGGAAGGCAATGCCGCCCAAGGGCATCATTTCATCGTGGACTGGGACGTCGAGGCCGCCGAGAAGCAGGGGTATCCCCACTTCATGCTCAAGGAGATCCACGAGCAGCCGCAGGCGGTCGCCGACACCCTGAAGGCCCGGACCGACTCCGATGGGCGGATCGTCCTCGACGAGGTCCACCACGCTGTGCTCGAAGACGACCTCCGTCACGTGGACAAGGTCTACGTGGTGGCGTGCGGTACGAGCTATCACGCGGGGATGGTGGCCAAGTACGCGATCGAGCACTGGGCGCGGGTCGGGGTCGAGGTCGAGATCGCTAGCGAGTTCCGGTACCGCGACCCCATCCTCACCCCGCACACGCTCGTCGTGGCCATCAGCCAGTCCGGCGAGACCGCCGACACGATCGCTGCGGCGTCCCACGCGCGGGACCAGCGGGCCAAGGTGGTGGCCGTCACCAACGTGGTTGGCTCGACGCTCGCGCGGGAGGTGGACGCGGTGCTGTACACGCGGGCCGGTCCGGAGGTGGCGGTGGCCTCGACCAAGGCCTTCACCACCCAGATCGTGGCCTTGGACGTGCTGGCGTTGTACCTGGCGCAGCAACGCAGGGTGCTGTTCCCCGACGAATGCCGCGATCACCTGCTGCGCATGGGGTTCCTATCCGACCACATCAGGCAGGTCCTGGAGCAGGCGCCGGCCATCGCCGAGCTCGCCGGGGAGTTCGCGCGGGCCGACTACGTCATGTTCATCGGGCGCCACGTCGGCCTGCCGATCGCGCTCGAAGGCGCCTTGAAGCTCAAGGAGATCAGCTACCTGCACGCCGAGGGCTTCCCTGCGGGGGAGATGAAGCATGGGCCGATCGCGCTGATCGACCAGGGCGGGCCTGTGGTGGCCTTGGCCACCCGAGGCCACGTGCGCAACAAGGTGCTGTCCAACATCCAGGAGGTCAAGGCGCGCGGCGCCGTGGTGCTGGCGGTGGCCACCGAGGGCGACACCGAGATCAAGGCACACGCCGACCATGTCGTCTACGTTCCCGAGGTCCACGAGCTGCTGTACCCCGTGTTGACCGTGGTGCCGCTGCAGCTGCTGAGCTACTACAGCGCCATCGCGCTGGACCGCGACGTCGACCAGCCGCGCAACCTGGCCAAGACCGTCACCGTCGAGTAGGCCCGTGACGGTGCTCGGCGTCGGGGTCGACGCCATCGAGATCGAGCGGATGGCCACTGCCCTGACTCGCACGCCACGCCTGCTGGCACGGCTGTTCACCGAGGGCGAGCGCGCCGCCTGTCTCTCGCGCTGCGGGGACCTCAAGGTGGGTGGTCTGGCGGCGCGGTTCGCCGCCAAAGAGGCGGTGGCCAAGGCGCTGGGCACCGGGCTGCGAGGCTTTTGCTTCCGCGAGGTCGAGGTTGGCAACGACGAGCTCGGCAAGCCGGTCGTGACCCTGCACGGGGCGGCGGCCGGCGTGGCCGCAGAGCTCGGCGTCGGTGCAGTGCACCTGTCACTGTCGACCTCGCACGAGCTGGCGTTGGCCTACGCCGTCGCCGTCGCCTTCTGACCTCCCCTCACCCCGCGGTGGTGTGAATCTGGTACCGCAAAGGTGCCGAATCCCCACCACCCGGGGTCGTTACCATGCGGCGATGATCCGGCTGTTCACGCCCGAGCAGGTGCGCGGTTTCGATCGGCGCGCCTTCGGGCGGGGCGCCACCTCCGCGCAGCTGATGCAGACAGCCGCCGGGCATCTCGCGCGCGGCGTGCTGGTGGCGAGCGGTCATGGCTACGGCTTGCGGGTGGCCATTCTGTGCGGCAAGGGCAACAACGGCGGTGACGGGCTGGCGGCCGGGCGGCGGCTGTTGGCAGCGGGGGCCAGCCCGGTCGCGTGCCTGGTCGAGGGCGAGTCCGCCTTGTCGAAGGACGCGGCCGCGCAGCTGCGTGACTATCGGCAAGCCGGGGGACGCCTCGCGGACTCGGTCGCCGAGGCCCTGGCGGCCGCCGATGTCGCCGTCGACTGCCTGCTCGGGACCGGCGCGTCCGGCGAGCCGCGCGAGCCTGCGGCCTCGGCGATCTCGACCTTGAACGGCGCTGGCATGGCCGCGGTTGTGGCCTGCGATCTGCCGTCGGGGGTCGACGCGGACAACGGGCAGGTGCCGGGTGTAGCGGTGCACGCGGATCTCACCGTGACGCTCGGGGCGCACAAGCGAGGGCTGTGGCTGTGGCCGGCGCGGGGCTACTGCGGCCGCCTCATTGTCGGGGACCTCGGCGTCGTCGACGACGCCGACGATCCGGCGGCCGCGGCCCTGGAGGCGGCGGACGTCGCGCGGCTGATCCCGGGCCAACGGCCCGACTCGCACAAGCGGAGTCGCGGCGTGGTGGTCGTCCTGGCCGGGTCCAGCGGCATGACCGGC
>Ga0136630_1000141_pt1 | contig 22613 bp, 25 predicted proteins | sample AntDrymUQ5682106_2_FD_105496 | JGI IMG/M metagenome (GOLD analysis project Ga0136630, IMG submission 105496) | Polar desert sand microbial communities from Dry Valleys, Antarctica - metaG UQ568 (21.06) | ecosystem: Environmental > Terrestrial > Soil > Desert | place: Antarctica: Dry Valley...
CTCCGTCGCGGTCATCGCTCCGGCCGGGTTGTTGATGAAGCGGATCCACGCCGCGTGGCGGGCCTCGACGGTCGCGATCGTGCCCGCGGCCTTCAGGACCGCGCGCTGGCGGATGTTCGCGACCTGACCGAGGTAGGCCCTGACGCCCGTGTCCTCGAGGACCTGCGCCGTCGCCGCGAACTTCGCCGGGTTGGTGACCGTGTCCTCGAAGTCGAACTTCGGCTTCTTGATCGCCTTGGAGCCGAGCGCGCCCCTGAGGAAGGAGACGTGCCTGGCCTCGTGATCCGCGACCACCTGGGTGAAGCGCTTGAGCTGCGCGTTGGCGCCGTAGGCCTTGTTCTCCTCGGCCTGCTTGTAGAACTCGGCCTCGAGGAACTCGAGCGTCAGCGCGAAGTTCAGGATCTTGATGTCGTTCCTGGCCGACAGGTTCTTCGTCGAGATCCTCGCCTCGGCCGATGACAGGATCGGCCCGAACAGCGCGCTGCCGGCAAGCAGGCCGCCACCGGCGAGGACGCCCTTCTTGATGAAATCGCTGCGGTCCAGACCGGCGCCCTCGGCGGCATCACGGATCGAGCCGTCGGTGTCGAGGACGTCGAGGTTGGGAAGATGGGGCACGGAGGTTCTCCTCGTTGGGGAAGTCAGGACACGTGATCCGCCGGTATTGTCCGAGGCGGACGGTGCGCTCCAAGCGCTACCGTTGTTAGTCTGCGAAAAGTTCCGTCCACCGGCTCACTAGCTGGCGCGCAGAAACTCGTCGCACGACGACACGTCGCGGGGTATGGTGCCAGACGATGGATCCGGCCTTCATCTTTTTGATGTTCGTGCTCAAGGCGCCGATCGTGCTGCTGCTCTACATCGTCTGGTGGGCCATCAAGGCCGAGCCGGTGAGCGACGAGCCGCAGACCGGCGACGATGGCGGCAGCAAGCATCCGTATGAGCGCCACGCGCGCCCGCGACGACCGCGCCCGCCGCGCCGTGGCCCGCACGGCGACCCGCCGCCGCGGCCTCCGTCGCGCACGCGCACGGTCGTCGCCAAGGCCCGCCGCGTCGGCTCCTAGACTCCGGGGCGCATGAGCGCTCCCGCCTCGGTCCTCTCGGACGGCACGATCCTGCGTCTCGTCGAGCAGGGGCGGATCAGGATCGATCCGTGGGATCCGGGGATGGTCCAACCGGCCAGCATCGACCTGCGCCTCGGTGACAGCTTCCGCGTCTTTCACAACCATCGCACGGCTGCGATCGACCTTGCCGAGCCGCCCACGAACCTCACCGAGCAGATCGTGATCGGCGACGACGAGCCGTTCGTCATCCATCCCGGCGAGTTCTGCCTTGGCAGGACGCTGGAGTGGATCGAGCTGCCCGACGACATCGTGGCCCGGATCGAGGGAAAATCGAGTCTGGGGCGCCTCGGGCTGATCGTGCACGCCACCGCCGGCTTCGTCGATCCCGGCTGGAAGGGAACACTGACGCTCGAGATCACGAACCTCACGCGTGTGCCGATCAAGCTGTGGGCGTCCAAGCCGATCGCCCAGCTGTCGTTCATGACGCTCGACGCGCCCGCGCTGCGCCCGTACGGCCACCCCGAGCTGGGCAGCCACTACCACGGACAGGTCGAGGCGACCGAGAGCCGCTACGAGGGCGGGCGGGCGAGTTCGGCATCACGTCCGGTGCGATAAGGTCGCGCCCGCCATGAGCCTGCTCGCCACGATGCTCGCCGCGGCCGAAGGCGCCGGCGAGCACGCCGCCGAAGAGCATCACAAGTCCGAGGTGCCGTTCTTCATCGCGGGCAGCGTGCTGGCGCTGTGGGCGATCGCGATCAGCGTCTTCGGCTTCAAGAGGCCCGACTTCCCGTCCAACGACGGTGCCGCGCGCGGCGTCATGGCGCTCAGCGCCGTGCTCGTGCTGGGGGCGACCTCGATGGCCGTCTATGTCGCCCTCTGACGACGACGGTCACGCCGTCTCCTACAAGGTGCTCGAGCAGGGCACCCCGGTGCGGGCGTCCGACGGCGTCGACGTGGGCACGGTGCGCGAGGTGCTCGAGAACCGGGCGGAGCACATTTTCGACGGTCTCGTGATCGACACGCCGGGCGGCCAGCGCTTCGTCGACGCGCCCGAGGTGCAGCGGATCGCCGAGCTGCGCGTGACGCTGACGATCGACGCCGAGGCCGTCGACGAGCTGCCCGAGCGCGATCCGGCCGGCGCCCAGACGTTCCGCGCAAACACCAAGGGCGGGCGCCTGAGCCGCTTCTTCGGCGGCGGCTGGAAGCGCGACTAGGCGGCGACTGACCGAGATTTAACACGTCGGACACGCTTGCCGGAGCGCGGCGGGGTGCATAATCGGTCGCAGTGAGCAAGAACACAGAGATCCAAGAAGCCGCCGGCGAGGCCCGCCCACAGGACAACGGCGCCGAGCGCAACGGCAGCTCAGAGACGCTCAGCGTCACCGACAACCGCACCGGGCGCACCTACGAGATCGCGATCACCGACGGCACGGTGAGGGCGCTGGACTTCCGCGCGATCCGGGTTTCGGACGATGACTTCGGCCTGATGACCTACGACCCGGCGTTCATGAACACCGCGTCGTGCCGCTCGACGATCACCTATCTGGACGGCGGCGAGGGGGTGCTCGAGTACCGCGGCTACCCGATCGAGCAGCTGGCGGCGAAGTCGTCGTATCTCGAGGTCGCCTACCTGCTGATCTACGGCGAGCTGCCCACCACGTCGCAGCTGGAGGAGTGGCAGCACCAGATCACAACCCACACCTTCGTCCACGAGAACATCAAGGAGTTCCTCGGTGGCTTCCGCCACGACGCCCATCCGATGGGAATGCTGCTCGGGGCGACCAGCGCCCTGTCGACGTTCTACCCCGACGCCAACGACATCGACGATCCCGGCAACCGCGACATCCAGACGATCCGGCTGATCTCCAAGATGCCCACGCTGGCGGCCTTCGCCTACCGCCACGCACAGGGTCAGCCCTACGTCTATCCCGACAACGACCTCAGCTACGCCGGCAACTTCCTCAACATGATGTACAAGATGACCGAGCTGAAGTACGAGCCCGATCCGCGGCTCGAGCGCGCGCTCGACGTCCTGTTCATCCTGCACGCCGACCACGAGCAGAACTGCTCGACGAGCGCCGTGCGCTCGATCGGCTCGGCCAAGCCGGACCCCTACTCGGCGATCGCGGGCGGGATCGGCGCGCTCTACGGACCGCTGCACGGCGGCGCCAACGAGGCGGTACTGCGGATGCTGCGCGAGATCGACCACCGCGACAACATCCCCGCCTTCGTCAAGGAGGTGAAGGAGGGCAAGCAGCGCCTGATGGGCTTCGGCCACCGCGTCTACAAGAACTACGACCCGCGCGCGCGGATCATCAAGCAGGCGGCCGAGGACGTCCTCGAGGTCACCGGCCGCAGCCCGCTGCTCGACATCGCCGTCGAGCTCGAGCAGATCGCGCTCGAGGACGAGTACTTCATCGAGCGCAAGCTGTATCCCAACGTCGACTTCTACTCGGGCCTGATCTACCAGGCGATGGGCCTGCCCAATGCGATGTTCCCCGTGATGTTCGCGATCGGGCGCACGAGCGGCTGGATCGCGCAGTGGCGCGAGATGGTCGAAGACGCAGAGCAGAAGATCTCGCGGCCACGTCAGATCTACACGGGCGAGCGCGGGCGCGACTACGTGCCGATCGACCAGCGCTAACGGAGCGACTAGCAACGACCGCCTAGCCCTCTGGGCCGTGCGGCTACGCGCTGGCTGGACCGCCGGGTAGATCGCCCTGTGCGTCGCGCAGGCGATCGAGGTCGAGCTGGTCGCTGCTTCGACCCGTTGCGCGCTTCATCGCGACGAGGTCGGCAAGCGAGCAGATCGCTGCGTCCACGCCGTCGATGCGCTTCACGTCAGCGCGAGCCAGCACGTCGTCAAAGGGCGCGGGCAGCAGCTGCTCGGACAGGATGTCCACCAGGCAATGCCGCGTGCGCAGCGCCAGTGCGCCGCCGGACGACAGCTTGGCGGTCCGCAGTGGCGTGCCGTCGGGATTGGTCGCCTCCCACCGCTCGACAAGCGCCTCGAGGCGCGCGAGGTTCTCGGCATCCATCGCAACCGCCGCATCGACGTCCTTCGTCGCGCGCACCGCCCCGTGCCGGACGACCGCCAGGCCGCCCACGATCACGTAGCGGATGCCAGCCTCGTTGAGATCACGCAGCGCCGCAGCGAAGTCGTTCACGGCTGCAGCCAGAGATCGATCGCGACCTTGCTCAGCGCAACGCCCTCGTCGAGCAGATCTTGCGGATCGCGCAGCGCATCCTCGATCAGCACATACCGCCGCCAAGCGTCGTTCGCGGCGGCGAAGTCGCCCTGATCCTGCGCGCTGTGCGCCTGCGCTGCCGCTGCATCCAGGCGTCGTTGCTGATCGATCGCCACGCACCGATCCTATCCGGAGCGCAGACCGTGGCTCGATCGCGATAGTCCGTGACCCGGTTGTCCTGGCTACGATCGGCGCGTGCCGTTCGTCGTCACCGTCCGTGTCGGGCCGAAGGTTCAGCGCGAGCGCTGCCAGACGCTCGGCGAGGCCGTCGACATGCTCGAGCGGCGGCTCACCGGGCTCGGCGACGGGGTGCGGCGCCCGCAGCGGCGGGCGTTCATGCGCGAGTACGAGCCGCTTGCCCAGGTCGCCGCGCGCGGTGAGCTGAAGGGACCCGGGCGACTGAGGCCGAGCGTTCGGGCCGGCGCCGACGTGCGCGGCGACGGCTCGATCGAGGCCTACCGCGGGCGCATGGCACGCGAGCTGATCGCGCTGGCGCCCGGCGAGTCGCCGTTCGACGCGCTGCGCCGGGTACTCGGAGCCGGCGGCTGAGCGCCCGCGCTCAGCCTGCGAGCTTTTGTCGGGATGGCCAGCCGTCTCGTCGACTCGTTGGACGCCTACCAGCGCCGTCACCGCTGGCTGAGCTTCCCGCTCGCCGTGATCTACAAGTTCGCCGACGACCAGGGGCCGTACCTGACGGCGCTGATCACCTACTACGGCTTCCTGTCGCTCTTTCCGCTGCTACTGCTGCTCGTGACGATCCTCGGCTTCGTGCTACAGGACGACCCGCAGCTGCAGGCCAAGCTGATCAACTCGACGCTCGCGGAGCTTCCGATCATCGGCAGCCAGCTGCGCGACAACGTGCAGTCGCTGAAGGGCAGCGGCCTCGGGCTGGCGATCGGGATCCTCGTGGCGACCTACGGCAGCCTGGGCGCCGCCGGCGCCACGCAGAACGCCTTCAACCGCGCCTGGGCGGTGCCTCGCAACGAGCGACCGAACCCGATCAAGCTGCGCCTGCGCAGCCTGCTGCTGCTGCTCGTGCTCGGGGCCGGCGTGCTCGTCACCACCGCGCTCTCGGGGCTCTCCACCGGCGCGGGCGCCTTCGGCGTGGACGTCGGCGCGGGGCTGGGGATCGTCACGATCCCGCTGGCCACGCTCGCCAACGTCGGGCTCTTCATCCTCGCCTTCCGCGTGCTCACGGCCACGGAGATTCCGACCCGTCAGCTGATCACCGGCGCGGTCGTTGCCGGCGTCGGCTGGCAGATCGTGCAGATCCTCGGCACGATCTTCGTCGCCCAAGTGCTGAAGGGAGCCCCCGAGGCCTACGGCGTCTTCGGCCTCGTGCTCGGATTGATCGCCTGGATCTACCTGCTCGCGCTCGTGATCGTGATCGCCGTGGAGATCAGCGTCGTCGCGCAGCGGCGGCTGTGGCCCCGGGCGCTGCTCACACCGTTCACCGATCAGGTGCAGCTGACGGCGGCTGACGAGCGCGCCTACTCCGGGTACGCCGAGAGCGAGCGCCACAAGGGCTTTTCGTCCGTCGACGTCGACTTCGAGCGCTCGGAGGAGGAGAAGACCTAGTGTCGACTCACGGCACTAGCCGGAGCGCTCGAGCTGGCCGTCGTACGGGCCGCGCCCGCACAGACAGGCGGCGCCGCAGCGCGCGCCGAGCTCGATCGCGTCGACCAGCTGCATCCCGGCCGCGAGGCCGTATGTCAGGCCGGCGGCGAAGGAGTCGCCGCAGCCGTAGGCGTCGACGGGCGGTCCCGGCAGCTCCGTCGCCGCCCACGAGCCCGATCGCGCGCCGCCCGCGACCCACGCGGGCTGCTCACCGGTCAGCTCCCATGTCCCGCCGCGCTCCCCGGCCGTGCGCACGATGACGCACGGCTCGGGGTCGAGCATGCCGCGCTCGTAGACCTCGCCCGCGTCGATCGCGCTGCCGACAAGCACGTCGAGCTGCACGCCCGAGGCGGACAGCGTCTCCATCGCGCGCGGCGTCGCGACGAGTACCCCTGCCGCGCGCGCGGCGCGCACGACGCCCGCGTCGCCACCCGTCAGGTAGATCCCGTCGAGCTCGCCGAGCGCATCCCACGGCAGCGGGTCGTCGCGCAGCGGGATGATCCGCTCGCCCAGCACCGTGATCGTCCGCTCGGCCGCGTCGTCGAGGAACGTGAAGCAGCGCCGCTGCGGACTCGCGCGCGCGGCCGCGAACAGCTCGACGCCGTGGTGTTCGCGCAGCCGCGCGCTCGCCGTCTGCGCCAGCTGATCGTCGCCGAGCGCCGTCAGCAGGCGCGCCGCGCCGGCCAGCTTGCGCAGCTGCACGGCCGCGACCGCGCCGCCGCCGGCCGGCTCGGCGAAGGCATCCGACGCGTGCACGATCTCCCCCGCCCGCGGAACCCGCGCCACGCGCGCGAACTGCACCCACTCGACGTGGCCGACGACCGCCACGGCTGCGCCGGGCACAGCTACAGGCCGTTCGGGCACGCCGACAAGCCTTGCCACTAGAGGACCAATGTAGACCCCAGACGCCGCAGCCAGCGCCGGTGGTCTACACAGTCCGGGCAGTGCTCGCGCACAAGCGACCAAAAGCTCGGCGAGTGGTTCATCACGCGCAGATGGCAGGTTTCGTGCCAGACGACGTAGTCAAGAACAGGCGCCGGCGCCAGCAGCAGGCGCCAGTTGAAGCTCATCGCGCCGGCAGCCGAGCACGACCCCCAGCGCGTGCGCTGGTTGCGGATCGTCAGCGAGCTGTAGCCGACGCCGAGCGCCGCCGCCGCAGCGTCCAAACGCGGCGTGATCTCTGCTCGCGCCGCGCGGCGATACCAGCGCTCGAGCGCGGCGCGCGCGTCGTCCTCCCCAGCCGGTACAAGCAGAACGTCGTCGCGCCGGTGCGCTCGCATGCGCCCGAGCTCGGGGCGCAACGCCAGCGCGGTTCCGAGATAGGGAACCGTGGCGCCGCGGGCTGCAAGCGCCGCACGGACCTCGCGGCCCTCGGCCAAGCGGCGCTCGATCCACGGCCGCAGCTCGACGACGGCCGCGGCGGCCGCGCTCTCGGGGCTGCGTCGCGGGAGTACGACCTCGACGCCGAGCTGTGCGTCGACGCTGACGCGCACGCGGCGCGCCCGGTCGGACCGGCGCACGCTGTAGGAAAGATCTGACCTTGTCACGCTGGCCTCCCATAATGCCGTGTATGCCGGTCCGCTCCACCGTCCTGCTGCCCGCCAGCGTGCGCGCCCCGTTCGAGGTCTACGTCAACGGCGTGCGCCAGGAAGTGGGCGTCGACTACGAGTTGCGCGACGGTGCGCTCGTCTTCGATCGCGAGCTGAAGAAGGAGGGCAAGCTCGGCTTCTGGCGCTGGTTCATGGGCGCGTGGGGCGTCGGCACCTACCGCCAGAACGACTCCGTCGACGTGCGCTACGAGGTCGACGGGCGTCCCGCGCTGATCGAGGGGCTGGAGATCGAGCCCGGCTGATCCGGGTACGCGAGCGCTCAGTGGTCTTCTTGCTCGCGCTGGCGGTGGGCCTCGTGCTCGCCGATTCGTCGGTCGTCACGCTCGCGCTGCCCGACATCCTGCGCGACCTGGAGACGAGCGTCGGCACGGTCGCGTGGGTGCTGATCTCCTTCAACCTGGCGCTCGCGCTGGCTGCGCTGCCGGGCTCGCGGCTGACGCGCGGGCGTGCGCGCGCGGCGTTCAGCGTCGCGCTCGTGGCGTTCGCGCTGGCCTCGGCGGCGTGCGCGGCGGCGGCGTCGATGGAGCTGCTGATCGCGGCCCGTGTGGCGCAGGGGATCTTCGGCGCGGTCGTCGTCGCCGCGGCGCTGGAGCTGCTCGTGGCGCGCGTGGGGAGCCGCCACGCCGTCAGGCTGTGGGCTGCGGCGGGCGTGCTCGGAGCGGCGCTGGGCCCGGCCGCGGGCGGCTTTCTGACCGAGGCGTTCTCGTGGCAGGCGATGTTCGCGCTGCAGGCGCCGGTCGCGCTGCTGGCGCTGGCGGGAGCGCGGGCAGCGCCGGCCGCGAGCCGTGCGGGAACCACCGAGCCCCCCAGCCCCGCTCCCGTCGCGGCCGAGTCCGCGGGCGCCGCACGGGCGCAGCCGCCGGTCGTCGCGCTGCTCGCGCTGGCGCTCGTCTCCGCCGCGCTCGCGGCCGCCCTGTTCCTGCTCGTCGTGCTGCTGATCGAAGGCTGGCGCCACTCGCCCGGCGAAGCCGCGCTGACGGTGACGGTGATGCCGGTCGCCGCCCTGCTCGCCGGGCGCTGGGAGCGCGCGCACGTGCACGGGCTCGGTGCCGCGCTGGCGGGCTGCCTGCTGATCGCCGGCGGCCTGGCGTCGCTGGGGCTGCTGCCAAGCGCCGGTCCGGCCTGGACGCTGGCGCCGCAGCTTGCGATCGGCGCCGGACTGGGGCTGGCGCTGGCCGCGCTGATCGGCGTGGCCGTCGGCGGCGCCGACGGGGCGCGCGAGCCCGGGCGGCCGGCGGCATGGACGATCGCGGCTCGCCACGCCGGGATCGTCGCCGGGCTGCTGATCCTGACACCGATCTTCACCGCCGATCTCCATGAGGCACGGCTGCCGGCCGTGCGCGCGGGGCTGGCCCAGCTGCTCGATGCGCCGCTATCGCTGGACGCGAAGATCGACCTCGCGCGCACGCTCGGCCCGCTCGTCGAGCAGGCCGACGACGAGCTGCCCGATCTCAGCCGCGGCTTCGACGCAGTCCACGTGCCCGCCGGCGAGCGGCCTGCGCTCGTGCGCCTGCAGAGCGATCTCGACGAGCAGATCGACCGCGCCGGCACGGACGCCTTCAGCCGCTCGTTTCTGGCCGCGGCGCTGCTGGCGCTGCTCGCGGCGGGAGTGATCGCGCTCGCGGCCCGCCGCCCGCACGCGGCCAGAGCGCCGGACGGCGGCGCGGCCTCGAACGGCAGCCGGCTGGCCCCCGGCGCGCCGCTGCGCGTCGGCGCGGCCGCCGCCGCTGCCGGCGCCGCGCTGCTGGTGGCCGTCTACGTAGCGCTCGGCGGCGGCGACTACAAACCCGCCGCGGTCGCCGGCCCGTGCGCGCAGCGCGAGCGGGCGAGCGGCCTCGGCGACACGCAGCTCGCCGCGCTGGCGACGCTCGACGGCGCCGCCTGCCGGCTGCGCACGAGCCGCGAGACGCTGCTGCTCGCGCTGCTCGACGGCAAGCTGCCGCCCGGTGTCGACCAAGCGCGGCTGAGCGATGCGCTGCGCGCCGGTGTCGACCGCGCCCGCGACGAGGATGCGCTCGGCGCGCTGGAGGCCACGGCGTTGCGACTGGCGATCAGCACGCGCGGTCCCGCGGCGATCATCGGCCTGTTCCTCGATCGCTGAGGGGGCTGGCGCTAGATTCCCCGCATGGGAAAGCGCAACCGGGGAGCCGGCCGGCTATCGGCCGCAACGTCCGATTACGAGGACCAGGAGGGCAACGTCCTGACCCTGCGCGGCTCGATGTCGCCACTGACGCGCCGCAAGTACGCCTCGATCCTGCACGACCAGCGTCAGAGCACCGACGACTCCTGGCACCGTGCGGTCGAGTTCCTCTACGAGCGCCTCGTCGAGCGCTGGACGATCTACGAGGTCCCGACCGAGGGCCAGAAGGAGCTGCTGCAGCGCTACCGGATCGCCACGACCGAAGAGCGACTCTGGATCCGCGACGTGCTGCGTCAGCACCTCGCGGCACACTTCCTCGAGATCGAGGCACCATGAGCGAGCCAGTGCAGACCGACATCCCCGAGCGCCTACTGCTCGGCTCGGGCCCGAGCCCGGTGCCCGAGCGCGTGCTCGAGGCGCTCAGCCAGCCGACGATCGGCCACATGGACCCGGCCTTCGCGGCGATCATGAGCGAGACGATCGCGCTGCTGCGCGAGGCGTTCGGGACCGAGAACCTCGCGACGCTTCCGATCTCGGGGACGGGCAGCGCCGGCATGGAGGCGCTCGTGGCCAACTTCATCGATCCCGGCGACCGCGTCGTCTGCGGCGTCAACGGGCTCTTCGGCCAGCGGATGGCCGACGAGCTCGAGCGCGCCGACGCGCAGGTCATGCGCGTGGAGGCCGACTGGGGACGCGCGATCGCCCAGGAGGATCTGATCGCCGCCGCCAGCGACGGCCTCGATGCGATGGTCGTCGTGCACGGGGAGACCTCGACCGGCGTCGCGCAGCCGCTGGACGGGCTCGCCGACGCCTGCCACGAGCGCGACGCGCTGCTGCTGGTCGACTGCGTCACCTCGCTCGGCGGCCACCCGCTGCGAATCGACGAGACCGGCATCGACGCCGCCTTCTCCGGTACGCAGAAGTGCTTGAACTGCCCGCCCGGCCTGGCGCCGTTCACCGCCGGCGAGCGCGCGCTGGCCAAGCTGCAGGCGCGTGAGCGCCGCGGGCGCTCGTGGTACTTCGACCTCTCGCTCGTGCTCGGCTACTGGAACCCGGAGGCGGCCGACGGCTCGACCGCGCGCGCCTATCACCACACCGCTCCGATCAACCTCATCTACGGGCTGCGCGAGGCGCTGCGGATCGCGGTCGGGGAGGAATGGCTGCCCACGACATGGGAGCGCCACCGGCGCGCGCACCATGCCCTGCGCGACGCGCTCGCTGTGTTGGGCTGCGAGCGCCTGGCCCCCGCCGGTGAGCAGCTGCACCCGCTGCTGGGCGTGACACCGCCCGAGCAGATCGACGAGGCGGCCGTCCGCAAGGCGCTGCTGAGCGAGCATGGAATCGAGATCTCGGGCGGCCTCGGCCCGCTCGCGGGCAAGCTGTGGCGGATCGGCGTGATGGGCATGGGGGCGCGGCGCGAGCCCCAGGAGGCACTCGTCGCGGCACTCGCCGAGCTGTTGGGAGCCGACGCCGCCGAGCCGCTGGCCGCGCTCGACGCGGGCTGGCGCGCGTGAGCGCGGCCCCGCGCTAGGCCACGTGTGAGCCTCGACGCCGCGCGCTTCGCTGACCTGCTCGTCGGCTACTGCCTCGATGTGCAGGCTGGTGAGGAGGTGCTGGTCCGCTCCACGACGCTCGCCGAGCCGTTGCTGCTCGAGGTCCAGCGCGCGATCCTGGCCAGGGACGCCTGGCCGCTGCTGCGCGTCGAGCTGCCGGGCTCGACGGCCGCGTTTCACCAGCACGCGCGCGACTTCCATCTCGACGGCTTTCCCGAGGTCTCCTACGCGGAGGCCAAGAAGGCGCACTGCCAGCTGGCGATCCAGGCCCCGGAGAACACGCGCGCGCTCATCGGCATCGATCCCGCGCGCCTGGCCCGCGCCACCCGCGCGCGCAAGCCGCTGCGCGACCAGGTGATGAAGAAGCGCTGGTGCTCGACGCTGTGGCCGACGCAGGCCAACGCCCAGCAGGCGGGCATGGGCCTGACCGACTTCGAGACCTTCGTGCAGCGCGCGCTGTTTCTCGATCAGCCCGACCCGGTGCGCTCGTGGGGCGAGCTGCGCGCCTTCCAGGCGCGGCTCATCGAGTCACTGCGCAGCGCGCAAGAGCTGCGCATCCAGGCGCCGGGCACCGACCTGCGACTCGGCGTCGGCGGGCGCACCTGGGTCAACTCCGACGGTCGGCGCAACATGCCCAGCGGTGAGGTCTTCACCGGCCCGCACGAGCGCAGCGCGAGCGGCCACATCCAGTTCGACGTGCCATCCGCGCCGGCCGGCGTCGAGGTCGTCGGTGTCGAGCTCGAGCTGCGCGACGGTGAGGTCGTCGGCGCGCGCGCCGAGCGCGGCGACGAGTACCTGCACCGTGCGCTGGACACAGACGACGGCGCGCGACGCATCGGCGAGATCGGGATCGGGACGAACTTCGGCATCCAGCGCCCGATCGGCGCGATCCTGTTCGACGAGAAGATCGGCGGCAGCGTGCATCTGGCGCTCGGACGCTCGTACCCCGAAACCGGCGGCAAGAACGAATCGGCCCTGCACTGGGACCTGATCTGCGACTTGCGCGGCGGCGGAAGCATCAGCGCCGACGGAAAGACGGTCCTACAGGACGGTCGCTTTGCACTCGAGGGCTAACATGCTCGCACGGGGCATCCTTGGAGAGGCGCGAACGCATGAGAACACGGAGTGTTTGCACCGCAGGGATGGCCCTGGCCTTGCTGACGTCGCCCTCGGCGCGGGCGGCGCTCGACGAACGGCCGATGCGTCTTCCGGCTGCGTCATCCGCCAAGCGGTTGGCGGCCACGCAGCCGTCCAGCTGGCTGGTCGGCGCGCGACCCACAGCGGCGACGGCCCGCATCGCTCGCGCCCATGGCGCGCGCCGGCTCAAGCAGGAGACGGTCTTCCGGCTGCCGACCGTGCGCGCCCGCGCGTTCGCTGCCGAGCTGCGCCGCGCCGGCACGCTGACCTACGCCGAGCCGAACGTGCGGCGGCGGCGCTCGAGCGCTTTCGACGTCATGCCTCAGGGCGGGCCCCGCAGCGCGATCGTCGAGCCGGGCGTCAACCCGCCGGCCCCCGGCAACGCCGCGATCTTCGTCATCGACGACCTCGTCGACAACACCCACCCCGACCTCACCCACGTCCGTCAGCTAAACCCGGGACCGGTGCTCGGTCCGCACGGCACAATGGTGGCCTCCGCAGCAGCCGCCCAGCTCAACGGCTCGCGCGTCTTCGGCGTGTTCCCGGGCGCACCCGTGGTGTCGCTCGGGATGCCCCCCGCGTTCACGTGCGGTGACTCGGCCGACGCGATCCTCGCGGCGGCTCGGCTCGATGCACGTGTCATCAACCTCAGCTACGGCGGAGCGGCCTGTCAGGCGGAATTCGAGGCGGTGCAGATCGCCTACGCCGTGGGCAGCCTCGTGGTCGCCGCGGCCGGCAACGAGTTCGCGTCGGGCAACCCGGTGCTCTTCCCTGCCGCCTACCCGCACGTACTGTCGGTCGCGGCGCTTGGACCGGATCTGCGGGCGTCGGACTTCAGCAGCGCGAACGCTGCGATCGACGTCGCGGCTCCCGGCGTCAACGTGCCCCTCGCGATCCCGTTCGCGTTCGACACAGACGGCGTCGTGGACGGCACGACGAACGCCGCCGGTACGAGCTTCTCGTCGCCGATGGTGGCAGGCTCCGCGACGTGGCTGGCGACCGTACGGCCCAAGCTCTCAAACGGCCAGCTCGCCGATGTGCTGCGTCGCTCCGCGGTCGATGTCGGCGACCCCGGCTACGACCCGCACACCGGCTTCGGCCTCGTCAAGATGGCCCGGGCGCTCAGCTTCCCGACACCGGCTCGTGACCCGTACGAGCCCAACGACGCGATCTTCTTCGTCAACGGCGAGGTGTTCTCCAAGCCCGACCGGTTCGTCTGGCGCGGCAAGAGCAGGCGGCGGCTGAAGGCCACGATCGACCGTGTCGAGGACCCGGTCGACATCTACCGCATCAGGGTGCCCAAGCGGGCGCGCTACGCGGTTCGCCTGCGCCCGCGCTTCGGCAATCCAGATCTGTTCGTCTTCCGCGACACGGCCAAGTCGACAAGCCAGAAGAGCAGGCGCCTGGCGCGCTCGACCCGCGGTAAGAACAAGACCGACAGCGTGCGGCTGACCAACCGGGGCGGTCGGGCGCGGACGCTGTATGTCGTCGTCGACGTCGACGACGACGGCAAGAGCGGCACGCTGGACTCCGGCTACCGGCTAGAGTTCCAGCGCCTCAAGCGCCGTTAGGACCAACTGCGCGCTGGATCGGACGGTACGGTGAGGACGTGACTCGCCGCACGAAGATCGTCGCCACGATCGGGCCCGCCTCAGACGATCCCGAGACGCTCGCGCGGATGGTCGAGGCCGGCCTCGACGTCGCGCGGCTGAACTTCTCGCACGGGACGGTCGAGGAGAAGGTGCGCACCGTCGAGCGCGTGCGCGCCGCCGCCGGCCGCGCCGGGCGACCCGTCGCGATCCTCCAGGATCTGCCCGGCCCGAAGCTGCGCATCGGAGCGCTGCTCGACGACATCGTCGAGCTCAAGCCGGGCGACCGCGTCACGTTCACGTGCGCCGACGACGGCCTGGGCACGGCACGGCGCATGTCGGTCGCCCGTCCCGAGCTGTTCGCCGCGATGGCCCCCGATGACGTCATGTACCTCGCCGACGGCGCGGTGCGGCTGCGCGTCACAGCGGTGCGCTCGGGCGAGGCGGAGATCGACGCCGACGTTGAGGCCGGCGGCGCGGTTGCCTCGCGCCAGGGGCTCAACGTGCCGGGACCGCTGAAGCAGCTTGCGTCCGTTCCCGCCGAGGACCTCGCGCTGCTCGCGGCCGGCGAGCGTATGGGCGTGGATCTCGTCGCGCTGTCGTTCGTGCGCAGCGTGGCGGACATCGAGCTCGCGCGCGCTCACACGCGCCTGCCGCTCGTCGCGAAGATCGAGAAGCCCCAGGCGGTCGACGCTGCGGAGGAGATCATCCGTGCCGCCGACTGCGTCATGGTGGCGCGCGGCGACCTCGGCATCGAGATGCGCATTGAGCGCGTACCGATCGTCCAGAAGGAGCTGCTGCGAATCGCGGGGTGGCTGGCGCGGCCCTCGATCACGGCGACGCAGATGCTCGACTCGATGGTCGTCTCCTCGCGACCGACACGCGCCGAGGTCGCCGATGTCGCCAACGCGATCCTCGACGGCACCGACGCGGTGATGCTGTCGCAGGAGACGGCGGTTGGCCTCCATCCCATCGAGGCGGTCGCGATGATGGCGGCGATCGCCGAGACGACCGAGACGGCAGTGCCCTACCGCAGCTGGAACGAGGGCCGCGTGCACCGCGACGCACGCGATCCCGCCTACACCGTCGCCTACTCGGCCTGCATGGCGGCGCGCGAGCTCGAGCTCGACGCGCTCGTCATCCCGACGCTGTCGGGCCGCTCGGCGCGGCTCGTCTCCGCGCACCGCCCGACCGTCCCGATCTACGCGCTCTCGCCTGGTCGCGAGACGGTCCGCCGCTGCGGGCTGATGTGGGGCGTGCGCGCGTCCTCGATCCGGCGCTTCCAGGTGACCGAGGAGCTGATCCTCGCCTCCTGCCGGCGGGTCGTCGAGCTGGGATGGTGCCAACCCGGCCAGCGCGTCGGCGTAACGGCGGGGCTGCCCACCAAGATGCCCGGGTCGACCTCGCTGTTCGTGGTCCAGACGCTCTAGAGGGGACGGCGCCGGGCCGCCCCGTGAGAGATCCTGTTAATCGTCGGCGGCGGCTCAGGCCGCGCCGCGCAGCGCTGCCTTCGGCGGGTGCCTGGCATAGAACTCGGCCTCCTGACGGCCGAGCTCGGTGACCGGGGGCTCGCCGTAGATCCATTCCCGCGCGATCCGGTGCCAGTTGCCGCGCGCGCGCAGCTGGCTCATGACGGCGAGCGTCAGCATTTCAAGCCGGCGGCCGAAGAGGTGGTCGGGAGGGAGCGTCTCGTGGCGCATCTTGGCGAAATGCGTCGAGCGCGGATCGGACATCTCGATGACGATCTCGGTCGCGATCTCGGGCGTCAGCGCGACCTCTTCATCCGTCGTGTACCACCACGTCAGGTCGTGGAACTGCTCGAGGATGCCCTCGGGCGTGTAGTACTTCGTCTGGCCGATGAAGCCGCCGCGGTGCAGGTGCTCGACGAGCGCTTCGCCGTCCCCGGCTATGCCCAGGCGGGCTGTCTGCAGCTCGAACTCGGCGATCTCGGCCGGGATGCGCTTGAACAGGCCGAAGTCCAGGAACGCCATGCGGCCGTCGTCGAGCAGCATCGAGTTGCCCGGATGCGGGTCGCCGGAAAACTGGTGGTGGCGGTACATGCAGCCGAAGTAGAAGCGGAAGATGATCTCTCCGAGACGGTCGCGCTCCTCCTGCGGGAGCTGCTTGAGCTCCTCGAAGCCGCGCCCGTTGACGAACTCCGTCACGACGACCTTCTCGTGCGACAGCGACGTGATGACCTGGGGGACGACCATGAACGGGTGCCCGCGGAACAGGCGAGCGAGCGTGCGCTGGTTCTGGGCCTCGAGCTCGTAGTCGAGCTCCTCGTCGATGCGCGAGCGGATCTCATCGCCCATCGCCTTGGGATCCAGGCCCGGGGCGACGCTCTTCATCAGCCGCAAGATGATCCCGAGATTCATCATGTCGGCGCGCACGGCCTGCGCCACCCCTGGGTACTGCACCTTGACGGCGACGTCGCGGCCGTCGTCGAGGCGCGCCTTGTAGACCTGCCCGATCGAGGCGGCGGCGATCGGCACGGGGTCGAAGGTCGCGAAGACGTCCTCGATGCGCTCGCCGTACTGGCCCTCGATGAGCTGCTTCATCTCCTTGAAGGCGACCTTCGGCGCGGCGTCGCGCAGCTCGGCGAGCTTGGCCTGAAACTCCTCGCGGTACTCCTCGGGGACGAGCCCGACGTCGAGGAACGACATCACCTGCCCGAGCTTCATCGCCGCGCCCTTCATCGTCCCCAGCGCAGCCACGATCTGCTCGGCGGTCTCGACCTGGCGCTTGGCGAGCGCCCTCTGCTTGCCGTCGTCGGAGCGAGCGACGTTCGTCGCGCGCGTTCCCATCTGCTTGGCCGCCTGCGAGGCGGCGAGACGCCCGACCTTCGTCGACCGGCTCAGGCGCGAGGTCGGGATCGCGTCCTTCTTCGCCATGACCTCGCTTAGCCTCGCTCCACCTGGGATCCGGCGACGATGTCGTCGCGCCCATCGGACCAGCGGACCCAGGCCTTGTTGCCGCCGTCGTAGTCGGCTCCCCAGACGATCAGCGTCGCCGGCTGCCCCATCGCCGTGACCGCCTCGTCGCCCTCCGGGTCCAGGCCGCGCCAGACGCGGACGAAGGCGTTGTGCTCCCACTCGTGGCCGATCGTCGTCGGATCGGTGTGGCCGGGATGGACCTCGGTTTCGTGGTCCAGGCTCATCAGCCGGTCCATGATCGAGTCCCTGATGTCGGCGTAGCCCGTGCTGCCGGGCGCGCGCACGCCGCCGATGGAGTGCTTGAAGAGCGTGTCGCCGGTGAAGATATGGCCGCTCACCGTGAAGTTGAGCATCCCGGCGGTGTGGCCCGGCGTGTGGACGGCGTCGACCTGCAGGTCGCCGATCTGCAGCGGCTCGAAGGGCTCGGCCTCGACCGGCTCGGCGGGGTGAGCGAGCACGACGATGTCCGGATAGCGGCGCCTGACCTCATCCAGCGCCAGGACATGGTCGTGATGGTGGTGGGTCAGCAGCAGGTGCGTGACATCGATCGACTCGCGCTCGGCGGCATCGAACAGCGGTGCCATCGGACCGCCGGCATCGATCAGAAAGCCGGGTCCACCCGGCCCCGCTGCGACGAGGTAGGTGTTCGTGAGATACCCGTCGGACATGGCACGTTCGATCAACATCCGGGTCAGGGTACGGTATGGTCGGCGTGCGGTTGCCGGCCTACGGGGAACGAGAGGCCTCCAATTCTTAACACGGAAGATCCACGCTACTCCAAGGCGCTCAGGCACCCCCTGCGCGCTCGCATCCTCGCCACGCTGCAGGAATGCGAGGCGACTCCGACCCAGCTTGCCCAGTGGCTCGGAGCCAGCGTCGGCACGGTCGCCTACCACGTTCGCACGCTGGCCTCGCTGGGACTGATCGAGCTCGTCGGCGAGACGCGCGTGCGCGGAGCCGTCGCGCACCACTATCGCGCGCTGCCGGAGTCCCAGCACCTCTCAGACGAGGCGTTCACAAGTGCCGTGTCCGCGCCGCAGACGACTCCCGGCGCGACCCTGTACCCGCTGGACCCCGAGGTCTGCCCGGTCGCCGCAGCCGGCAGCTTCGAGGACGAGGATGCGCTCGCCACACGAGCCTCCCTGAGTCTCGATGCGGTCGGCTGGCGCCAGCTCTCGCAGGCATGCACGCAGTTGCTCAAGCAGGCCGACCAGATCGCTCGAGCGTCGGCGGAGCGCATGGCGCAGAGCCCGGAGGAGCAAGGCCGCGCGGCCGGCATGGTGCTGTTCATGTTCGAGGCCTCGTCCCTCGCGGAGAGCGGCGAAGCGATTTCCTAGACTCTGGCCATGCCAGAGCTGCTGCCAAGGGAGCTTCGCCCCCTTACGTCCGGCGCTGCACGCCGGCCTAACCCCCAGGTACCGTCATGGAACTGATCCATACTTGCTATCGGATTGGCGACATCGATCGCTCCGTCGCCTTCTACGAGGCGCTCGGCTTCGAGGAGATGCGTCGCATGAACATTCGCGACGAGGCGATCAACGTCTTCATGGGCTTCCCGGACGACGGCCCGCGCCTGGAGCTGACCTACAACCATGGTGTTTCCGAGTACGACCTCGGCACGGGCTACAACCACATCGCGATCAGCGCCGGCGACCTCGACACGACACTCGAGCGGCTTGCCGAGCAGGGCATCGAGCCCGAGAAACCTCCCTACAGCGTGCGCGAGGGTGGATCGCGGCTGTGCTTCGTGCGCGATCCGGACGGCTATCGAATCGAGCTGATCGAGCGCGGGTAGTCGCGGGCCTTCCGCCGGCCCCAAGAAGCCAACAACCCCCGCCCGGGCGCCCATCTAAGCTCCGCCGGTGGCCGCCCATCGCACCGCCGTCATCGACCTCGGCTCGAACTCGTTTCGGCTCGTCGTCTTCACGGCCGCCGACGGCTGGTGGAAACGCACGGACGAGATCTACGAGGCGGTGCGGATCGGGGAGGGCCTCGATGCGTCGGGCGAGCTGGGCGCCGAACCGATCGCGCGTGCGCTCAACGCGATCGAGGTGTTCGCGCACTTCTGCCGCGCCCAGGGCATCGACGCCTTCAACATCGAGGCGGTCGCGACGAGCGCGATCCGCGACGCGACCAACGGCGGCGAGTTCCTCGAGCGCGTGCGCAGCGAGCTCGGCCTCGACGTGCAGATGCTCTCCAAGGAGGAGGAGGCCTACTTCGGCTTTCTGGCGGCCGTGAACTCGACCACGCTCGCCGACGGCGTCGTGCTCGACCTCGGCGGCGGCTCGCTGCAGCTCGTCGAAGCCAAGGGCCGCCACGACGATCGGCTCGGGTCCTGGCCACTGGGCGCGGTGCGGATGACCGAGCACTTCCTGCCCGACCACGACGAGGCGCCGAAGAAGGCGCGCAAGGCGCTGCGCGAGCACGTCCTGGAAACGCTCGAGGCCGATGCGGATTGGCTGCAGCGCACCGGACGGCGGATCGTCGGCCTCGGCGGCACGATGCGCAACCTCGCCGCCGCAGCACAGTCCGAGGCCGGCAAGCCGTCGGTTGGCGTGCAGGGCTTCCAGATCAAGGCTGGGCGCCTCGATGGGCTGATCGAAAAGCTGGCCGCAATGCCCGCCTCCGAGCGCAGCTCGATGAAGGGCATCAAGCCGGCGCGCGCCGACCTGATCCTCGCCGGCGCGATCGTCGTGCAGGCGGTGATGGAGTTCGGTGGCTTCGAGGCGATCGAGGTGACCGAGGCGGGCCTGCGGGAGGGGATCTTCTTCAGCTCCTTCCTCGACGGCGACCCGCCGCTGTTCGACGACGTCAGGCGCTCGAGCGTGCTCAACCTTGCCGCCCGCTACCACGTCGACCCGGCCCACACGCAGCACGTCGCGACGCTCGCCACGGGCCTCTTCGACCAGCTCGCGCAGGCCGGACTGCATCCCGGCGACAGCATCGAGCGCGAGCTGCTCGTCGCCGCCTGCGTGCTGCACGACATCGGCATGTCGGTCGACTACGACGACCACCACAAGCACTCGCGCTACCTGATCCTCAACGCCGGCCTGGCAGGCTTCGAGCCGCGCGAGGTGGCGCTGATCGCGCAGGCCGCCCGCTACCACCGCAAGGGAACCCCCGACTTCGGCGAGCTCGCCCCGCTGGCCAAGGACGGCGACGACGAGCGCCTCGACCGCCTGGCGACGCTGCTCAGGCTCGCCGAGGATCTCGAGCGAAGCCGCGACCAGAGCGTCCGCGCCGCCAACATCGCCACCAACAACGGGACGGTCTGCCTGCAGCTCGAGGCCGACGGCAGCGCGAGCGTCGAGCGCTGGGCGGTCGAGCGCGAGGTCGAGCTGTTCGAACGCGCGTTTCATCGCAAGCTGAAGCTGGAGGCCCCGTGATGAGCCTGACGAAGGGCGGCGGCCCGCTCGGCCGCGCGACCGGCCACACGAACTACAGCGTCGACGCGCCGGCGCACCGCCTCCTCTTCGAACCCGACGCGCGTCGCCTGCGCGCGTACGTCGGCGACCACCTCGTGTTCGACACGACGGGTGCCCATCTGATGCACGAAACCGGGATCCGTCCCGTCGCCTATGTGCCGCTGGACGACCTCGACGCGTCGATCCTCGAACGTTCGGCGACGACGACGCACTGCCCGTTCAAGGGCGACGCGACGTACTGGTCGATCCGCGTGGGCGAGGATCTGCGCGAGGACGCCGTCTGGAGCTATGAGGACCCGATCGACAGCGCGCTGTGGCTCAAGGGCTTCGCCGCGCTGTACTTCAACAAGGCCGATCGCTGGCTGGTCGAGGACGAGGAGGCCGTCGGCCACCTGCGCGATCCGTACCACCGCATCGACGTGTACCCGAGCTCGCGCTCGGCGCGCGTCAGCGCGGGCGACGACGTCATCGCCGCGAGCGAGCGAACGAAGCTGCTGTTCGAGACGGGTGAGCCGGTCCGTGCCTACATGGCGCCCGGCGTCGTGCAGGCGGGCAGGCTCGAACGCAGCCGGACGCGCAGGGTCTGCCCGTACAAGGGCGAGGCGACGTACTGGCACGTCCACGCCGGCGGGCAGGTCTTCCGCGACGGCGCCTGCAGCTACGAGCTGCCGCGCGCCGAGGCGATGAAGATCGCCGGCTTCGTCTGCTTCATCGCAGACGGTCTCGAGGTCGAGCTCACGTAGCTGAGGCGACCAGGCCATGGGCGGGTGGCGCGTTGGGCCTCCTCCCAGGCCGAACGCGCCACCCGCCCCCTACGCCCCTCCCGTCAGATTAAAAGGTTTCGCTCGACAGGAATCAGCGCCTCTTGCGTCGAGACGGCCTCGACGACCTCGGACTCCTCGGCCTCCTGCTCCTCGAGGTGGTCGCCGTCGCACAGCACACGGAAGTTGCCGGTCACGCCGCTGTCGGCGTGGATCGTGATGCCCGGGAAGACCTCCTCGCCCTCGTCGAAGCCGAGGCGGTCGAGGTCAAACGGGTTCAGGCCGATGCCGTAGGCGGTGTGCGTCGGGTTCTCGCGGTCGTGCGAGTTGACGCCGATGCGAAAGGCGCGCAGGGCCGTGGCGATCTTCGATGTGTCGGCTGCCATGCGGGGGCGTGAAACGTAGCGCGCGGTCAAGGGTCGAGCAAGACCCCGGGGTTGAGCAGCCCACCCGGATCGACCTCGGACTTGGCAGCGCGCAGCACCGCGGCGAATGCATCGGGGCGCTGGCGGTCGTACCACGGGCGGTTGTCGCGCCCGACCGCGTGGTGGTGCGTGACCGTCCCGCCCGCCGCGGTCAGCGCGTCGGTCGCGGCGCGCTTGATCTGCGCCCATTGCTCGAGCTCCTCCCCGCGGCGCGCCGCGGCGAGCACGGTGAAGTACGGCGCGGGACCGTCGGGGTAGACGTGCGAGATGCGGCACGTCACGCGTCCCCGGGGGCCGATCGCGTCGCTCGCGGCGGCCATGACCGCCTCGTGCAGCGCGTCGAAACGCTCCCAGGTGACGGCTGTCTCGAACGTCTCGGAGAGAATCCCCATGGCGACGAACGCGTCGCGCAGGTAGGGCGCACGGAAGAACGCGGCGCGCCAGGCACCGACCGCGTCGCCGGTACCGCCGCCGGACGAGCTCCTGTCGCCTTCCCAGCGCGGCCGCCGGACGGCAGCATCGTCCCACTCGCCGCCGTGCGCGGAGCACAGCGCCAGCGCGCGGTCCAGCAACTCGCCGACGGGCAGCAGCGCGTCCTCGGCGGCCTCGAAGCCGAGCACGAGCAGCGCCGCGGTGCCGTCGGAGGCGCCGGTCATGCGCGCCTCCTCGGCGTCGATCAGGCGGCAGTTGGAGGGGCTCAGGGCCGATTGCGAGATCGCCCGCAGCGCATCGATGCCGCTCGAGAACTCGCCGAAGCGCACCGCGGCCAGGGAGTGCGACTGCGGTCGCGGGCGCACCCGCACCCAGGCCTCGGTGATGACACCGAGGATCCCCTCCGAGCCGAGCAGCATGCGGTCGGGGGACACTCCCGCGCCCGAGCCCGGCACGCGGTAGGACTGCCACGGGCCCGTTGGCGTGACCGCGCGCACCGACTCGACGAGGTCGTCGATGTGCGTCTCGACGGTCGCGAAGTGACCCCCGGCGCGCGTCGCGATCCAGCCGCCCAGCGTCGACAGCTCGAAGGACTGCGGGTAGAAGCGCAGCGTCAGGTCCAGCGCCTCGAGCTGCTGCTCGAGCACCGGCCCCAGCGCGCCGGCCTGGATGCACGCCGCGC
>Ga0136630_1000142_pt1 | contig 22612 bp, 20 predicted proteins | sample AntDrymUQ5682106_2_FD_105496 | JGI IMG/M metagenome (GOLD analysis project Ga0136630, IMG submission 105496) | Polar desert sand microbial communities from Dry Valleys, Antarctica - metaG UQ568 (21.06) | ecosystem: Environmental > Terrestrial > Soil > Desert | place: Antarctica: Dry Valley...
CATCCGTCACGGGGGCCGGCTCAGCGACTCCGCGCTGGTGGCGCGCTACCGGCAGAGCAACGGCCTGCTGATCGGTGGCCTGCTGGGCGCCAGCGTGGTGGTGGCGTGGTCGTGCACCGTGCTGTCCTTCGGCAACGACTGGGACCGCTACCTCGCACTCAGCCTCGGCCTGGTGGCGCTGCTGCGCTCGCGGGTGTTCTCCCGGGTCGCGCACATGATCGCGTTGCGGGTCGTCGGCGTGTACGTCCTGGCACTCCAGCTGGTGCGGCTCACCGAGGATCTCCCCGAGCTGCGGTCCTGGTTGGTCGTGATCGCCGCGGCCGTGGTACTGCTCGGCGTCGCCATCAGCTCGCTCGGCATGTCAGAGATCACCCGCGCACGTGTGAAGAGGGTGCTCAACGTCGTGGAGTTCCTCGTCGTGGTGGACATGGTCGTGGTTGCACTCGGGGCTCTGGGCCTGTACGAGTACGTCGGAGGCTTCGTGTGAGCAGGCGACGCCCGGGGAGTCACGATGGCTGACGACGAGCAGAGTCCCGACGACCGGGCCGAGCGCCAGCGTGCCTCGGCGCAGGATGCCGCCGCGGACCTGTCCAGGATGGGGATCGATCCGTCGCTGCTGGGGTTGGAGTCCGCACCTCCGCCACCCGCGCGCCGGGTCCCCGAGCCGTTCGGGCAGTCGAGGCCACCCGGTGACACGGAAGTTGCGAGCGGGCAGGTCCTCCCGCTGCGCCCGGAGTTCGCCTCCGCACCGGACAGCGCCCGGGAGCAGTCGAACGGTCCACTGGGCAACCCCGGCATCCCCGGCCCGCCGGCCGCGCCGGCGGCCCCGCAGGGACCGCCGAACGCCGTCGAGGAACTTCTCGGACGGACCGGGCCCGGCATCGCCCCGCCGAAGCCGACCCGCAGCTGGCTCAAGGCGCTCACACTCGGGCTGGTCACACCCGATGCGGCCGAGGCGGCCGGCAACGAGCGGTTCCTGCTCGGCGCGGTCCGCACCCGGCAGAGCGAGCGCCGGGTCGTGGCGCTGCACGCCGGCAAGGGCGGGGTCGGCACCACGACGATCGCCCTCGGTGTCGGGATGGCCCTTGCAGCGGTCCGCGACGACCACAGCGTGCTGCTCGACGTCCGCACCGGCACCCCGTCGCTGGCTGCCCTGCAGGGTCAGGCGGTTGCCCCGAACGGCCGTGACCTCGTCCAGGCCGGCAGCGAGCTCGAACCGCGCCGTCTCGCCGGCGGGCTGCACGTCGTGGACAGCGTGGGATGGGGTGCTCCGCTGCGCCGCGCAGAGACCGTCCCACTGCTGGAGCGTCTGGGTCGCGACTTCGCCTTCACCCTGGTCGACGTCGGCAACGACTCCGGTCAGGCCGGCGGGGCCGCCCTGGCGCGCAGCGACCAGACGGTCATCGTGACCTCCGTCGGGCACTGGGGGCTGGCGGCCGCCCAGATGGCCTCCATCCGGCTGCGCGACATCGACCCGTACGCGGTCCAGCGCGCCGTGTACGTCGTCGTCTGCACCAACGACAAGGGCTACCGACGGGTGCACCGCGAGGTGATGCAGCAGCTGGCGAACGGACCGGTCCGCGTCGTCGTCGTACCTCCGGACGCCAGTCTGCGGTCCGGCACGCCGTTCGACCCGTCCGCCGTGAGCACGGCGACGCGTGAGGCGATGCTCGAGGTGGCGGCAGCAGTCGCCGTGTCGGGGGGCGTGCGCTGATGACCGCCGGAGCAGGCCAGCAGCCACCCCGCGCCCCGGTGTTCCGGACGCCCAACGCCGAACGGTACGTCCTCGAGGCCGATGCCATGCGCCGCCGTCAGCTGCGATCGGCGCTCCTGCACGGGTCGACGCGCACCTGGCGGGAGCGCCGCCGGGTGTGGCCTGCAGTCGTGGCTGGGATCATCGTCGCCGCGGTGATCGTCGCCGCGATGGGTGTGACCGGAGCGTTCCGTCAGGAGCAGGAGAACCAGGAACAGGAGCGAGTCGGCACCACGGAGCGAACGACCCCCCGGACAAATTGGTCAGGAGACATGGTTCCGGTGTAAATTGGTCGCGGGCCGGATGTACGGGGCGAAACCGGCCCGTGCTCGAGTCCGCCTCGTCATAGCGCGCGCGTGGAAGGACGTCCATGGCGGACAGTCGCAAGTCGATTGGCACTCGCGCCTCGGGAAGTTCGGCCTCCACCCGCGTGCCCCCGTCGACCCGCCTGCCCTCCTCCCGGGAGCGTCGACCGGCTCTGGCCGCCTTGGCGGTCCTGCTGATCGTCGGTGGAGCCTTCGCCAGCGGGTGGCTTGCGCTGCAGGCTGGTAACCGCTCGGAGTACCTCGCGGTGCGAGACGGCGCCGAGATCGGTCCGGGTGAGTTGGTAGCGGCGGGCGACCTGGAGTCCGTGGAGCTGCCCGAGGACTTCGATGGAGCCATCGCCGCGTCGCGCGTGGAGGACCTCGGTGAGCTGCGGGCCGTGACGCGCCTCGTCTCGGGCACCGTGCTGCTCGAGACCATGCTCAGCCCCGAGGGCAGCCTCACCGACGGACAGCAGGAGCTCGGCCTCACCGTGGAGGACTCTCCGCTGGTGAGCAGCCTGGAGAGCGGCTCGCTGGTCGCCATCAACGTGGTGCCGCAGGACGACGAGGGCGAGACCATGACGTACATCGTCACTCTCAGCTCGGCGCACCTTCCCCCCGGCGACGACGGCGGCATCGGGTCGAGCTCCGACGACCTGGCCCAGCTGAGCATCGCGGTGTCAGCAGAGTGCATCGCCCAGCTCACCGAGGCGATCGCCGACGAGGCTGTGATCGTGGGCCGCGTCGACGAGGTGCCGGAGGACGTCGCCGACGACTGCACCGGATCCGGCGGCGCACCGGGCGACGACGAACCGAGCAGCGAGACGAGCTGAGATCTCATGGGTCTGATCGCCGTTGCCTCTGCCAAGGGTTCCCCGGGCGCCACCACCACCGCGCTGCTGATCGGGGCGCTGTGGCCGCGTGCGGTGATCGTGGCCGAGTGTGACCCGCACGGGGGCGACGTGGCCGCACGCATGTCGGCTTCGGGCGGCGGCACGCTCGACCCGGACCGCGGTTTGTTGAGCCTGGCAGCCGCCGGACGCAAGAACCTGCATGCCGAGCTGGTGCCCGAGCACACCCAGCAGGTGGTCGGCGGCCTGGATGTCCTCGTCGGCGTCCGGGTGCCCGAGCAGTCGGCGGGCCTGGCCCACCAGTGGGGCCAGCTCGGTCCGATCCTCGCCGCCATCCCGGGCTGCGACGTCATCGCCGACGTCGGCAGGCTCGGCGCCGCCACACCGCAGAACGTCATGCTCACAGCGGCATCCGACCTCGTCATGGTCTGTGACGACCAGCCCAGCAACGTCGTCCACCTCCGGGACCGGATGCTTGCCCTCGAGCCGGCGCTGCGTCCCTCGAGCACCAACGGGACCCGCATCCACGTGCTCGTCGTCACCGATCCCCGGCGTGGACGGCCCGTCAAGGAGATCAGCGACGCGCTCGGCCGGGCCGCCGCGCCCGTGACCGACGTGCACCTGCTCGCGCGCGACCCCAAAGGTGCAGGCTTCTTCGCCGGCCGCGTCGACGGTCGCGCCGACCGGACAGCGCTGGTCAGGTCCGCCCGTCCAGTCGTGGCCGGGCTGTCCTCAGCGACCGAGGTGTTCTTCGTCCCTCGGCCTGAGACCGACCAGGGGGCCGGGCCAGCCGGTTCGGCCTGGCCCGGCTGGGAGAAGCCGCAGCTGGTCCGTCAACCAGTCGATGGGCCGTCGTTGACCTCGGCGGGAGGTGAGCCGCGGTGATCGACCACGATCTCGTGCGTCAGCTGCGGGTCCAGGTCGCCGACCGGCTCAACGACCAGCGCCGGCGGGACCAGATGAACGGCGTGGCGGCCATGTCGGTCGACGACGAGCGCGAGTACGCCCGCTCCCTGATCGTCCAGGTGCTCGAGGACTACGCCCGCTTTCAGATCGCCGAGGGTCAGGCGCCGGTGTCGGCTGAGGAGGAGGGCAGCCTCGCCTCGGCCATCCACTCGGCCTTGTTCGGGGTCGGACGACTGCAGCCGTTGCTCGACGACCCCGAGGTCGAGAACATCGACATCAACGGCTGTGACTGCGTGTTCGTCCAGTACGGTGACGGCCGCGAGGAACGGTTGCCCCAGGTCGCTGACGACGACGAGGAGCTCGTCGAGCTCATCCAGATCCTGGCTGCCCACACCGGTCTGACCAGCCGGCCCTTCGACTCCGCCAACCCGCTGCTGGACCTGCGGCTTCCGGACGGCTCCAGGCTGTCGGCTGTGATGAACGTCTGCGCCCGACCGTCGATCTCCATCCGTAGGGCTCGGCTCGGCAGGGTCTTCCTCGACGAGCTGGTCGGCAACGGCACCATGAGCCACGACATCGGGGCCTTTCTCAAGGCGGCCGTGCTGGCCCGCAAGAACGTGATGATCGCCGGCTCGACCAACGCCGGCAAGACAACGATGCTGCGGGCACTGGCCAACGAGATCCCCGCTCACGAGCGGCTCGTGACGGTGGAGCGCGCCCTCGAGCTCGGGCTCGGGGAGTTCGAGGACCTGCACCCCAACGTCGTGGCGTTCGAGGAGCGGCTGTCGAACTCCGAGGGCGTCGGAGGCGTCGAGATGGCCGAGCTGGTACGCCGGTCCCTGCGGATGAACCCGTCCCGGGTGATCGTCGGTGAGGTGCTCGGCGACGAGATAGTCACGATGCTCAACGCGATGAGCCAGGGCAACGACGGCTCCTTGTCGACCATCCACTCGAACTCCTCGATGGAGGTCTTCAACCGGATCGGGACGTACGCGATCCAAGCCCGTGAACGACTGCCGCTGGAGGCCACCAACCTGTTGATCGCCGGTGCGCTGGACTTCGTCGTGTTCATCCGCAAGCGCAACGACTACGTCAGCGGCGGAACCCAGCGCCGCGTGATCGAGAGCATCCGTGAGGTGGTGGGCCACGACGGCCAGGTGCTGTCCAGCGAGGTCTTCGCCCCTGACAGCGACGGCGTCGCCGCCGCTCACGCGCCCATCTCTTGCATAGCCGACCTGGAGGAGGAGGGCTACCACCCCCTCGTCCACGGCAGGTGGGCCGGATGATCGAGGAGTTCCGCACCGAGCTCGCGATCTCCGCCGGTGTCGCGGTGGGTGTCGGACTGCTGCTGCTGGTCCTGGCTGTCACGGGGACGCCGGGCAGGGACGCCGCGACTCCCGGGCGCACCGTGAAGCTCAAGCGGTCCACAGTCCACGTCCTCGCCGGTGTCGGAGTGGGCCTTACCGTGCTGGTCTTCACCGGATGGCCGGTGCTGGGCCTCGTGCTCGGGCTGCTCACCGCGTTGTGGACCAAGATCTTCGGTGGATCCGCCCAGGAGCGGCGTGCGATCACCCGTCTGGACGGCCTCGCCTCGTGGACCGAGTCGTTGCGCGACACCATCGCCGGAGCCGTCGGCCTCGAGCAGGCCATCCCGGCGACAGCGGTCAACGCGGCCCCGTCGATCCGGCCGGCGCTGAACCTGCTCGTCGACCGTCTGCGGGTGCGTGAACCGTTGCCGAGTGCCCTGTTGAAGTTCTCCGACGACCTCGACGACAGCGCCGCCGACCTCATCGTCGCGGCGCTGATCCTCAACGCCAGGCTTCGCGGCCCCGGACTGCGGGAGGTTCTCACCGCACTGTCGGAGTCAGCACGTGAGGAGCTCGACCTGCGGCGCAGGGTCGAGGGCAGCCGCCGGAGCACGCGGCGCAGTGTCCAGATCGTGGTCGGAGTCACGTTGGTGTTCGCCGGGATTCTCATCGTCTTCAACGGCACTTATGTCGAGCCCTACGGCACCTTCGAGGGGCAGTTCGCCCTCACGGTCGTCGTCGTGCTGTTCGCCGCCGGGGTCCTGTGGTTGCGTCGGCTCGCCGGCGTGTCCACGACGGAGCGGTTCCTGATCGACGGCAATCAGGGCAGCAGCGCGCCGGTCGCCGCGGACAAGGTGGCGGCGCGATGACCCTGCCGCTGCTCTCCGGCGCCGTCGTCGGTGTCGGCGCCGTCCTGCTCGTCCTCGTGTTCGTCCGTCCACGGCCGGGCATCAGGGCCACGCTGGCCCGCATCGACTCCGGCCGCAAGTCGCACCACTCCTTGACCGCTAGTGCGGCCGGTAGACGCACCGACGGTCGCCTCGAACAGGTGACGATGTCGATCGGTGCGCGGATCGAGGCGGAGGCCCTGGCCCGCGGGTGGCAGTTCACCCGGACCCGTACCGACCTCTCGGTGCTCAACCGGTCGTTCACCGTGCACATGGGGACCAAGGTGCTCGCCGGCCTGGTCGGGCTCATCTGGTTCCCGATCCTGCTGCGGGTGACCGACTTCGTCGGCCTCGGCTTGTCGGCGGTCTCCGGCCTGCTTGCCGGGGCGGTCTTCTTCACGCTGCCCGACGCTCAGCTCAAACGTGAGGCCGAACGGCGACGTCGCGACTTCCGCCACGTGATGGGTTCGTTCCTGGACCTCGTCGCCATGAATCTGGCCGGTGGTCGGGGGCTGCCCGAGGCGCTGATGGCGGCGTCGAGCATCGGTGAGCACTGGGCGATGGTCCGGATCAGGCAAGCGCTCAGCAACGCACGCATCGTGGGCCACACGCCCTGGGAAGGGATCGCCGCCCTCGGTCGCGAACTCGGCGTCGAGGAGCTGCGCGAGCTCGCCTCGGCGCTTGCCCTCGCCGGGGACGAAGGAGCCAAGATCCGCACCTCGCTGATGGCACGAGCGCAGAGCATGCGGCGCAAGGAGCTCGCCGATGTCGAGGGGATGGCCGGCGAGAACTCCCAGTCGATGCTGCTGGCGCAGATCCTGATCGCCATCTCGTTCCTGTTGTTCCTCACCTACCCCGCGGTCGCGCAGCTGTGAACCGTCAAGCCGCGGACGCCGTCCCGGCAGGAGTCGTCCCGACACCACCACACCCAAGGAGCACCACCGTGAAGCACATCCAGCTGACGCAGATCCTGCTCGGTTACGTCCGCGGCCGCGCGCAGCGCGCTCGCCGTGAGGGCCGCAACGAGCTCGGCGCCTCGGCGCTGGAGTGGGCCATCATCTCGGCCATCATCGTCGGCATCGCGATCTTCGTCGCCAACGAGATCCGCACCCGGGTCGAGCAGTCCACCGACGAGCTCGACGGCGGCACCGACCTCTGAGCCGACCTGGCACGACGACCGACCAGAAGCAGGCACGATGAGAGCACGACGTACTGACCGCGGCGCGAGCGCGCTCGAGATGTCCATCGTCGTGCCCGTCTTCCTGCTGGTCATCTTCAGCATCGTCGAGGTCGGTCTGTGGCTGTTCGCCCGCAACGTGGCCGTCACCGCGGCTCACGAGGGAGCATCGGTCATGCGGATCTCGGGCACCCTCGACGAGCCGGAGGAGTTTCGCGCCATCGCCGTGCAGACCGCCGAGAGATACGCCGACGAGCTCGGCATCCTGACCGGGGCCGAGGCCGCGGTCAGCGGGGTGGAGGACGGACGGGTGACGGTCTCGGTGAGCGGCGGGTACGTCGACCTGGTGCCGTTCTTTCCCGCGACGGTCACCGAGACGGTCAGTGTCGAGGTCGAGCTGTTCGAGCCGGACACAGGGGAACTCTCATGATGCACCCCGACGGCCGCCGGGGCCGCGATGAGCGGGCCGGTGCCTCCCTCGAGCTGGTCATCCTGGCACCGCTGCTCATCGGTTTCATCACCCTGCTGTACGCGCTCGGTGTCTATGCCCACACCGAGCAGCTGGTCGACCAGGCCGCACGCGACGGGGTGCGGGTCGCGACCCAGGCCCGCAGCATGCAGGAGGCGCAGACGAAGGCCGCCAGCGCCGTCGACGACGTATTGGGCGGCACCGTCACCGAGTGCGGCAACGACGAGGCCTTCGCGATGAGCACGTCGACCGGCGAGTTCGACGTGCCGCCGATCATCAGTGGCGAGCCCCTCACGATGGTCACGGTCACGGTGACCTGTGCCATCGACCTCGGCGACGTCACGTTCTTCCCCTTCCCCGAGATCGATCCGATCACCTCGTCCTTCGTGTCGCCGCTGGACTCGCTGCGGGGGTACTACTGATGCGGCCCGGCCACCAGAACCGTGTGGAGTGCGGCTCGTTCACCCCGTTCGTCGCAATCATCGCCGCCACGTTGTTGCTGCTGGCCGGCCTGGTGATCGACGGCTCACGCCAGCTGGCCACCGCGGCCCGCGCTGTTGCCGTCGCCGAGGAGGCCGCGCGTTCGTCGGTTCAGCAGATCGATCCCACGCAGGGGCTCGTCACCCTGGTTCCCGACCGGGCAGAGAAGGCGGTCGTCGACTACTGCGAGGAGGCCAAGTCCGTTGACGACGACGTGGTCAGCTGCGAGCTGGTGGACATCGAGCCGGTGACCCAGGACGCCACGATCGCCTCCGTCACCGTCGAGGCGGTCGTGAAGTACGACCCGATCCTGCTCGACATGGTCACCGGCGACAGCGGTGTGGAGGTGACCGAGTCCGCGACCGCGTTCCCCGTGGAGGGGATCGACGAGGCGATCCTCGGCGAGCTGCCCAGCCTCGAGCCGGTGGTGGACGAGAGCCTCGTCAACCCGGGCATCGGCACCGCCCCGCCGCCCGACGTCCCGACTGCCTTCCCCACCTGCCAGGACATCCCACCGGGGCTGATCCCCGACCCGCCGGGCGGCGGTCAGGATCCTCCTGTGCTGCCGGACCCACCGGAGGGCGAGCTGCCGTACTGCCCGCTGCCACCGCCGGATCCCGAGCCCCAGCCCGATCCTGACCCAGATCCCACCGAACCGACCTCCGATCCGACCGAGCCGGAGAACCCCGACAACTCCGGTGGCAACGGATGAGTCGGCGATCGGACGCGCTGGCCCCGGTGGTGCTCGCCCTCGGGCTGGTGGCTGCCGGATGCAGCAACGACCCGGGTGCGTCGGACCCGCTGGACCTCGCCGAGCCTCCGACGGAGCCGATGGTGTCGGAGCCGGACCAGGGGCCGACGCAGCGCACGGCGCCGACCGACATCACCGGCCTGGACCTGGACCTCGGGCACTGGGCCGACGACGAGCGCAGCCGAACTCTGGAGCGGTACCTCGCTGCGGTGGGTCAGACGGTCCGCGACAAGGCCACCTCGCCGCTGTTCCTCGACAGCACCTCAGCGCAGCAGATGGACGACCGCCGTGCCCTGGCGGCGCAGGCGAAGGACCTGGGGGCAACTGTGGCCGACACCACGCTGGCCCACCTGTCGGGCCTGGAGGACCGGGGCACCACGACGGTCGCGCAGGTCTGCCTGTGGGCTCCGTCCGTTGCGTTCGTGGACGAGCGGACGGGGGAACCGCTGAGACCGACGCCACGCCGGTGGACCCCGCGCAGTGTGACAATGACGTTCGTGCAGCAGCAGTGGTGGGTGGTCGACGAGGCGCGTGGGCGTTTCGCTTGTGACGAGGAGGCACCGTGAGGACCCGGACATGGATCCAGCGCATCGGCTTGGGGGTCGCGCTGCTGGCGAGCAGTCTGGTGGCAGGGACGCCGGCCGCGCAGGCGGACCAGAGCGGCGTCGGCAGCTCCGGTTCCTGCTCTGCCGTGGCCAACGGCAGCGGTATCAGCATGTACTGCCTGGCCACCGACGGCGGGGCGACCGTCGCGACGATCGCCCAGCTCCTCGGCGGCGCTGCCTTCCAGCCGTGCATGCACAGCCGGGTCCCGGACGGGATGAAGCCGCCGGTGAACCAGGACGGCGCCGCGGGCGAGTACTGGGTGATGTCCTGTCTCGCCGGTGTGGACGTCGACACGATCACCGGTGGCGAGGACGTCACCGTGCAGCTGTCCTTCGACTTCGTCGAGGCAGGCACCGAGCCGCTCACCTACGGGAACCTCTCGGAGGCCGAGCGACGGATCTGGCGGCGGATCCAGTACAGCGGGTACCCGATCCCGTTCACCGCGGCCCGGCCCTCGCACGTGGTCCGCGTGAACCAGTACACGTTCTTCCAGTTCCGCTGGATGATGCTGCAGGACAACGGCGAGTACGAGGTCCACAGCCGACCCGGCACGACAGATGGCGGCGGGAACGGCGACCCGTTCATCGAGATCGGGGCCGGCGAGACCCAGGCGCGGGCCGAAGCCTCCGAGATCGTCATCGACGCCAACGTCAAGGGCATGCAGCCCAAGGACTGCGGGCACGACCCGCCGGTGTACGACTTCGAGGCCGATCCGCTGCCCGGCGCGCAGTTCCCGGGCGGCCAGGAAAGCGAGTGCTACTTCCAGTTCGACCACTCCAGCGCGGCCGCCGAGGAGCTGTCCGAGGAGATCCCGATGCCCGAGGGCGCCGAGGACTACCCCGTCCCGGTCTTCATCATGACCGTCACCGTGACCTGGAGCGCCGAGATGCAGACGGGCGACGACATCGAGTCGCTCGGTGATCACGACATGGTCGTGCAGCAGGCGATCCCGGTGACCGAGATCCCCGGCCTCGTCGGAAACCCTCGGCCGTAAGTGGCCGCGACGAGAGACGTCGTCGAGGCGGCGCGGCTCCCGGGCGCCGGCACCGGACGCATCGCCGTCGGGCGCGGCGTCGCCGCGATGCTGGTCCTGCTGCTCGCCGTCCTGGGGATACCTGCCGCTCTGCTGCTGCTCGTCGGTAACCCGCTGCCGACCTCCGCTCCGAGCATGGCCTGGCTGCAGCAGCCTGTGACCGGTGCGACGATCCTGCACATCGCTTCCGTGGGGGTGTGGCTGTTGTGGTGGCACCTCATCGTGTGCCTGGTGACAGAGATCGTGAGCGAACGTGGGAGAGGGGGCCTCGCCCGACCGGTGCCAGGTGGCGCGATCGGCACCCAGCCGCTCGCACGGTGGATCCTGAACGGCATCTCCGGCCTGCGTCCGGCCCCCGGCCCTCCACGTCCCCGCAGGCCCGCGACACCGGCGACGGCGACCGCCCCGCCGGTCCTCACCCTGGGGCGCAAGCCGGTGCTGAACCGTGGCCAGGGCAGCGCGCCCTCGACACCATCCGCACCGGTCTCGACGCCGACGGGTGCGCCGGTGAAGTACTACGAGGTGAATCCACCGGCGGGCCGGAACTTCGAGACGCTGTGGGACATCTCCGAGCGTTTCCTGGGCACCGGACTCCGTCACCGAGAGGTTCTCGAGCTCAACCGCGACGTGGTGCAGGCGGACGGACGCACCCTGTCCAGCCTCGACCTCGTCCAGGCCGGGTGGATGCTGCGGCTGCCACCCGACGCCGAGGGCCAGGACCTGCGGGTGAGCGCACCGGTCGACCCCGTGGCCGACGACACCGCCCCGGTTGTCGCGCCGGTCGACGACCACATGGCAGCCCGAACGCGGACGGTCTACGGCGTGGCAGGTGGCGCCCTCGCCGCCGCTGCCCTGGACGCTCTGCGGCGCAGTCGTACCAGCGGCAGCCTGTCGTGGGGCAGCACGGAGAACGCCGAGGTCATCGTGCGTGCCGAGCACCAGCTGCGTCGTGCGGCCGACCGGGAGGCTGCGCGCCTGCTGGAGCATGTCGTACGGGGCTACGGTGCGACTCTGACCTCCGCACCCGACGGCGCTCCCGCCGCCGCGCCACCCTTGCTGCGAGTCGTCACCGACGCTGAGGCGGTGACGCTCACCTTCGACGCGACACACGGCTTGGCACCGCGGTTCCCGTGGACGAGCGGAGCCGATGGTCAGACCTGGAGCATCCAGCGTGCTGACCTGCGGCGCCTCACGCCCGAGGGGCCGGCCTTGCACCCGGCGCTGGTGGTGCTGGGCCGGACCGGCCGTGGCGCCGCACTGGCCTGGGACCTCGAGTCGGCCTCCGGAGTGGTCAGCCTCGGCGGTGACGACACGATGGCACGAGGTGTCGCGCTGTCGTGGGCGGTCGACGCCGCACTGCACGCGTGGGCCGATCAGCGCGACGTCACGCTGGTGGGTTTCGCCGAGGTCCCGACCGCCGTGGCCCCACGCCGGCTGCACCGGGTCACCGACATCACACCACTGCTCGATCGGCTCGAGGAGCAGGCCGACGCCCAACGCGCGGCATGTCGACGGTACGGCGTCACGAGCGTGCGAGCAGGCCGTCTGGTCGAGCCGGGCTCGGCGGACTGGACCGCTCGCATCGTCCTGCTCTCCGGAGTGCCGGCACCGGACATCCTGGTCCGGCTCGGCGAACTGGCGGGTCGTATGGACGCCAGCGTCTGCGTCGTGGTCGTCGGAAACGTCGCTCAGGCCGCCGTGCGGCTCGTCGTCTCACCCGACGGTCGGCTGTGGAGCGGTCCGCTCGGCATCGACGTGCGCTCCCAGCGACTGTCGGTCTCCGCAGTGCAGGCGTTGACGTTGCTGTTCGAGGCTGCACGCGAGCCGGTGCACGTCGACGTGGCTGATCTCGAAGTCTCGGACCTGGTGCCCGAGCTCACCGTGCCCGACCGGGTGCTGGACCCGCACGCCCCGCACGAGGTGGAGATCGGCGTGCTGGGCGATGTCGCGGTGGACGCGCACGGGCCGATCGAGGAGGGCCGGCGTGAACTGCTGACCGAGATCGTCGTGTTCGCCGCCCTGCACCCCGACGGGGTCACGCACGAGGCGCTCACCGAGGCCGTCTGGCCCGACGGCGTGGACGACGACGAGCGGCACGTCGCCCTGCAGGAGGCCGGCGCCTGGCTGGGGGGCACGACCAACGGTGCGGCTCGTCTCAGGGTGTCGCCGGACCAGCTCTCGGTGCGCCGCGAGGACGCGCGACTCGACTGGGACGTCTTCGTCGCCCTGCTGGGCCGGGCCGGAGAGCGAGACGTCGACGAGGTCGACACGCTGAGGGCCGCACTGGCCCTGGTCCGCGGCGCGCCCTGGTCTGACCTCCCGACCGGCCGGTACGCCTGGCTCGCGCACCACGACACCGACACCGTCACCAGCGCTACCGTCGTCCTGGTCGCCCGGCGTCTTGCCGAGCTGTGCGCCCGGAGCGACGACGGCGCGGGTGCACGCGATGCTCTGCGCGCCGGGCTCCGGGTCGCTCCCGCCGCCGAGGACTTGTGGCGCGACGCACTGCGCTTGGCGTCGGCGCTCGGCGGTCGACGCGATGTCGAGGCGGTCGCGGAGGAGATGAGGGACTCGTTGTCGGCGCACGGCCTGCAGCCGCGGGTGTCGGAGCTGACCGAGCGGCTCCTGCGCGAGCTGCTCGGCCGCCGCCCCCGCACCGACGCCGCAGCGCGGTGACCCCGACCGGCACGGACGCCGACCGGCAGGTGCTGGTCGCGCCCGAGCGACTCGCGGGGTGGATTGAGCGGTTCGCTGCGAGGCACGGCAACCTGCGTTGGGAACCGGGTGACGGACGAGCGGTACTGGTCGCCGCCGACGGGGCCCGGGCGCGTTTCCGGCTGCCGGCCCCCGGACCGCCGGCCACCGACGTGGAGTCGCTCGTCGCCCGGGCAGTGGCGTACGCCGACTTCGGGCTCGTCCTGGTGCGTCGGGGTGGATTCGCGGTGGGCCACGTCGTGGCAGCGGAGCTCGTCGCCTCCCGGTGCGGCACCCGGTACGTCCAGGGTCAGACCAAGGCCGGTGGATGGAGCCAGCAGCGCTACGCCCGGCGGCGGGCCAACCAGGCCGACGCCTTGGTGGGTGCAGCCGCCCGTGCGGTCACCGACGTGCTGGCAGGCTCAAGTGGAGACCTGGTCTGCGGCGGTGACCGCGCCCTGGTCCGTCAGGTGCTCGAGGTCAGCCGGCTCCCCGGCGCGCTGGAGCGGGCGCGTCAGGACTGGCTCGACGTCGGTGAACCGCGGCGCCGAGTCCTGCAGGAGGGTGTGACCAAGGCCAGGTCGGTACGGATCGAGCTGAATGCGAAGGCGTGAGACCCTGGTACCTGGCGCCCGACTCCGCGGCGCGACGCCGTCCGGAGCGTCATCCCCTCACCGTCCCGTCTGTCCGTACGCCTGGAGTGCCTGCATGCTCACTGTCCACGACCTCGAGGTCCGCGTCGGTGCGCGCCTGCTGATGTCGGGGGCCACCTTCCGGGTGGGCCCTGGCGACCGGGTCGGCCTGGTGGGCCGCAACGGGTCGGGCAAGACGACGTTGACCAGGATCCTGGCGGGTGAGGCGCAGGCGGCCGCCGGCAGCGTCACCCGTGCCGGTGCAGTGGGCTACCTGCCCCAGGACCCGCGCACCGGTGACTTGGAGATCAGCGCACGTGATCGCATCCTGTCCGCCCGGGGGATCGACGACGCGCTGAGCGCGTTGCGCCGTGCCGAGACCGACCTGGGTTCCGACGACGAAAGGGTGCGCGAGAAGGGGATGCGCCGATACAGCCGTGCAGACGCCGAGCTGCACGCGGGTGGCGGGTACGCAGCGGAGTCCGAGGCGGCCACGATCGCGGCGAGCCTCGGTCTCCCCGACCGTGTGCTCGGTCAGTCGCTGCGCACGCTGTCCGGTGGCCAGCGTCGACGTGTCGAGCTGGCTCGCATCCTGTTCTCCGGGGCCGAGACCCTGCTCCTGGACGAGCCGACCAACCACCTGGACGCTGACTCGATCGGGTGGCTGCGCGGCTTCCTCTCCCACCATCCAGGTGGCCTGGTGGTGATCTCCCACGACGTAGCCCTGCTGCAGGACACCATCACGCGGGTCCTGCACCTCGATGCCAACCGGGCAGAGATCGACGTGTACAACATGGGCTGGGACAGGTACCTCCAGCAGCGTGAGACCGATGAGCGTCGTCGGCGGCGCGAGCGCAGCAACGCCGAGCGCAAGGCGTCCTCGCTGATGCAACAGGCGGACAAGATGCGTGCCAAGGCGACCAAGGCGACCGCGGCGCAGAACATGGCGAAGCGGGCGCAACGGCTGCTCTCGGGACTGGAGGCGGAGCGGGCGTCGGACCGAGTGGCCCGGATCCGCTTCCCGGCACCTGCCCCCTGCGGAAAGACCCCACTGATGGCCGAGGGCTTGTCCAAGTCGTACGGCTCGCTGGAGATCTTCACCGACGTGGACCTCGCCATCGACCGGGGCTCCCGGGTCGTCGTGCTCGGTCTCAACGGCGCCGGCAAGACCACCCTGCTGCGTCTGCTGGCCGACCTCGAGAGCCCGGACACCGGAGAGGTGGTCGCCGGTCACGGCCTCAAGCTCGGCTACTACGCCCAGGAGCACGAGACACTCGACCTCGCCCGCACGGTCGCCCAGAACATGGCTGCCGCTGCCCCGGACCTCGACGACGGCAGCCGGCGACGTGTCCTGGGGTCGTTCCTGTTCTCCGGGGACGACGCGAACAAGCCCGCGCAGGTGCTGTCCGGCGGGGAGAAGACCCGGCTCGCCCTGGCCACCCTGGTGGTGTCGAGCGCCAACGTCCTGCTGCTCGACGAGCCGACCAACAACCTCGACCCGGCCTCTCGCCAGGAGGTCCTCGGGGCCATCCGTACGTACGAGGGCGCGATCGTCCTGGTCACCCACGACGAGGGCGCCGTCGAGGCGTTGCAGCCCGACCGGGTGCTGATCCTGCCCGACGCGACCGAGGACCTCTGGAACGCCGGGTACCAGGAGCTCGTGGCACTGGCCTGATGCGCTGGGCCTGATGCGCTGGGGCAGTACGGTTCGTTGCCATGACGTACCCCACCGCCGACGAGCTCGCCGCCGCCGGGCTCACACTCGACAGTGACGGGCCGGTCGTGACCGTCACCCTTGACCGTCCGGAGCGGCGTAACGCGCAGACCCCTGCCACCTGGCGGGCTCTGGCAGCCATCGGCGCCGCCATCGGGCCGGACGTGCGGGCGGTCGTGGTGCGTGCGAACGGTCCGTCGTTCTGCACCGGCCTGGACCGCGCGATGCTCACGCCCGACGGCATCGCGGGCGAGACGACGCTCGCGCAGATCGCTGCACTGTCCGACCGCGACGCCCAGGCCGTGATCGCCGGCTACCAGGCCGGCTTCACCTGGTTGCGCGACCCACGCTTCATCAGCGTCGCCGCGGTGCAGGGGCATGCCGTCGGCGCCGGCTTCCAGCTCGCGCTCGGGTGCGACCTGAGGATCCTGGCCGAGGACGCCGTGCTGTGCATGCGGGAACCGGCGCTCGGCCTGGTCCCGGACCTCGCCGGCACCCACCCTCTCGTGCAGTCGGTCGGGTACTCGCGGGCGCTGGAGATCTGTGCCACGGGACGCTGGGTCGCCGCCGACGACGCCGCCGCAATCGGCCTGGCGACGACTGTCGTCCCCCACGACGAGCTCCGGGTCGCCACCGACGACTTGGTGGCCGCGGTCCTGCAGGCGCCGCACGCGGCCGTCACTGCTACGACCGGGCTGCTGCAGCAGGCCGCGTCACGGTCGTACGAGCACCAGTGCGCGGCCGAGCGGGAGGCCCAGGTCCTCCGGATACGTGATCTGGTGCGCCGCCAGAGCGCAGGATGACCCGATAGGGGGCATCATGGGTAGGTACGCACCCTGTCGTCCCGAGGTAGGAGAACACGTCGTGACCAGCCTCGCCCAGCGAGTACGCGGTCTAGCGGCCCTCGTGGCCCTGCTCGCGCTCGTCCTCGCAGTGCCGTGGGCGCTGTGGAGTGTCGGCGGAGCACCGTGGCCCTCCGAACCGCCGACTCTCGACTGGTTCACTCAGGAGCTGGGCGCCTCGGCGATCATGTCGGTGCTGTCCGTTGTCCTCTGGTTGGCCTGGGCACACTTCTGTGTGTGCGTCGTGGTCGAGGCGGCCGCGGCGGTCGAGGGCCGCAGTCGCGTGCCGGGCGCCGGGATGGGCACCCAGACGCTGGCCCGCCGCCTGGTCGCCTCGGTGCTGCTGGTGGCCGGCAGCGCGAGCCTGGCCGCACCGCTCGCCAGCGCGTCGGACAACCGGAGTGCGCCGTCCGCTGTCAGTGTGCCCGGCCCGTCTCCCGATGCCGAGATCGGTGGGCAGCGCGGCACGGTGCAGGCCCGCACCGGAAAGGGCACCGTGCATGCGGGGACGGTGACCGAGGCTTCGTTGCGGACCAAGCTGGGCAAGACATACCTGGTGCAGCCGCCCGACGGCCGGCACTACGACTGTCTGTGGGCCATCGCGGAGCGCTACCTCGGGGACGGCTTGCGCTGGAAGGAGATCTACCGGCTCAACAAGGGCGCCCTCCAGGCCGACGGCTCCTCCCTGCGCGATCCCGACCTGATCTACCCCGACTGGGTGCTGGCCCTGCCCGACGACGCCGAGGGACCTGGGGTCATCAGCGTCGCCGACCGGGCGGCGCCGGACGTCGACCGGGACGTCCGCCATGCCGTGAACAGGGGCGACCCGGGCGACCGGGACCACCCCGCTGACGACGGGAAGGGTGACGAGTCGAGCGATCTCGCCGTCGGTCCGGTCGGACACGCGGACCCGGGTCTCGACCTCGCCGCGCCGCTCGGCGTCGCCGGGGGACTGGTGGCTGCCGGCCTGTTGTTCGGCCTCAAGCGTCGTCGCGGCTGGAACGGCAGCGGCCCGCGTGGAGGCGGGGGCCTCAAGCCGGAGGACGAGGTAGGGCTGCGACTCGCCGCGGACGCCGCGGGCGCCGCCGTCGTCGACCGGTCGCTTCGTCAGGCGGCCGCCTCCTCGGCGCAGGCGGGTCGGACGGTGGCTGCAGTACGCGCGGCGTACCTCGACGACACCAGCTTCTCGATCGCATTCTCGACCGGCTCCGCGGCTCCCGTGCCGGAGGGCTGGCGATCGTCTCCGGACCGACGGATGTGGACGGTCGACCGCGCAGTTGCCGAGCGCTTCGATCCGCCCGCCGGTGTGCCGGCCCCGTGCCCGGGGTTGGTGACACTCGGCGCGGGCGTCCAGGGTTCGCTGGTTCTCATCGACCTCGACTCGATGCCTGGGATCACGGCACTGGCCGGTCCGGACCCACTGGTGCGTGAGATCGCGTTGTCCATGGCCGTGGAGCTCGGCACCAACACGTGGTCGGAGAACGCACGTGTCTGCGTGGTCGGGCTGAACGGCGAGGCGGCAACGGCGTTGGCGATGATCGCGCCGGTCCGAGTGAGCCAGGCAGTCGACGTGGACACGTTCCTCGCCGACCTCGAAAGCGGCGGCGAGCGCCCGACGGCGGTCATCGTGCTCGGCGCGCCGGACACCGACCGGGCGAGCCGGCTGGCCGCCCTCACCGTGGACCCGGACCGGCGGGTCGCGGTGCTGGTGGCCGGAGCGAGCCCCCGGGCGGCGTGGCGACTCGACGTGGACGCACAGGGACGCGTGGTCAATCCGAGCCTGGGACTGGACGTCTCGGCTCAGCGGCTGCGCGCAGACCTGCTCAGCACGATGGCGGCCCTGTTCGGCGCCGCCGACGGGCAGCGGGTCACGGCGACGACCGACCTGTTCCTGACCAGCGTCCCCGGCTTCGACCCACGGCTGCTGGAGGCCGCCGCACCCGCGGCAGTGTCGGTGCGCCTTCTCGGAGCGGTGCACGTCGAGGCGTCCGGGCCGCTGGAGGATGAACGTCGCGACCTGTGCACCGAGATCGTCGCGTACGTCGCGCTGAACCCGACCGGGGTGCACCCCGGCGTCCTGTGCTCAGCGGTGTGGCCGCGCGGGGTCTCGCCCGAAGTCTTCACCGCCGCGATGGGCCACGTCCAGCGGTGGCTGGGCAGTTCCGCCGTCGGCCAGCCACGCATCGCCCCCGACGAGCACGGCCGCTGGCGACTGGACCTGCGCGAGGTCCGCGTCGACTGGCACGTGCTGCAGGCCCGGTACGAGGTCGCCCAGCAGTCGGCCGACCCGCTGCTGGACCTTGCTGCAGGGCTCTCGTGCGTCCAGGGACCTGCCATGGAGCTCTTGCCCGCCCATCGGTACAGCTGGTTGGCGCACTCCACGCTCGTGCGCGACATGCAGGTGCTGGTCGTGCGTGCCGCCGCCGAGCTCGGCCGGCTGGCGGAGCAAGCCGGCAACGTCGAGCTGGCGCACGAGGCGCTGCGCACAGGCCTGGACATGGTGCCCGACTGCGAGCAGCTGTGGCGCGACGAGTTGCGCCTCACTCATGAGCACCAGCCGGAGCTGCTCGCCGAGCGGGTCCGGGAGATGTCCGCCACGATCGCCGCACACGGGTCACCGCGCGGCCCCGAGGCGACCACGGTCGCCCTGGTAGACGAGCTGCTGCCCGGAGGCCGCTCGGCAGCGCTGGCGTCCATCGCCTGAGCCCCAGGTCACGGGGGTCCCGCGCGGAAGAAAACACTCCGTCCGGGCGTTGATCGCAGCGATGATCTCTGGAGCCGCCCGCGGACGGGCCATGAAGTCCTACAGTGCGGACCGCTCCGTGCTGCGTGCCGACCTGGCGCCGGGAACGATCCGTCGCGTCCTCGGCTTCGGTCGCCCGTACCGCCGGCTGATCGCCGCGATCCTCGGGCTCATCGTGGCGGGCGCACTGCTCGTGGTGGCCACGCCACTGCTGCTGCTGCGCATCATCGACGATGGCGTGCTCGCCGACGACCGGAGCGTCGTCGTCGTGCTGGCGCTGCTGGTGGCCTTGCTCGCCGTGGTGGAGGCCGCGCTCACCCTCGCGCAGCGGTGGTACTCTGCCCGCATCGGAGAGGGCCTGATCTACGACCTCCGCCGTCAGGTGTTCGCGCACGTGCAACGCCTTCCGCTGGCGTTCTTCACCCGCACTCAGACCGGTGCGCTCGTGTCCCGGCTGAACACCGACGTGGTGGGCGCGCAGCGCGCTTTCACCTCGATCCTCACCGGTGTCGTCGCCAACGTGATCACGCTGGTCGTCGTGGTGGCCACGATGGCCGCACTGTCCTGGCGGATCACCCTGGTGGCACTGGCACTGCTGCCGTTGTTCGTGATCCCGGCACGTTGGGCTGGACAGAAGCTGGCCGGGATCACCCGGGAGCAGATGCAGACCAACGCCGACCTCGCCTCCTCGATGACCGAGCGGTTCAACGTCGGCGGCGCCATGCTGGTCAAGCTGTTCGGCCGGCACGAGCGTGAGGACGAGGCGTTCGCGGCCGGTGCTGGCCGGGTCCGCGACCTCGGAGTCGCGGCTGCCATGTCGAGCCGGGTGTTCTTCACCGCACTCACGCTCATCGCCTCGTTGGCGACCGCCCTGGTCTACGGCATCGGCGGTGTCATGGGGGTCGCCGGATCGCTCTCGGTCGGCACGCTGCTGGCGCTGGCTGCGCTCGTTGCCCGGCTGTACGGGCCGCTCACCGGCTTGTCGAACGTCCACGTCGACGTGATGACGGCCCTCGTCAGCTTCGAGCGCGTCTTCGAGGTGCTCGACCTGACCGCCTCCATCCAGGACTCTCCCGGGGCGGTGGATCTGCCAGCCGACGCCGCTGCCAGCCTCGAGCTCGACGACGTCTCCTTCAGGTATGCCGCCGACGCCTCCCTGGCCAGTCTCGAGGGCGTGCTGCGCCAGGAGTCGCGTTCCGGCGGACCTGTGCTCGACGGGGTGAGCTTCGAGGTGGCCCCGGGCCAGATGGTCGCGCTGGTCGGGCCCTCGGGCGCGGGCAAGACCACCATCACCAACCTCGTGGCACGTCTGTACGACGTCAGTGCGGGCGCCGTGCGGATCGGGGGCCACGACGTACGATCGCTCACCCAGCGCTCCGTGCGCGACCTGGTGGGGTTCGTGACGCAGGACGCGCACATGTTCCACGACACCATCGGCGCCAACCTGCGCTACGCACGGCCTGATGCCAGCGAAACCGAGATCAGGGACGCGCTGGCCAGCGCCCAGGTGCTCGACCTCGTCGACTCGCTGCCCGAGGGCTTGGACACCGTCGTCGGCGACCGAGGGCACCGGCTGTCCGGAGGTGAGCGGCAGCGCCTCGCGATCGCCCGCCTGCTGCTCAAGGCGCCTCGAATAGTGGTGCTCGACGAGGCCACCGCCCACCTGGACTCCACGTCGGAGTCAGCGGTGCACGCAGCCCTGGACATTGCACTGGCCGGCCGGACCTCGCTGGTGATCGCGCACCGGTTGTCCACGGTGCGCAACGCCGACACGATTCTGGTGCTGGACGGTGGACGCATCGTGGAGCGCGGTGACCATGAGACGCTGCTGGACCGCGGTGGTCTGTACGCCGGGCTCTACCGCACCCAGTTCGCCACCGGCATCGGCGCCGCAGCAGTCCGCTGAGCACGCTGGCCGCGATCGGCGTACCGCCAGACGCCGTGCGTCTCACCCCGGCGAGCCGTGGTTCAGTCGACACGGACCTGGGTGTCCGGTGAACGGCCAGCCGACCTCGGTGCGCGTGACCGGGTGCGCGGGTGCGCCTCGACGTAGGCGAACCACGCGTAACCGACCGGTGCCAGCAGGCCGAAGAACCACCACTGCAGTCCGTAGAAGAAGTGCGGTCCCTGCCCGAGGTCGGGTGGTTCGGGTCCCGCCAGGGCTCCGTCCGGTGGAGGCTGCTGCTCCGTGAGTGCGACATACCCGGGCAGCAGCGGGTAGCCGAGGGACTCCGCGACCTGCGCGCTGGCCACGGCACGCACCGTGCCGTCCACGGGCACGGTGGCACTCTCCCCGGCGGCACTGTCAGCGCGCAACCACCCGGTCACCGTCACCGGACCGACCGGTGGGGGATCGGTGTCAGGCACTCCGGAGCTGCTCGTCGCGGTGCTCAGCCAGCCACGCTCGACCAGGACGGACGTGCCGTCGGGCATGTGCAGCGGGGCCAGGACTGAGACGCCCGGCCCCGAGTCTCGGCTCTGGTTGCGCACGACCAGCTGACCCTGCTCGTCGTACCTGCCGGCCAGGGTGACCGACCGCCACTCGAGCCCGTCGTCGACCAGGTCACTGCCCTCCAAACCCAGCGAGCCGAGCGGGACCGGCGGTGCCGCCAGGTTCCTCTCGATACGCGCGTTGTCGGACAGGCGCTCGGTCCGCCGGTCGAACTGCCAGCTGCCCAGCTGCAGGCCGAAGCCGGCGAGGACGACGGCCACCACCGCGAGACCCAGCCAGCGAGGGGTGAGCAGGAACCGGTACACGACCCGACGGTAGCAATTCCCGTGCTCGCCTCGGCACGGGCAGCACGTGGCCGGGACGTGGCCGCGTCGGTGTGGCCACCTACACTCAAGGCATGCCCACTGTGCCCCCTGGACTCCTGGCGGATCAGCACGGGCGGGTGGCGACGGACCTGCGGGTCTCGCTCACCGACCGCTGCAACCTCCGCTGCCAGTACTGCATGCCCGCGGAGGGTCTGAACTGGATGGCCAGCGAGGAGACACTGACCGACGACGAGGTCGTACGCCTGCTCTCGATCGCCGTGCAGCGCCTGGGTGTGCGCCAGATCCGCTTCACCGGGGGCGAGCCCCTGCTGCGCCGCGGCCTGGTCGACATCGTCACCCGCACGGCCGCGCTGAAGCCCCGTCCCAGGATCGCGATGACGTCCAACGGACTCGGCCTCACGCGTTCGGCACCTGCCCTCGCGCGGGCCGGGATGGACCGGGTCAACATCAGCCTGGACACCGTGCGCGGGGACTCCTTCGAGGCCATCACCCGACGCGCCCGGCTGCAGGACGTCGTCGACGGGGTCGCGGCCGCCCACGCGGCCGGCATGACGCCGGTCAAGATCAACGCGGTGCTGCTGCGGGGCATCAACGACGGCGAGGCGCCGGAGCTTCTGCGCTGGTGCCTCGAGCACGGTTACCAGCTGCGATTCATCGAGCAGATGCCGCTGGACGCACAGCACG
>Ga0136630_1000145_pt1 | contig 22521 bp, 26 predicted proteins | sample AntDrymUQ5682106_2_FD_105496 | JGI IMG/M metagenome (GOLD analysis project Ga0136630, IMG submission 105496) | Polar desert sand microbial communities from Dry Valleys, Antarctica - metaG UQ568 (21.06) | ecosystem: Environmental > Terrestrial > Soil > Desert | place: Antarctica: Dry Valley...
AGTTCAGTGAAGTCCCTCGCTCGGGGCGACGCCTTCGAGTAGCTGGTCCAGGCCGTCCTTGACGCGCTCGACGCTGAATCCGAGGTCTCGGCGCTGGTGCAGAACGAGCCCTGCGCCGACTGCGGCGAGCAGCGCATCGGCGACGTACACCGCATCCACCGTGTGGTCGCCGGGACGGACGACGCCGAGCAACGCCACGAGGTGGGCGCGACGAGCCCAATGAGCGCCGCTGCGGTACCGCGACATCGGCGACTGGGCTTCGGCATAGGCGTGCAGGTCGCCTTCGGACTCGAGCAGATCGACGCAGGCGTGCAGGAACGCCCGCACTCGCGCTGCGGGTGGTGCGCCCGGCCCAAGGGGTGGCGGGCCGGACAGGAATGCCGCCTGGAACTCACGCTCGCCCTCGTCGAGTAGGGCATAGAGCAGTCCGCCGCGGTCGCCGAAGCGCCGGTAGACGGTCCCGACGCCGACACCGGCCTCACCAGCGACCCGATCCATCGACAGCGCGTCGACTCCGCAACCGACCGTGATCCTGCGGGCGGCAGTGAGCAGGGCTTGGCGGTTGCGTGCAGCGTCGGCGCGCTCGGGTGGGGGCTGGCCGGTCACGCGTAGCAAGACCCGGCCGGAGACCACCTCTTTGGAAGTCATGGGTGATCGACGTCCTCCTCGTGCCGGTCGAGGCCATGTTAGTCATCGGTTCTCAACCACCACTTGACATTCGGAGAATGTTCCGGTTAGCTACCTATACGGAATAGTTTCCGAATCTGAGGAGAGTTTGCATGAACACGACCACCCAACCGCTCGCCGGCACCTTCGCCGCCGATCCCATCCACTCCACGTTCCAATTCGCCATTCAGCACATGGGCGTCTCCATGTTCCGGGCCACGTTCGATGACGTCGACGCCCGGGTCGTGTCCGACGAGCACGGCGTCCAGTTGAACGGCGCCATCCGAGCCGAGTCGATCTCCATCAAACAGCCGCCCGAGTTCCGCGATCATGTGCTCTACGGCGCCGATTTCTTCGACGCCCGGAACCACCCGGAGATCACGTTCCGCTCCGTCGACGTGCAGCTCGCCGACGACGGCACGCTCGCTGGCCAGGGGGAGCTCACGATCAAAGGCATCACCAAGCCCGTCAGCGCCACTGGCACGTACCAGGCGCCGGTAGAGGATCCTTTTGGGTCCCAGCGGGCGGCGCTCGAGATCACGGCCGCCGTCGACCGGCGCGACTGGGCGATGGACTGGCAGACGCCACTACCAAAGGGCGGCGACGCGCTTGGCCACGAGGTGGAACTGACCGTTCACCTCGAGCTCGTCCGGGAGGACTAGGCATGCTCGTCCTCGGACTGTGCGGAAGCCTGCGTTCCGACTCGTACAACCACAAGCTGCTCGAAGCGGCCAGAGCGGCACTCCCCGACGGCGCCTCCCTCGAGATCTACGAGGGCCTCGCCGCGCTCCCCGCTTACAACGACGACATCGAGGCGCACGAAACACCTCAGGCCGTCAGCGCTCTGCGGGCGGCGATCGCAGAGGCCGACGCCGTCCTCGTGGCGACGCCGGAATACAACTCCTCGATACCAGGACTGCTCAAGAACGCTCTCGACTGGGCATCGCGGCCCTTCCCGAACAATGCGCTTCGCGGCAAGCCCGCAGCGGTCGTGGGCGCTTCCACAGGTCTGTTCGGTGCCGTGTGGGCTCAAGCCGAGACCCGCAAGGTGCTCGAGGCCATCGGCGCACGCGTGCTGGACGAGGAGCTGCCCGTCACCTCGGCTCATCAGGCGTTCGCCGATGACGGAGGTCTGATCGAACCGGGCATTCGATCCGGCCTCGCCAACGTCGTCCACCAACTACTCCACGTGACGAGTGCCCCAGCCTGCCAACCGGCCTGACGGACCCATCGCCGTTCGGTCCGTCGTCGCGCAGGATGCCCCCGCGCCTCCACTCTCGCGATGAACCGTCGGGCCGGAGCTCAGTGGAGGATTACCTGTGACTCCACATCAGCTCTGGCGCGAGCCCCGTTTCGAGTACGAACTGACCGAGGCCGGTCGAGCCGGTGACTGCGACGTCTCCCACGATTGGTGCGCGTCGAGCGAGCGGGCCCACAGACGGTCCTTGGCGTTGGGAGCAACGTCATCGAGCGCCAGCCCGAACCGGTCGGCCAGGACATCGAACCACTCGTCGCGTTCGAGCAGCACCCGTGCCGTACCGTCGCCGGTGCCGACGCTACTGAGCACCAGACCTCTGAGCATCTCGGTGCCATCGGCATGGCGAAGTTGAGCCGTCACGGTCCTGGCGAAGTTCGACGCCGGTGACGTTGCCAGGAAACGGTGACGGACGTCGAACGCATCGGTGGCGGCCGGCGCCAAGTCGAAGCTCATGCCCGTGAACGATCCGAGCTGCGGATCGTGCAGCAAGTGCCACGAACCGACGCCGTCGATCTCCTGCTCGAGGGTGAACTGGTACGGCCCCTGTCGGAACGTGCCTGGCCGCAGCGGGAGTGGCTCGTACAGACCGTCGCCGAGCCCGGCGTCGACGTACCACAAACCGGACGGGTGGTCGTCGGTGGGCAGACCAGTCACGGTGAGGACCAGGTGGTTCGACAGTGCGCCGGGATCCGGGCCCTGAGGGCCGTGCACTCCTCCGACGTGGCGGGTGACTTGGTAGCCGAGCGCTCGCAGCAGCTCGCCGAACGCGCCGTTTACGTGGAAGCAGTAGCCACCGCGACCATGGCGGGCGATCCGTATCAGCGCCGCAACAGGATCGGCCGTCCACGGCTCGCCGAGATGCAGCCACACCGTCTCGTACGGGATCCGCTCCACCTGGGCGCGATGCAGGCGTCGCAGGGCGTCGATCGACGGCGGCTCAGGGATGACGCCCAGCCGATCGAGGTAGGCGCGCACGTGACCGTCCACGAGCGATTTCTACCGGAAAGCAGCCCGCCCTCGGCCACGCGAAGTGTGACGCCAAGAGCCGATGTCGGCATCCAGCGCTCACTGTTCCGCTCGGCCACGCGAAGTGTGACGCCAAGAGCCGATATCGGCATCCAGCGCTCACTGTTCCCGATGCGAGGCGTGTCGTCAGCCGGAGGCGCCGCCCGTGAAGTTCCAACTCGCCAGATGGAGTGCCGGTGCCGTCCAACGAGCAGAGACCCACGAGTCGGGTTGCGGCTCGGCGACGCCGCCGATGCCCAGTACGGCTCCCGGCGCCAAGGCGTCACGGTACGACTGGGTGAACCGGAAGTTCGACAACGGCTGGGTCACCTCGCCATCCTCGATCAACCACACGCCGTTGCGCGTCAGGCCGGTGATCGCCAGCGACTTCGTGTCGAGCACCCGGGTGTACCAGAGGTCGGTGACAAGCACGCCCCGCTCGACGTTGGCGACGAGCGCCGCCGTCGCCGCCTCGGCCACCGGGCCGTCCACCTCGGCTGCGAAGTCTTCGTGGCCGGTCCCGGCGGCGGGCTTCAGCCCGAGGTGCGCAGCGAAGGCTCCCCACGACGTCATGCCGGTGGCGTGACCTGTCGACTCGGCGCCGGCCTCGGCAGCCGTGCGCCGGTCGTAGGCCACCGCCACAGTCGTCCCGCGATCCACGAGCACGAGCCGCTGGCGGGGCGTGCCGTCGAGGTCATGGCTCGATCCGACTCCTGGCGCGTCGTCGACGAGCGTGACCGAAGGGTCGAGTTGATCGGCACCCACCTCCGCAAACGACCGGCCGTCGGCAACCATCTTGCCGTTGAACCCATACACCGCCAGGTTCTGCAGCACGTCGGACACGGCTGTCGGCTCCAGCACCACCTCGTAGCGCCCTGGCGGCAGCTCGACGGGATCGGCGGCGGCGTGGGCCTTGGCCGCGGCCCGGGCACCGAGCACGCCGCCGTCGATGTCGGCCAGGCGGGACGATGCCTTCCTTGCGACGCCGTCAGTGCCGGCGAGACGGGCGATGCCATCCATGCCGACCTCGGCGCTCTCACCGCGGATCGATTGGCCGGCCGAGTTCACGAACGCCCCCGTCCAGTGGGAGGTGCGGCAATAGCCAGCCGTCTCGAGGCCACCGGCGGCGTCGACGAACGCCCGGATCCGCTCGGCACGGTCGCCGGGCGTCGCATCACCGGCGGCGACGTCGACTGGAGCGACGTCGGGGGCAGGGCTCACGGGTGCCAGACCGGGCCAGCCGGGGTCGACGGGGGCGACACCGACGGCCTGCACGGAGCGCTCGACGAGCGCCCGCAGTCCGTCGGTGTTCGTCAGCGTGGACGAGCCCGAAGCCGTCCGACCGGCGGCGTGGAGCCGGACACGCACGGTCAGCGTGTCGTCGGCAACGTTCTGATGGATGCCCGAGTTGGCGAACCGAGACAGCGCTAGGCGAGTGCGGTCGGCTGCCACCTCGATGTCGGCGCCCGATGCGGCCGCGCTGGCCACCTCCAGCACCTGCTCGGCGATGGCGAGCTCATCGCGATCCCTCGGCGTTCGCTTGCTCTCACTCACGCCCGTACCCCAACGCGAACGTCGGTGAAGCGGGCCGGCGCCGACGGGTGGCCGGTGTGGCCGATCTGGCCTGGCTGTCCCTTACCGCAGTTGGGCGTGCCCCACGCCACGATGTCGGACGACAGCATGTCCATCGAGCGCCAGAACTGCGGACCGATACCTGTGTACGTGGGGTTGCGCAGCAATTGCCCGAGCTTGCCGTGCTTCACCTCGTAGCCGACCTCGCAGCCGAACTGGAAGTTCAGCCGTCGGTCGTCGATCGACCACGACCGGTTGGTCTCCATGAAGATGCCGTCGTCCGTGGCGGCGATGATCTCGTCGAGGGTGTGCGGGCCCGGCTCGAGGCCGACGTTCGTCATGCGGACCATCGGCAGTCGGGACCAGCCGTCGGCACGGACGCTGCCGGCGTACTCGAGCCCCGCAACAGACGCCGAATCCCGCCCCGCAAGCACGCCGACCCAACGCCCGTCCCGTACGGCGTCACGTCGAGCGGCCATCGTGCCCTCGTCGTCGAACCCGAACGAGCCCAGCGCCCCCGGAATCGTGGGATCGATCGTGATGTTCATCAGTTCCGACCCGAACTGCAGCGAGCCGAGCTGCGCCAGATCGAGCCACGACGTTCCGGCGAACGCCGCCTCCCACCCGAGGATCCTGTCGAGCTCGATGGCGTGGCCGACAGACTCGTGGATCTGCAACGCCAGTTGTTCGGCGCCGAGGATCAGGGTCGTCTCCCCGGCCGGGCACTGTGGGGCCGCCAGCAGCGCCCTCGCCTCTTCGGCGACGCGAGCGGCATTGCCGGGCAGGTCCAGCTCGTCCACCAGTTCCCAGCCCCTCGTGCCGTACTGGCCCCTCGCCGCCGGGTACGAGCGGCGCTGGGTCTCGCCGTCACCGATCACCGTCGACGAGATGCCGGCGCCGCACTCGCGGATGTGTTGGTCGATGCGGTGCCCCTCACTCGACACGAACCACTTCCTCGTGTCCCAGATCTGGTACAGCCCTTCTGCGATGTCGGCGCCGTGCTCTCGCATGGTGCCGGTGGCGCCGGCGAGCAGGTTGCCCTTGTCGGCCAGGGAGATGCCGAGCGGGTCGCTCTGGCAGTCGCTGGACCACGAGCCGCTCGCCACTTCGCCAGGCATCAGCTCCGTCTGACGGGCGGCGACGCGGGCGCTGGCGTGGGCGATCTGCGCCGCCTGCTCACCGACGTTGCGAGCCGCGGCGTCCGACAAGTCGGGGGCGGCGTAGAAACCCCAGCCCGAGCCGACCAGTGCCCGCACGCCGATGCCGAGGTCTTCGTCCTGGCTGAGGTCCTCGATCTCACCGTTTCGTGCCGTCATCGACTCGTAGCGGCGGTGCATCATCCTGGCGTCGGCATAGCTGGCGCCGGCGTCGAGCGCCGCCTGCACGGCCGCCTCGGCGGTCTCGAACTCACTCATCTCACGACCATAAGCCGTTACTCGCCGATCGGAACGACGCCGGGCTCCACGGTCTCGCAGGCGTCGGTCGGCGTGATCAGGTTCGGACCGAGGAAGATCGCCACCCGGTCGAAGGTCAACCGGTCCTCCAAGACTCTCCAGCGCCGGAAGTCGGGCTCGAGCTCGTCGGGCACCGTCACCACGTCGAACACGCGCCAGTTGGCGAGGTAGCGAGCCAAGCCCTCGGCCGGCGCTTCGGACTCCTCCTCGAGCACGCGTAACAGCGTGGGGTCCGGGACCGAGTCGAAGTACCGGATGCCTGAGACATCGACGAACACCGTGCCGTCGCGGATCCGTTCTCCGAACTCGGCCTGGAGCGCGGCCAGGTCTGCCTGCTCGGCATCCGTCATGCCATTGACCTGCGCCAGCACCGTTTCGCCAAAGGCTGGTTTCAATGACGCCTCACCGTCGGCGAGGATCAGCCGGTGAGGAGACCTGCCGTCCTCGCACCGACTCCGCCCGAATCGATCGCGGCTCACGTCATCGGCCGGGAAGGTGAACTCGATACCCGCCCGTTGTAGCTCGGTGAGCATGGTGTACGGGAAGTAGTTCGTGTGGGTCTCCCGGGTGCGGTCGATCACGAGCGGACCCGTCACGTCCAGCCGCTCAAGCGAGTCGGCGAACTGCGTCAGTAAGGGGTCGCCCACGCGAGCACCCGCGTCTGCCTCGTCGGCGGTCTCGGGCAGGTAGTTGACCGGGCGCAACACGGGGAGCGCCAGCACGACGCAGCCGACGGCGCCAACCAGCACCGCCGCCGACGAGCGCAGCGACATCCACAAGAGCGGGAGTGACAGCACCCCGGCCACAGCGGCGGTGGTCACGAACACACCGATCGGCCACATCCAGTAGTAGTTGTAGGCGACGATGCCGAACTCCGTTGTCGGGATCTTGGCCGCCGCGTACACAGCTGCTGTCAACACGCTGGCACCGATCACGCCCATGGCGACGACGGGCGGGCGACCGAGGCGGCGCCCGATCATCGTGACGGCTGCCAACACGACGAGCCACACCACGATGGTGAACCACGCCGCCCGTGCGGAGATGATGTCGTCGGCCGGACGCAGGTACCTGCCCATGTACCCGGGCGTCCAGAACGGAGGTGCCAGGGTCGACCCGGCCACGTACTGAGCGCCGGACGAGAATCCCACCGCCTCGGCGCCAGTGCCGCCCTTCGCAAGTACTCGCAGCAGGTTGCCGGTACCGAAGAACTGGTCCCACAACGTCTGCGCCCAGCACACGAACCCGACCACCGACGACACCGCGATCGCCCGCCATAGGCGGGGAGGCCGTCCGCCGCTGCGGGCAGCGAGGACGAACCCGACCGAGCCGGCGAGGACGACCGCCGCGGCCTGGTAGACGAACGAGAAGTGGGTCTGCGCAATCAAGCTGGCGACGAACACCGTCCATGGCAGCGACCACACGGCGCCCGTCCACATCGCCGCCGTCAACCACAGCAGGCACCACAGCGGGAGCAGCAGGGCGAGCTGCTGACGGGCCTCGATCAGCATCCAGCTCGCCATCGTCGCCTCGAGGCACAGCGTGGCGATCATCGCCCCTACGGCACCACGGCTGCCGAACAGCCGCCGCGCCACGGCCCACACCCCGATCACGGCACCGGCGTTGATCAAACCCGTGCCGAGTGCCGTGCCCCAGTACGAGAACACCTTCGTGAACGGTGCCAGCAGATCGAGCTGCATCGGCCCGACGTTGTTCAGCGACGTCCCGATCGCCCTCGATCCCATCGACCAGGCACCGAGCAGCGGATGGTGCTCCGTGAACACATCGCGGGACCGCACCATGAAGTACCCGGCGTCGAACAAGGGCATCCAGCCGGTGAGCGCGGCTCGTACGACTGCCACAACGATCGGCGCCAGGGCAGCGACGAGCGCTACCCGTTCGGCGAGATCCGAAGACGACCACCGGACCGAGCGCTCGACTTCGTGCTGGTCCTCGACGTCGCGGGCCCAGGGCCGCCGTCGCCCCGTCAGGACCGAGCTCATTGCCCGCCGATGCTACTGCCGTGCTCGCGGCCAGAGGGTGGGCACTCGCCGACTCAGCCGACGATCAGTGACGCCAGGGCCCACACCGCGGCTACTAGCCCGACGAGACCCATGACCAGGCTCCTGGCCACGGGAGCCCGCTCCAGGTCGCCTTCGGATCGCGCCTCCGACCCAGTGGGCGGGCGCACGATGGCTGCGATGTTCCCGACGAAAAGCGCGCCACCGAGGGCCAGCACGAGCCACGCCAGCAGGTCCTCGCCGAGGAACATCAGATGTCGGCCCGGCGGGCAGCGTTCTCGAATCTGGTCGATTGGGCCAACCACACGAGCCTCTTCGATCCAATGGGCCCAGACCGGTGCTTGGCCACGATCACCTCGGCCGAGCCCTTGTCGGGTGAATCGCGGTCGTACACCTCGTCGCGGTACAGGAACATGACGACGTCGGCATCCTGTTCGAGCGAGTTGTGAGCCATCACGCCGTTGGCGACGAAGTTGTGGGTTGTGAGCACCGTGGCGTCAAAGACGGGCTGCTCACCCAGCGGCTCGATCGACACGACTCGATCCCACAACACGTCCGAATCGGCAAGCGCCGCGAGGACCTTGCTTTCGAGCGCGTCGGCGATCCGACCGAGTCTCTGACGTCGCATCTCGCGAGGCCGACGCTCGCTTCCGAGCATGTAGCTCCCGCAGTACAGTTCGCCGATCGCCTCAGCGAGGGCGCGGTGCGACATCCCAGCCCGGGCGAGGGCATCGATCACCCACGGCCGGACCGTCTGCGGAATCGTGTCGACGTTGGGATTTGCCACCCGCCCATCGAGCAATGCAAGGCATTCCGGCACCTTTCCGCCTCGGGTGCCGTGCACCCCGATCCTTGTCAAGAACCGGCGTTGATGCTCGACGCCGTCGATGCGGAGTTGGTAGTTGGGGCAATACTCGCCTTTCATGACCGTGGTAACGCGGCTCTGGATGTCGAATCGCAACAGGAGCTGCTGAAGCCCGTCGATGAGTCGACGGCTGGTCGAGGAGTAGTAGAGGCGTACCGGGGCGCCCGAACGCGTAATCGTCAGCGAGCCGTCCGTCGCCCACAGGTGTCGTAGGAACAGTGCAAGTTGCTCTCGAGGCAAGGCGTGCACCGGATCGGGGATGAACTTCTGCCAGCTCCGCAGGTCGTGCAGCCCGAGCCCGTCCCACCACGCTGCGATCGGGTTCCGTCGACCATGAGTGAGGTGGTGCGGCGAGGGGAGGTATGAGTGCCACCACCGACTCTGTTGGACCCGACGGGCTGTGATGCCGAAACGACGACATGCAGCCCGCTCGACGACATCGAGATTTGCCGGATCTGCGTTCGTGTAGTGCACCGGTTGGCGTGCGAGCACGCAACCATCGCCGAGAAGATGAGCGAGGAGGACGATCTCGTCGGGGTCCATGGGCTTTACGTGCTCGGGGCCGTCGAGGCGCCGAGGAACTGCGAGTCGACTCCCGATCTCAAGCCGATCGAGAGACACCCAGCCGTCCACCGTGCGGAATCGATGGTTCTCGGTGGCCTCGATCAGCCGGCCGGATGCGAGCCGCATGCGGAACACGGACTTGACGCCTGACGGGAATGCGTGCGTCAAGGTGGCGGGGACGAGGCGCCATTGCTCATCGAGGCTCCACACCGGAACGTCCCGCTCACCAGTCTCGACGAGCTCTCCGAGGGTCACCTCGGCGTTCGTGTCGGCTCGGAGAAGTCGCGTTCCGGCTGCCAGGCAACCCGATTCGCGTAGGTCTGAGAGCATCGGGCGCTTGTCGGACCGGGACTCGAGGTTGCGGCTGAGCTGGCTCAAGGCCAGGATCGGCGTCTCCAGCTCGCGGGCCAACACCTTGAGGTTCCTGCTGATCTCGCTGACCTCGAGCTGGCGATTCTCGGCGCCACCGCCCGTGCTCATCAGCTGCAGGTAGTCGATGACGATCAGCGCCAGACTGCCGTGCCGAGCCTTCAGCCGCCGGGCCTTGGCACGGATCTCCATCACCGTGACGCGAGGATTGTCGTCGAGGAACAGCGGCACCTCGAGGCGGCCGATGGCCTGGCCGATCTTGGCCCAGTCGCTCTCGCTGAGGTTGCCGGTGGTAATGCGCTTGGAGTCGACGCGTGCCTCGCTGGCCAGGATGCGCTGGGTCAGCTCGTCGTGTCCCATCTCGAGCGAGAAGACGAGCACTGGCTGGTGCAGCTGTTGGGCGATGTTGACGGCGATGCCGAGGCCAAACGCCGTCTTGCCCATGGCCGGACGGGCACCGACGATGTTGAGCGTGGACGGCTGCAGGCCGGCCAGCAGATCGTCGAGGTCGTGGAACCCGGTGGGGGCGCCGGTGATCGAGACTCCTCGCTCGTATCGCTCCTCCAACAGGTCCATCCCCTGAGAGATCAGGTCAGTCATCGCCCTCGTCGTGTCGGCGGCCTTCTCATCACCGATCTCGAACACCTTCTGCTCGGCTTGGTCGACGGTCTTGGTGACATCGTCGGGGCCGCTGTAGGCCATCTCGGCGATGTCGCTGGCTGCTCGGATCAGGCGCCGAAGCGTGGCCGTGTCGGTGACGATCTTGGCGTAGTGCTTGGCGCTCGAGATGGCCGGCGTGGCGTTCTGCAACTGATGCAGAGCCTCGGTACCACCGACGCTGTCGAGCAAGTCCTCACGGCGTAGGGCGTCGGCGACCGTGATGGTGTCGACAGGCTCGCCCGACGTGTAGAGCGAGCCGATGGCGTCGAAGATGTGTTGGTTGGCCGGACGGTAGAAATCGCCCGGCTTGAGCCCGAACTCGGTGACCGCGTCGACGGCGTCGCGAGACAGCAGCATGGCGCCCAGCACGGACGCCTCGGCGTCGAGGTTGTGCGGTGGAGCGCGGCCGTCGCTGCGCCGCCGGGAGGGCTCGTCTCGCTCTGCGACCATGAGCTGACTACCTTCTCAGTTCCCCCCTGTGGGCAGTAAGGACCATAAGGCTGTGAGCAACCCTGTGGAACGCTACCGACATCCTGTGGGCCGCTGTGGACAGGCCCAAGTGGACACCATGGGTGTTACACCGTGACCGACATGACTGAACACGTGCTGTGGCAGGAGCAGATTGACCCGCCGTCGAAGGGCGACGTGACGCCGCCCCGAAGCGCCGACGTCGTCGTCATCGGGGCCGGCTACGGGGGCCTGGCGGCCGCTCGCACGCTGGCCGTCGCCGGGCTCTCGGTCGCCGTGGTCGAGGCTCGCCGCCTGGGCTGGGGTGCCCACGCCCGCAACGGCGGCATGGTGCTGTCCGAACTGAAGTTGGGACCTGGGGTGCTGGAGCGGCGCTACGGCGATCTCGGGCGCCGGATGTACGCCGACGCCAACGAGGCGTTCGACGCAGTGGAGTCGATGGTGAGGGATGAGGGGCTGGACTGCGACTACGAGCGCTGCGGCGAGCTGTACCTGGCCCACGCCGAGCGCCTCGTACCGCGCCTGCGCCGGCTCGCCGACGAGCACCTGGCCAGGGGCGAAGCCGTCCGCTTCGTCGTTGGATCCGAGCTCCCGGCCGAGATCGGATCCAACGCCTTCCCAGCCGGGATCGTGTTCGACCGCGCCGGCTCGCTGCACCCCGCCAAGTTCCATGCGGCGCTGGCGGCACGGGCCAGGCATGCAGGCGCCCTGGTGATCGACGAGTGCCTGGCGACGTCCGTCAGCCGCAGCGGTTCACGGTTCGTGGTGGACACGGCGAAGGGGCCAATCGACGCTGGGGTTGTGATCGTGGCCACGAATGCGTACGCCGACGGGCTGATCCCGGCGCTGCGCCGGCGGATCTTGCCCGTCGGCAGCTACATCGTGACCACCGAGCCGCTCGACCCCGGGCTCGCCGATGAGCTGAGTCCGCGACGCCGCAACTTCATCGACACGAAGCAGTTCCTGTTCTACTGGCGGCTGACACCTGACCGTCGGATGCTGTTCGGTGGGCGACGCAGCCTGGCGGCGTCGTCGCTGGCCGACGCCACCGACTACGTCGCAGCTTCGATGCGCCGGATCCATCCTCAACTCGGAGCCGTCGACATCACCCACCGCTGGGGCGGCTCGGTCGCAATCACGCTCGATCGACTGCCGCACGTCGGCCGCTTCGACGGCGTCTGGTACGCCGCCGGCTGCAACGGCTCTGGCGTGGCGCTCAACACCTGGCTCGGCGACCGCCTCGCCCGGCACGTGCTGGGCGACGTTGACCTGCCGTCGTTTGCCGAGCTGCGCCACCGGCCGATCCCGCTGCACCGCACCCGCCGCTGGTGGCTGCCCATCGTCGGGCAGTGGTTCCGCTGGAAGGACCGCCCGTGATCATCGAGGGTCAGCGATCTCCACACGTCGCTCGGCGACGTCACCGGCGAGGATCGCCAGCAGCTGTCCCCCCTCGTGTTCGAGCTCGTCGCGCTGTGACCTCGTGACGCCGATCGACGCCTCGATGCGCAACGTCGGGAACCAGCTCGGGGCACGGTGCGTCACCAAGACCTCGTTGACCCGTTCTCGATTCAACCGTCGCGACAGCCCCATGGGGCGCCGTGGTCGCCGAGGAGTTCGAGGAAGGGGCCGGGGGGCAAAGCTTCCGGGCCGAGTACGCCGGCGCCCTCCCAGGCGCCAGTGGCGAGCAACTCGAGGGCGACGACAGGATTGACGGCTGTCTGCCAGACGACGGCCTGGGCGCCATACTCGCGCATTGACCACTCGTTGTCGACCACGTGGTACAGGTACACGTCGCGCGGCCGACCATCGGTTCCGAGACCGGTGACCCACGTACCGGCGCACGTTCGTCCACTCATCCGGTCGCCCAGAGTGGCCGGGTCGGGTAGGCCGGCAGCCACGACGTCTCGCGGTGACACCTCGAGGTCACCGACCCTGCGCTTGTCGACGCGGTCGAGGCCCAACTTGTGCAACGTCTTCAGCACGCCGATGAACTCGTCGCCGAGGCCGTACTTGAACGTCACCCGCCGGGCGTCGATCCAGCGCGGGATCAGCAGCACCTCCTCGTGCTCGACGTTTACGCATTCCACGGGCCCGATGCCCTCTGGGAAGTCGAACGTCTCGGGTTCGCTGAACGGCTCCGTGGTGAACCATCCACGCTCTGCCTCCCAGACCACCGGCGGGTTCAGGCACTCCTCGATGGTGGTCCAGATCGAGAACGTCGGCGCGAAGTCGTAACCGTCGACCACCAGGTCCGACCCGTCGCGCACGCCGACGTCGTGGACCTCGGAGAACAGTTGGTCGGCGGCGTAGCGGGCGAAGACGTCGGACAGTCCGGGTTCGACGCCGATGCCCACGAGGGCGAGCTGGTCGCGCTGGCGCCACTCGTCCTCCAGCTCGAACTGCTCGTCGCCGAGCTTGACGCCCGTTTGCTCGTACGGGCGGTCGGGGTGCGGCGTCGACAGCGACATCGCCATGTCGAGGTACCCGGCACCGGCCTCAAGGGCGGCACGGAACACCGGCATGACGAACCGGGGGTCCGTGGCATTCAGGACGACGTCGCAGCGCGCTGCGTCGATCAGGGATCCGACAGCAGCCTCGTCCGATGCGTCGATCGACGCCGCCGAGAAGCGTTCACCGCCGCTCGCTGCGGCCCGCTCCGCTCGTTCAGCGTCGTAGTCGGCGACGACCAGGTGCTCGAAAAAGTCACGGCGGGCAGCCACGGCCGCGACGGCCGAGCCAACTCCGCCGGCGCCCACCAGCAGGATCCGCATGGGCACCGACAGTAGCGAGCGACGTGACCGGTGGTGCGCCTGTTGTCAACGAGTCCGGGTGTGGGCGGGGGCGGCGAGAGCCAGCAGCGCCGCAAGGGCGGCCACGGCGAGCCCCACCAAGTTGGCCACTGCGTCGGTGGCGTCGAACAAGTCGGCGTGGGCAGCGTGGTACACCAGGTGCGGTAGGCCGTACAGCAGCGCGGCGGCGCCGGCCACCCTCGCCAAGAGCAGGTTGGCGGTGATCAGCGCCACGACGGCGACCAGTGCGAGGCCCAGGTTCAGGCCGCCGACATCGCGTACGAGATGCTCGTTGTACGGTCCGTCGACGGCTATCCACACCCGGCCCAAGCCGGGGAAGTCGTCGTAGAACGATCGGGGAAACACCTGGGCCCACGCCCCGACGACCAGACTGCCGAAGGCGATCACGACGAGCGCCAAGCGACGTAGCGTCGTCATTGCGCCGTCTCAGCCGGCCAGGAACCTCGGATCGACGGGTGAGCTGGCACCCAGCCGCTCGCCTCACGGAATCGCCGATTCGACACGCGCAGAGACCGCATCAGCAGCTTCGCCGACGACGGGCTGGCGGCTCTCACCAGCCGTGGAACCGCTCGCGGTGGCTCGACGCCGAGGGCGTGAGCCACGATGCGCCCGGCTTCGCTGCGGGTGACCGGTTCGTCGTCCCCCACGTTGTAGATGCCGCCCGGCACGGCGAGGGCAGCGGCCACTGCGGCACCGGCATCGGCGGCGTGGACGAAGGACACGTACGCCTCGGGGGCGCCGAGAAACGGGTTGATCCGTCGCCTCATGAGCACGTTGAACGTCTGGACATGATCGCTGTCGGGGGCGTAGAACTGGGCGAAGCGCAGCACCACTCCTTGGCCGCCTGCGGCGCTGAATCGGGCCGTCGTCGCCTCGGCGGCACCGGCGGACGCGAACGCGCCGACGTGGTCCAACTCGCTGCTCTCGTCGATCCACTCATCGCCCTGATCGCGGTACGGGAAGCAGATGGATTCCTGCACGTAGCGGCTGGCCCCGGCGGCCAGTGCAGCGTCGACGAGGTGCTGTGCCGCTTCCGTACGGAGCAGATCGTTGGTGGCCCAGGCCGACGCCCGCGTCGCCCGCGACATCGGCGGGATGTTCGTGGCCAGGTGCACGACCACCTCATGGCCCACCACTGCAGCCGACACCTCCTCGGCCTCGAAGAGATCGACGCCGACCGGCGACGCGCCGAGCGTCCGGACGACGTCGGCCTTGGCCGACGACCGCGCGACGGCGGTCACATCGTGACCGGCGGCGACGAGGGCGCGAATGGCACGTGTGCCGATGACACCGGTCCCACCCGTCAGGAAGATCTTCATTTGCGGTTCCTCCTCGTGATGTCCACCTGGCTGATCCAGGCAGTCGCTTTGTCCAACTGGTCGGCTGGCACGTTGTTGAGCACCTCGTCGACCATGTCGCCGATCGACGTCGAGGCCAACTCGGCCCTCCATGCGTCTTCGGCACGCCACATCGCCCTGGCGATGCCGCACGGTCTGCGGTAGGTGTCGGGCGGCCCGGCGACCGGCCCGCGCTGGCGGATCTCACTGCAGCGGAACGCTGCATCGTCACCGTCGACGGCCAACACCACCTGGAGCAGAGAGATCTCTGCCGGCGGACGGGCGAGCCGATATCCGCCACGCGGTCCTGGCAGCGATTCGGTGATCCCGGCGCCGGTGATGGCCTGGAGATGCTTGGCCAGGTAGGCAGGGGGCACGCCGTGGAACTCGGCCAGCTTGGCGGCCGGGAGCGCCTGGCCGGCGGGAAGCGCTGCGAGCACCGTGCAGCAATGGATCGCCCACTCGACGCCGTCGCTCAACCGCATATCTCGGATACTAGCTATCGGAGATAGTGACTGTCCAGGTTCGGGTCTCCTCTCGTTCTGCCGATGGCACCACTACGCGTCGTCTACCGACCGTGACCGGCGTCGCCAGATCGATGATCATCTTCGGCAACCTGGTGGATGTACGGCGGCTACGTGTGGCTCACGAAAACCTCCCAACGCCGCAATTCGCATCTACCGCGCGTGCCGGCGCGTAGGAGTCACGCCACGAGGACTGCTCGATTGCGTGATCGCCTCGGTCGCTCACCGACACGGGGCCGCGCTTCTGGCACTCGACGCCGACCTCAATGGCGTCGCCGATGTCATCGGCATCGACATGGACCTGGCGTCACTGCTCCCGTGACGCCGACAGCGCGAAACTGTCGATCGCGGGCTAGCTCGGGGCTAGCTCACTCGGGGACGACGTCGAGTGTGATCGGGAACGACACGTCGCTGTGCAGGCTGGCGCGGACCTGGTGTTCGCCGACGGTCCTGATGGGATCGGTCTCGATGTCACGTCGGTCAAGGACGATGCCAGTGGCGGATTGCACGGCAGCCACGATGTCGGCCGTGGTGACGGAACCGAACAGCTTGCCCTCGGGGCCCGCCTTGGCCGACACCGTGATGACGTGGGCGACGAGCGACGAGGCCACGGACTGCGCCTGCTCGCGCTCGGCGTGGTCGCGCACATCGCGTGCCTGGCGCATCTTGGAGGCCTGCTCGGCGGCGCCCTCCGTTGCCTTCATGGCGAGGCCCTTCGGTAGCAAGTAGTTGCGGGCATGCCCGTCGGACACGTTGATGATGTCGCCGCGCTTGCCGAGCCCTTCGAGATCGGAGCGCAGGATGATCCTGGCCATCAGCCTCCATCCTCCTCGGTCACGATCGTGGTGCCCTCGGCCTCGGCCTCGATCGGGGCGGGAGCGGCGTCGGGTGTCGCCTCGGCGCGCGACTCTGCTGGGCGACCCCGACCCTCGCCGCGGTCGTAGCGGCCCTCGCCGTCTCGCGACGGGCGGGTGCGCTGCGACGACACGCGGCGGGCGTACGGCAGGAGCGCCATCTCGCGGGCGATCTTGATGGCGTTGGCGACGTCGCGCTGCTGCTGCACGTCGTTGCCGGTCACCCGCCGGTTGCGGATCTTGGCGCGATCGCTCATGAAACGGTTCAGCAGGTCGACGTTCTTGTAGTCGACGTAGTCGACCCGCTCGATGACGAGCACGCTTGTCTTCTTCTTGAAGCGACGCGTGCTGGCGTCCTTGCTGCTGCTGCTGCTGCTGCTGCTGGTCCCTCGGGACCGGTTCTTCTTGCTGGCCATGTGAAAGGTGCCTCGTGATTCTCGTGGGTCAGAACGGATCTTCGCCGTAGCTGCTGTCGGGAGCTCGGTCGCTGCCGCCAGCACCAGCGCCGCTGCTGGCGCCACTGCCACCGCCGCTGGCGCCACTGCCACCATCGGGCGAGTTGCTCGAGCTGCGGGTGGTGCGCTCGACGGTGGCTGTCGCCCACCGCACGCTGGGGCCGATCTCATCGGCGATCACCTCGACGACGGAACGCTTCTCGCCATCGTTGGTCTCCCAGGACCGCTGCTCGAGGCGGCCGAACACGATGATGCGGTCGCCCTTGTTGAGGCTCGCCGCGGCGTTCTCGCCAAGCGTGCTCCAGGCGACGACGTTGAAGAACGACGTCTGCTCCTGCCACTCCCCGTTGACCTGATAGCGGCGGTTGACGGCGATACCGAAGCTGGCGACGCCGCGCCCGGTCTGGGTGAAGCGCAACTCGGGGTCGCGGGTCAGGTTGCCGACGATGGTGATGGTGTTGTCTGCCATGGGATGGTTCCTTTCGCGGGTGCCGAGCGGTCGGCTCAGGCAGCCTCACCCGACAGCCCACGGCGCTCGGCCTCGGAGTCGGGGAGACGGATCAGCTTGTGGCGGACGATGTCGTCCGCGAGGCGCAGCATGCGCTCGACCTGATCGAGGGCGCCGCCAGGAGCGAGGAGCTCGAGCACGAGGTAGTAGCCCGTGTCCTTGCGATTGATCGGGTAGGCGAACTGCCGCTTCCCCCACCAGTCGGGCTTGCCGTGGATGGTGCCACCGGCGCCCTCGATCGCATCGGTGATGCGCTTGATCCACTGCTGAGCTGCGGGATCCTCGACGTCACCGTCGATGATGACCATCATTTCGTAGGCACGCGTCATGCGTCCTGAACCTCCCTTCGGACCTCGCGTCTCAGACGCGAGGGCCCCGGCGGTCGGGGCAGGGTGAATGTTGAACCCGGGCGAGTGTACCGGTGCCGTCACGACATCGACGCTGACAGACGGGTGTGACGCTCAGACCTCCGAGCGAGGTGGGGCGTCGGCCCGGGCTCGTCGGTACGACTGGTCGCCGGCGTGGTCGGCGTAGAACCAGCGGGCCCACATCACGGCCATCGCGCCCCAGACGACGGGCACCATGCCGACCTTCATGATCGCCCCGGCCAGTTGCTGGTCGTCGACGGCGCTCAGCCCGACCCGGGGCGCCAGCTCGTACGCCGAGTACAGCGGGTACTCGGAGAACACCATGAATCCGGCCGGCACGATCGATACCCCGCCGATGGCCAGGAACAGGTACGCCATCTTGATCAGCACCGACTCGTGCACCACCTCTGGCAGCGGTGAGATCACCGGTGACCAGGCGATCAGCCCCATCAGCAGCCAGGTCATGTCGATCACGAACGAGCCAAGCTGGCTGCCGCGCAGCAGGTCCACCGTGTCGGGGGCGTGCGAGCACACGAGCAACACGTTGAACAGGACTCCTGCGACGAGCGGCCGCGCCACGATGCGGTACAGACGGTCGATCTGCAGGCGGTGGACGAAGCGCCGCGCCATCCACTCGGGCACGCCGAGCAGCATCAGCGGCGCCACGCCCAGCACGTACAGCAGGAACTGCATCATGTGCGCCGACAGCAGGTAACCCGATCCGAGCGCCCCGAGCGGCCAGTCCGACGTGATCCACAGCACAGCCAGCGCCCCGGCGAAACGGTACACGTGCCGGCGATCGGCGGCGACGAGCGACCGGCCGGTGACACGCAGGTGGCGTCGCCACGACAGCCCGTACACCGTGGCGAACGCAGCGACCAGCACCCACACGCCGTAGTACGGGCGCCACTCCCACGACCAGTCGCTGAGCAGGCGCACGCACCAGAACCTCACGGCGTCTCACCTCTGGCCAGCCGGGGCAGGTCGCGAGCCCAGTCGACCTGCCTGGTCCCGAACGGGTACACGATGTGCGCCGACCCGTCGGGTGAGTAGGCGATCATCTGGCTGGCGTGGCCGACCGTGTAGAAATCGGAATCGTCTGGCTCGTCGAACGTCGCCCGAGGCACCTGGGCGATGTCCTGGGCATCGGCCAACTGGTCGGCGGTGCCGGTCAGGCCGACGAAGCTGCGGTCGTACTGGTCGAGATACGAGCGGATCACGTCGGGCGAGTCACGGACCGGATCCACGCTGACGAACACCACTTGGGCGGCCGCCCGCACGTCACCGGGCATCGTGGTCAGCGCCTTGTCGAGCGTGATCAGGTTGGCGGGGCAGATGTCGGGGCAGCTCGTGTACCCGAAGAACAGGATCGTCAGCCTGCCCTCCGTCTCTGCCTGCAGGTCGAAGGGACGCCCGTCGGTGTCGGGCAGCACGATGGCCGGTTTCGGCTGCGGCTCGGCCAGCTCAGTGCCAGCCCAGGCGCTGGCGCCGTTGCCGTCGCCGCGTGCAAGCCCCACGCCGAGCCCGATGCCGAGCACCAGCACGCCGACGACGGCGATGCCGATCAGCACCGAGCGGACAGCGAAGGTTTGATCATGTTGATCACCAGGGCGGCGCTCGGCGTCGCGATCTGCCACGTTCCGAGGGTACCGGCGCCCGGCATCGATCAGATCAAGCAGCGGATCAGAAGCCAGCGCAGTTCGCGGCCTCCGCGCCAGGCGCGATCGTCGTGCCGCTGCCGATGCCGAGGTCGTCGAGCCCACCCTGGGGCACCTCGAGCGCGTAGCGGAAGGGTGCCACTGCGGGGTAGCGAGGGCATTCGACAGGATCGGGTGAGCGGCACGGTTCCATGTCGGTCGACGACACGAACCGACCGTCGCCGTCGAAGAAGGCGATCGACAGGGGGAGCACGGTGTTGAACATGTAGAAGCGGCCCGTTCCCTCCTCGGGGTAGGCGAACAGCATCCCGACTGGTTCGCCGAGATCGGTCACCTCCATGAGTCCGCGGCTGCGCTCTTCGGGTGAGTCGGCGAGCCATACGCAACACGGGTCGGCACCGGTCAGCTCGAGCGTCACCGTCGTGAAGCCTTCGGGCTGACGGCCTGTCTGGGTGGTACCGACGCCCGTCGAGTCGGTAATCGTGCTCGAGTCGACGACCGTGCTCGCCCGACCAGCGCTGCTCGTGGTCGAGGCGACGTCCGGTGCTTCGGACTCGATCGAGCGGTTGTCGCCGGCACACCCGGCGAGCGTCAGCGCGACGATGGCGGCGCCGAGGGCGCCCTTCACCGACCGCCGACGGGCAGCACCCGCAACAGGTGGTGCCAGTGGCACTCGGTGCACGCCTCGACGATGTACGCCGACAGTTCCTCGCGACGGCGGTTGAGCGTCGCCATCTCGCGGGCGGTCGTGACGCACTTCCCGTGGGGCGGGAGCCGCGGCCCGAACACGTACGTGACGAGCCGCAGCTCCTGCTCCTCGCAGATCGGGCATGGGTTCTTCGTCTCGGTGCCGACGTTGGTGGCGGCCCGGATCAACTCGGGATGGGCGTCACACACCTGGTCCTGGCGCAGGCGGCCGCGGCGGTACTCGTTGATGAGCGCCCGGCGTTCGAGCCTGTGATCGATGATGCTGCGGTAGGTTCCACCTCCCGTCAGCGCACTTGCCGTGAAGCTCATCTGCGACAGGGTAGTGCTGTCCATCGGGCTCCCATAGCCGTCACCGGTCCGTCGGTAAGGTGGCGCCGTGACCGCACCTGTGTCCTTCGGCGTCGGCGTTCCCGACGACACCGTGCTGCGCCTATGCGGTGATGTCGGTGGCGGCAGGAGAGTGCTCGAACTTGGCGTGTCGGACGCCCGCAACTCGCTGATCGTCGCCCAGGCTGGGGGCAAGGCCATCGCCGTCGATCCCGACCCGACGAGGCTGGCTGAGGTGCGCGACGCTGCCCATGCTGCCGAGCTGTACGTGGAGTGCTTCGAAGCCGACATCGCCGACCTCGGGTTCGCCACGAGCGCGTCGATGGAGCTGGTGATCGCCGACCACACGCTGGCCGGCGTGTCCGACCTACCGCGCCTGGCGCGCCAGGTGCACCGGGTGCTGCGGCAGAGCGCGGCGTTCGTGATGTCGGTCGACCACCCGTTTGCCGCAGTTGCCGCCGATCCCTCCGTCGCCTACGGCGCCAAAGCGCCGACCATCGGTGACTGGTTCACGCTGTTCGAGCGCGTCAACTTCCGCGTCGATCGCTTGTACGAGCTCGGAGTCGGAGACGGATCACCGGTACCGACGACGCTCGTCGTGCGAGCTCGCAAAGAGGGCTCGTGAGCGCGGTCAGCCGGCTATCGGGCTGACGAACTCCGTGAGCTCTTCAGCCGACTTCTCGCCAGCGGTACGGGCCATCACCTTGCCGTCGGCACCCACGAGCACGAGGTACGGCGTCCCCGCCAGGCCGTAGAGGCTGGCGTAGCGGTACTCCTCCTCGTCGTCAGCGATCACCGGCCACTCCCAACCGGTTTCGTCCAGCCACTCGCCGGGTGGGTACTTGTCACGGGTGTCCGTAGCGAGGGTGCTGATGCCCACGATGTCGAGGTTGTCGGGCACGCCGCCATTGGCGTCCCACTCGATCATCCTCGGGATCTCGGCGTTGCAGTGGCCGCACCAGTGGGCCAAGAACACCAGCAGCGTCGGCCGCCCACCGCCAGGTACGAACGAGGACGGTTGACCGGAATAGTCGACACCACTTATCGCAGGGGCGTCCATCCCGATGGCCGGGTCGGGGCCACCCTGGAACTGCGGCAGGGCTTCCGGCATGGCGTCGGCCGTGGCATCGGAGGCGTCAGGCACGGTGTCCTCGGTGGCGTCGGGCGTGGCGTCCTCACTGCCACACGCCGCGACGGTGATGGTCAGAGCGGCGAACATGGCGAACAGGCGACGTCGAGGCAGAGTGTTCACCGTCCCAGTATGGGTGCTCGGGCCGTGGGACCGCAGTCGGTTGATCCGTTAGAGTGCGCGCCATGCAGGAGTTCGATTCCATCAGTGTGTCCTCTTACGAAGCCGAGGCACTGTCGGCCAAGTTGGGTGAGAAGTCTGCCGAGGGCTGGTCGGTCGTCAGCATCGTGGCAGCAGGCAGCGACATCGTGGCCTTCATGAGTCGCGAGGGCAGCGGCTCGAGCGACGCCTCGTCGAGCGCCACGGCCTCCACGTCATCGTGGTCCACCGAGGCGTCGAGCACGCCTGGCACAGCCAGCACTGCTGCGCCGTCGGAGCCGGCGGGCTGGGGCTCCACGCCATCCGACAGCTCCTCGGCCGGTTCTGGCTCCTCGTGGGACTCCGGCTCGTCCACGGGCGCCTCATCAGGCGGTGGCGGTGGCGGCTCGTCGTGGGACTCGGGCACCAGCTCGGGTTCCGGAAGCGGCGGTTCGTCGTGGGATTCTGGCTCCGGCGCCAGCACTGGTTCGGGTGGCTCGGGTGGCTCTGGTGGCTGGGGCACACAACAGGGTGGCTCGAGCAGTTGGGGATCCCAGGGTTCTGGCGCCGGCGCCAGTGGTGCCGCGTCCTCGTCGCCGTCGGTGCCGCCCGGCTGGTATGCCGATCCCTCCAGCCGTTTCGAGTTGCGGTACTGGGACGGGTCGGCGTGGACCGAGCACGTGTCGCGCTCCGGCCAGCAGTACACCGATCCCCCGGTCGCCTGAACGACGCCGGATGCGTGCGACCTCCGTCGGTCACGCCGGCATCCTGATCGAGAGCGACGGCGGGTCGATCCTGTGCGACCC
>Ga0136630_1000148_pt1 | contig 22425 bp, 20 predicted proteins | sample AntDrymUQ5682106_2_FD_105496 | JGI IMG/M metagenome (GOLD analysis project Ga0136630, IMG submission 105496) | Polar desert sand microbial communities from Dry Valleys, Antarctica - metaG UQ568 (21.06) | ecosystem: Environmental > Terrestrial > Soil > Desert | place: Antarctica: Dry Valley...
AATCCTCGTCGTCCGGCGTGTACGTGAACGAGCCGTTCTCATCGAGTTCGAGCGTGCCGTTGACCGGGCCGCTCTCGGGCTGGACGCCGTCGGTGTCGAGATCCCCGTCGGCGACGAATAATTCATCCTCGTCCACGTCGGTGTCGTTGGCGAGGATGTCGTTCTCTCCGTCGGCGACGGTGAGCGGATCATCCTCGGCGACCGTGTACCGGATCTCCGTATCATTGGCGTTCGGGTCGTCTTTGGCGACCGGGGCATCGTTTATGGGGTTCACGGTTATGGTGATGGTTCCCGGCTCGCTCGTCTTCGCGGCGTCGCATCCATCGTCGTTGCTTCCGGTGTCGATGTCGAGCGCGGTGTTTTCGACGCACTCATCCGGGTCGCCGCGTTCGGTGACGGTGTATTCGAGGTAGAGCGTCCCGGCTCCGGTATTGAAATTCGGCGCCGGATCGAAGATGAACACGCCGGGAACCGGGTTGCCGCCGTCCATCTTCGGTTCGAGCGTGCCTTGCCCGGATGTCGGGTCTTCGATGTCGTACGTGAGGCCCGCGTCCGGTGTCTCGCCGTCGGCGGCTCCGGTCGCGAGGTCTATTTCGACTTCATTGTCCGTCGCGTCCTCGTCCACGGCATCGGGTTCGACGGCTCCGGCGGTCGGTTTCGCGTTGACGGGGCGAACCGTGACTTTGAATTCTCCGCTCGCCTCGTCGCCGTCGCTGACGGTGAGTGTGATCGTCGCCTCGCCGTTCATGTCGGCGACCGGGGTGACTTTGACGGTGCGGTTCGCGCCCGTTCCGCTTACGACGATGTTGTCGAGCGGGACGAGTTCCGTGTCGGAGGACGCTTTGCCGACCGTGAGCGTGTCGGTGCCGTCGTCGGCGATGGTGAATTCGAGTTCGTCCGTGGCGGTGTTCTCGTCTATGGACACATCGTCAATGGCCGAAATCGTCGGAGCGACGTTGGCGATATCCACCGTTATGGACTGCGCGTCCGTGTCGGCGGCCTCATCGTTGTCGGTGACCGTGGCTGTGATGTCACTGGTTTTACCCGCGCCTCCGTCGAGGAACTTGCACTCGAAACTGCCTGTCCTCTCATCCGGATCATAGGTTTGGGAGCCGGGAACCTTCTCGGCGTTCGAGCCGCCACACGCGGTCGTGATCGTGTGCGTGTCTGTCTCGCCAGCGTCGGTGACTGCGAAGTTATACGTCTTCGTCTCGCCCTCGTTGGCCGCCTCGTCGCCTGTGAGTGCGATGGACGGCTTCGCGTTGGCGACGGCGACCGTCTTCGTGTCGGTTCCCACGCCACCGTCGTTGTCCGTCGCCTCGACCGAGACGGCGGAATTCTTGCCCGCGCCGCCGTCAGTGAACGTGCATTCGAAGCTGTCGTCTTCCGTCGTGTCCGTGTATTCGGCGTTGTCGCCGCACGATTCCTCGACGTTGGCGATGGTGTCGTTCACGCCTACGTCGGTGACGGTGTATGTATACGTCTTCGTTTGTCCTTCGTCAGCGTTGCCATCGCCGGAGATCTCGACCACCGGTGCGACGTTGGCGACGGCGATGGATTTCTCCACCACGTCCTCTCCGCCGTCGCCGTCGTCGGCGTCCACGGAGATTCCGGCGGTCGCCGGGCCGTTGCGCCGCCGTCTTTGTCTATGATGCGCGCCCGGGTCTCCTTCTCGCCATCCTGCCCGAAACCGCACGTCGCGGAATCGGAGGTGGAGGCACCGTCATAGTCGGGATCTTCCGTGAAAGCGGCTCCGTCGCAATGGTATTCGTAACGGAACCCGGAGTTCGTGTCGGCGGTCGAGGGATCGCTGGCGTCCGTGAACGAAACCGTCGCCTCGCCGCCTTCGTTCGTCGGGCCGTCGTTTCCGAGGGTCGCGGTCGGAGCGGCATTTTCCACGGTGACGGTCGCGGTGGCGGTGTCCGTGCCGTTCGCTTTCCCGTCGCTGACTTTCACGCCGACGGGATACTCGCCGTTGTCGTCGAAGATGCATTCGCCGATATTGCCCGGCTGGCTCTCGATGTCGCCATCATCTGTGAAGTTTCCATTGTCGTCGCAGTCAAAGGCGTATGTGAGCGTGTCGCTCGGATCGTCGTTCGCCTCGACTGTGATCTCCGCGGGGGAGCCTTCGTCGGCGGTTCCGCCGACCGCGCTCTCGATCTCCGGCGCGTCGTTGTCGGTGGAGATTTCGATGCTCCATCCGTTTGCGATCTTGCCCGTATTAGGAAAGTCATTGGTGCCTTCATCGTCAACCACGTAGAGTTTCCAGTCGCCGTTCGGGTCAGTCGCATCGAAGACGGAGAGGGCCGATCCATAAGGGGTGGCCTCCGAAACTCCGGAGCCGGAGAAATTGTCGGCTGGGGAACCGAAATTGGTCGGTTTATAGCTTCCGGTGCTCAGCAGCGAGGAGTTGGGAAGCGAGTTCGCCGCCTCGTCGTCCAGCGTGAAGTTCACGCCGATTATGTCAGTGGTCCCGCCAGCGTCGGAGACGAGGCGGACGTTTCCCTCCTCCGGCCCGACGAGAAGCACGTCAATGTCGTCAGGATTCGTATGCTCGACCCCCGTGAGCGTCACGTTGACATCGGCGATGTCCCCGGCCATCCCGCTCACGTTTATGGTGGACGGAGACGGCGCGGCGTTGCCGGAGGTGTTCGCCCCCGGAACCAATATCTCCGCCGTGTTCGAGAACGCCCCGTTCCGCGCCTGCGCCAAACCCGCGAGCACGAGCAATACCGCCGCCGCAAACGCGAAAAAGGCCGAGGCGATGAACACCCGTCCCTTCGTGGCGAACATGCCTCCCGCGAAACTTCCCGAAGCACCCATCACGCGACCTCCATCCCTTCACCCATTCCGCTTTCCACACCCGGCCATCCGTCGGCCGGATCCCCCTTCTCATGCTTTCCAACGCCCGGACGCCTTTTTTATGTGCGGGCAGAATATCCGTGGAGCCGTATGCGGCGCATCCCGCAAAGGGGTGATCTTTTTCCGCCCTTTCCAGGTTAGTAACGCGACGCTCCGAAAAGGCATGCCTTCCCGCCCTTCCCTCTTTTCCGTCGCATGGAACATGTCCATGGGAGGGGCGTTAAAAGGGCGAGGAGGGACACTCGCATCGGCCATGTGGCTGTTTTTCAGCTTTTAGCCGTAAGCAAATATATGGTGGAAGCTCCGCGATTCGACGATTTGGAACTCGAAGCATGAATGACTGTGAGAGCGGTTCTTTTTATCGAATGGCACTCGACAAAGCTTCACGGCCACACTCCGGAGCCGCATATCGCCACACGCGGCGAAAAGCGCGAAATCCATGGCCGAGCCCGATGCGAACCCGAGCGCCGAAACCTCCGACCATGAACACCCGTGCGCCGGAAACACCTCTCCGGCGCACGGGTGTTCATGACTGAAACAATACGCCAGCCGCCAGCAAAAAACCGACGGCTGGCGGCGCGTCCTCTTCGGACTCGCCGAAAAGACGCCTCACACCATCTTTCGAACGGCCTCCACAATGTGCTTCGCATCTATGCCAGCGAAGTCGAGAAGCTCCTCAGACTTCCCGGAGCCGGGCATTTCATCCACCGCGAGATGCTCGAACCGGAGATTCCCATTTCCGGCGATCGCGGCGAGAACCGCCTCCCCGAGTCCGCCCTCGGGCCAGTGATCCTCGACCACAACGACCCGCCCATTCGTCGCCCGCGCCGCATTCCGCAAACCTTCCGCGTCAATGGGCTTTATGGAATATGCGTCCACCACGCGGGCGGAGATGTTCTCGTTCCGAAGCGTCTCGGCGGCTTCGAGAGCCTCCCGAACCGTGATGCCCGCCGCGACTATGGTGACGGCGTCGTCGTCGGAGGAACGGAGGGTTTTGCTTCCTCCGATGGGAAATTCCTCGTCGGCGGAGTACACGACGGGGGTTCCGGGGCGGAGGGTTCGCATATAGCTTATGCCGCTCGTGTCAGCCATCGCGGCCACCAACTTCGCTGTCTGGTTCGCGTCGCACGGGTGGAGGACGGTCGAGCCGTGGACGGCCCGCATCATGGCGATGTCTTCGAGAGCCATTTGCGAGGGTCCGTCCTCGCCGATGGAGACTCCGGCATGCGACCCGGAAAGCCGGATGTTCGCCCCGCTGATCGCCGCCATGCGGATGAAGTCGTATGCACGCGAAAGGAACGCCGCGAAGCTCGACGCGAACGGGACATACCCCCGAACCTGCATCCCGACCGCCGCGGCGACCATTTGCTGCTCGGCGATGAACATCTCGAAATAACGCTCGGGATGCGCCTTCGCGAACTCCTCCGAATGAGTCGAGTTCGACACCTCCCCATCGAGCGCGACGACGTCTTTGCGAGCATTTCCGAGAGCCGCCAACGCTTCGCCGTACGCCTTCCGGGTCGGGACGGCGTCGCCGACATCGTATGCCGGAAGCGTGAGGTCGCTCGTCACTCCGCTTACAGCGGGGGCGTGGGTGGAGGCGGGGTCGGGTTTTTGGATCTCGACGTTTATGTCCGCCCTTCCGCCGAGTTCCTGAATCGCGGCGTCTTCCTGGTCAGGCTGCACGGGCTTGCCGTGGAGCCCGTCGAGGTCTTCGAGGAACGAGACACCGCGCCCTTTCATCGTCTTCGCGATGATGAAGGTCGGGCCTTCGCTCTCCTCGGTGGCGGCGAGGGCCGCGTCTATTTGCTCGACGTCGTGGCCGTCAACCTGAACGGCATTCCACCCGAACGACCGGGCCATCCCCTCGTATATTTCGCCTTTGTGGCCGTGCATCGTCTCGCGCGTCTGCCCGAGGCGGTTCATATCGAGGATCGCGACGAGGTTCGAAAGGTTGTAAAAAGCGGCGTGCTCGAAAGCCTCCCACATCGAGCCTTCGGCCATCTCCGAGTCGCCGCAAAGAACCCACGTCCGATACGAAGCATCCTCGAGCCTCTTCCCCGCGAGCGCGACCCCGACGCCGATGGGGAGTCCCTGTCCGAGGGAGCCGGTTGCGACGTCCACCCACGGAATCTCCGGCGTGGGATGTCCCTGGAAACGACTCCCGAACTGCCGGAAGGAGAGAAGCTCCTCGTCGGAGATCGCTCCGGCGGCGCGGTACATCGAATAAAGGAGCGGAGATGCGTGGCCTTTCGAGAAGATGAGATGGTCGTTGGCGGGGTTGTCCGGCGCGTCGAAATCATAGCGGAGGTGTCTCGCCATGAGTACGGCCATGATGTCGGCTGCGGACATCGAGGAGGTCGGGTGTCCGGAGCCGGCTGCGCCGCTCGATCTTATGGAGTCGATCCGGAGTTGCTGCGCGAGGTCGCGCCACCCCTCGGCCCCGAGTACCGCCTGTCCCGTCTGCGAAGTCATGTTTCCTCCTCGTATAAAGTGCCGTCCGGGTTTCGTTTTACCCACTCTCTGGCAAGGCTATCATTTTCGGAGAGGCATGGAGGCCACCGCCACCATTCGCGGCTTTCCCGGCTTTCGAGAGGTTTCGTCATTCATCCGAGCTGAAAGCTAAAAACCCCATCTCTCCGGCAACGACCCCGAATCTCCGAAAACAGGATCGGAGCTCGGGAGCGGCACGTTCCGGATGTTTTCGAGGGACTCGGGCCGTTCGCCCGGCTCGCCGATGAGGAGATCCCATGCCTGCCCGTCCGGATACGCCCCGACCACGACGAAATCCCCGCTCGAACCCGCGTTGAAATGCCCGACCCCCGCCGGGATGGCGACCACGTCACCGGATGCGACCTCGATGGTCTCGCCCTCCGGGCCGCCGAAGGTTATGCGGGCCGAACCGCTCGTCACGGCGAGGACTTCGTGCGCCGTCGAATGATAATGGTGGTACGGGAAAACGCCGTTCACCCACGCGCCGGACCATCCGTTTCCGGCGAGGAGGTTTTTAATATTCGAAGGGTCTCGTTCTTCGAGGGCTTTCGGATAAAGGAGGAGGGGGAGGTTCGGGTTGTTCGGGATTTTGCCGCCGTCTTCGAAGAAGAATTCTTTCGGTTCGGCGTCTCGAGTCATGGGCGCGTTAAGCGGAGCTTTCTTCCAGCTTTCTCGCGTATTCTTCACCCTTCTCGGTGAGGTCGAACCATATGCCCTCTCCGACATCGGGGGCGCGGTAGAGTTCGTCCCATTCTCGCTCGACTCGCTCGAGCGTCTCGCGGTGTGTTTTTCGGAGAACCTCGAAGGCGCCTTCGCGAGCGGGGAAACCGGAACGCATAAGCCCTTCTTCGAGTACATCCTCCACGATTTCGAGGGAGGCGGCGCGAACCGCGCGGTCGTCCGGTCGGGGAAGTTCGCCCCGGACGACAGCGGCGATCTCCCATATGCCGATCGAGTCGTCGAGACCCTCCATGAGGACGTCGGCTTTCGCCTTGCTGATTTGCCGGGTGCGTCCCACTTATCTCTCCGTGAACTTGATCTTGTCTATCCGCACGCAGTCAATTGTAGCGTACACGTCTATCGTCGGTTCCCTATTTCCTCTCGTCGAGGCCGCCCGAAAACCGATCCTTCCGAGCGTCGGCAATTCCACGGCTTCTCCAAAACAACGAGGGTCGTCCACGCGCCGACCCGGACGGCTGAACTCCTCGAACATTTCCCGTGCCGCGCTCAATCCGCCAGCGACGTTGCGAATCTCCTCTTTGCTTCCGGCTCGACCGACCGGCTTTCATTCACCCCGCTAATCGGCGACGGTCGAGCGGAATTATGATGAGCGTCGCGACGAGGAGAGCGGCGCACATATAAAATGCCGCCGTGAATCCGGTCGCGGAGATGACGAACCCGAAAACGAGCGCGCCGAGTCCCGTCCCGAGGTCGAATGCGACGTTCCACAGTGTGCTTCCGAGGCCGTATTCTTTTTTGGACACGCGCTCCATCGTCAATAAAAGCGTGGAATTTTGGAGGAGTCCGAAGCCCGCTCCGAAGAGAAGCGCGCCGAGGAGGAGAATGACTCCATCCCCCGACAACGCGGCCACGCCGACCGCCGCCGAGACGAGGCCGGGAGGGAGGAGTATCCCCGGATTCCCGCTTCGATCCGCGTACCTCCCCGCCCACCATCGGAAGACGGTCACCGAGATCCCGAAAAAGAGGAGCGCGCCAGTGGCCGAGAAGAGTCCGGAGCCGGGATTTGTGAGCGGGAGGAAGGTCAAAACCATGCCCGCGGCGATGGTCATCGAGCAAAAAAGGAGCATGACGCGGAGGAGCGGGCCTCGGGAGAGTCCGGCGAAGAAGCCCGCGCCTCTTTCGCGGTTCGGCTCGGGGGCGGACGAAATAGCGAGCGCGGATACGACCCCGAGAAGCGGAACCGCCGCCCCGAGGACGAATACGATTCCGAACCCGTAGTTTGCGACGAGCCACAGTCCGAGGGCGTTGCAAAAGATGGTCGGGACGGTGATGGAGATGCCGAGAAGCCCGAGAGCCTCGCCTCGTCTTTCGGGCGGCGCGAGTTCGGCGAGGAGCGCGGCAAACACGACCGTGACGACCCCGAACCCGACGCCCCGGACGAGCGTGACGGCGAGGATGGACGCGACCGACTCGGAGAGAACATACAAAAACGCCGGAACCCCGAGGAGCGCGATGCCAGCCGCCAGCGAACTCCGATATCCGAACCTTCGGAGAATACGAGGCATTTGAATTTGGGCGAGAACCGTCGTCCCCATGAACGCCGCCGTCGTGAACCCGGCACCCATGCTCCCCCCGCCGACCTCGCTCGCATAGAGCGGCACGACCGAAAGAAGCATCTGAAACCCGAACATGGACGCGAACGCCGCCCCCGTTATGAGGAGGATCGCTGGAGTGAAAAGCGAATCCGAACCGGGGCTTTCCGAACCGGGGCTTTCCGAACGTCCTTTCTCCACAGCCGCTAACTTTACCCGCGAAAGCCCCGCCTTGCCCGAGACGCGAAGATGCGCAGAGACCCCGAAGCCTCCACGCATCTTTTTAGCTATTTTGTCTATTAATTTAGTTCAGAATGGAATATCATCGAAATCCTCTTCGTTGATGTCCACGTCTTCGCGGCTCTGGTTTTGGCCGCCGCGCTGTCCGCCGCCTTGTCCCCCGCTGCGTTGTCCACCGCCGCCTCCGCCTTCACCGTCGCCGGGGCGTCCGAGGAATTGGACGTTGTCGGCTACGACATCCACTTTGGAGCGTTTCGAGCCGTCTTGGGCTTCCCACGAGCTGAATTGGAGGCGGCCTTCGACGAGGATGGGGTCGCCCTTCTTTTTATAGTTGGCGATGGTTTCGCCGAGTTCGCGCCAGGCGGTGATGCTGAAAAAGTCCACTTCCTCGTTCTTCGAGCGGACGCGGTTGACCGCCATGCCGAATTCGCACACCGGAATACCGCCTCCGGTGAAGCGAAGCTCCGGGTCGCGGGTGAGGTTTCCGGCGAGGATCACACGATTGAAGCTGACCATGCTCTTTCCTTTCTCCGCTGAATATTGCTTCCAGTCTACAGAAACATAGTGTCTTCTCCAATAGCCGCTTCTCAGGGATTTTGAACCATAACCTCCACATCCTTCTTGTCTATCGTGACGATGACGTCTCCGTGCATATCGTTTCGGAAGACTTTGACTCCGGCCCGCCGAAGACGTTCGAGCGTCTCCGGCGTCGGATGCCCATACGTATTGTCCGCGCCACTCTGTATAACCGCGACCTTCGGCGGAAAGCGGCTGAGAAACAACGGCGTCGTGGAAGTGTTCGAGCCGTGATGCCCGACTTTGAGAACCGTGAGCGGCCCCGTATACGGCCCCATCGCCATGTATTCCTCGGCTTTCTCCTCGGTGTCCCCGGCGAGAAGGACGCGAGCCGTCCCGTACGTCAATATGACCCCGACGGAGTTGTCGTTCGAGTTCTCGAAGAGACCCTCGCCGGAGGCGGGCGGAGGGTTTATGACATCCACGCGAACCCCGCCCCACTCCATGCCCATCCCGGCGTGGACCTCCGAAAAATCCGCCCTTTCATTCCGAGCGGCGCGAAGGAAGTTCGTGTACGTCATCGTCTCCTTCGGGTAGCCGGAGACGTATATGTTCTCCACGGTGAAAGCGTCGAGGACGTCGGCGAGTCCTCCGGCGTGGTCGGAGTCTCCGCTCGTGGAGACCATGCCGTCGAGTTCGTCCACGCCTCGGGAGCGGAGGAAATCCACGACGTTCGGGCCTTCTTCGGGATCCCCGGCGTCGATGAGATAGTTTTCGCCCCCCGCCTGAATGAGGATCGAATCCCCTTGCCCCACGTCTATAAAACTCACCACGAGCGCGTCCGGAGGCGGCGAATACGCCCCGGAAGCCACGTCGCCGAAAACCCCGCACGCCGAAAGAAAGACGACGGCGAGCAAAGCAAAAAGCGGAGTGTGAAAACGGCGGCTCTTCAAAAACGGACTTCGGCCCACGACGCGGACTCCGGGATTTTGTAATAAACGTCTCTATGTCAGTTTGCCGCATCGGGAGTCATGTGGCAAGAGTGGAAAAGCCGCGAATCGCGGATCGAGCATCGCAAATAGAAAGTCGCGAGTCGTGTTTTCTCGATCCGCGGCTTTTAATTTATTCGCTGTTCTCGGGCGTGAGCTTGTCTATCCACTTGTCGGCTTCCTGGCGGGTGAGGTCGGAGAGGGGCTTTCCGAGATGGTTCTCCATTTTCTGGACGCCGTCGTCGCCCCTCGCCTCGACGAGGAGGGTTTTGAGGAGATTCACCTGACTTTTCCCGGCTTTCTTCGCCCGCGGAGAGCCTTCGCCGGACGCCTCCGGGTTCCCGTCCCGACCGTTCGAGGCCGGGCTTTCCTCGACGGCGCGGGGTCTCGTTTGCCTCGCCTCCTGACTCACTTCGCGGACGGGAGCCGGGCGGCTTCTCCCACCGCCATCCCCCGATGCCCCCCCGTCTCCGTCACCGTCGGAGAGTTCTTCGAGGGCGGTCGCGCCGACGTTCACGGCGTCGCGGAGAGCTCTCGCTTTCGCTCTCGTTTCGGCCATGCGGATGACGTGCGGCGCGATGGCCTTCCCGACGTTGCCGGGACTCGCGTCGCCGATGCCGGAGAAGATGCGTCCGTCCTCCATCTCGACGGTCGCCTTTATCACCGCCATATTCCCATTCGAATCGTCGGGGGATTGAAGAAGCTCCGTGTCAATGCCCTTCAGTCCGCGAGTGTGGGCCTCGTCCAAAAGTCCCGCAAAAAGTACATATTGCTTTCCGTGCCTCGTAATTAAAAACTCGTCTCTCATGCCCTTTGCTTCGCCTCCATCTCGCGGTAGTCGTCGCCTTCAAGTGAGATCCAGTCGCACATCTCGATAATCCGGCTCGCCGTCCTCTCCCCTAATTGCGCCGCCAAATCCTTCGGCCCGACGTTGGATGTGAATAAAGTCGGGAGCTCCTCTCGGTACCGATGGTTGACGATGACGAAGATCCTCTCCCGCACCCACTCGCTCGCCCGCTCGGCTCCGAGGTCGTCGAGAAGGAGGAACTCCGCGTTTCTCACCGCGTCCATCCACTCGTCAATGTTCCGGCCCGGCACATTGTACGTCTCGCGGATATTGTCGAGAAGCTCCGGGACGGTCACGAAGAGGGACGGCACGCGCTTCCTGTGGATAAGCTCGTGCATCACCGCGACGGCGAGATGCGTTTTGCCGGTTCCGACATCTCCGCAGAAATACATCCCACGCCCCGAGTCGCGGTTCTCCTCCCAGTTTTTGAGGTACGCCTCGACCTTCTCCATCGCCTTCGCCGCCGACGGCCCCGTGTACGGCTTGAAACTCCCGAGGGTGTGGTTCTTCATCCGCTTCGAGAGGCCGCTCCGGTCTTTCAAAGTAGCGACGCGGGCTTCGCGGCGCATCCTCTCCCACTCGCGCTGTTCGTTCTTCTTCTCGCATTCGGGGGTGCATGGGAGATAGTCCCACTCGCCTTGCTTTTCGTATTTTCGCTGCAAAGCGGGGGGGAACTCGACCCACTCGGCTTCGAGGTCGGCTCCGCAATGCGGGCAAACCTGATCGTCGAGGCGGAGGGCTTTCGCCGAAGACCGTCTTTTATTCGCCGAAGAGCCACTCATAGCCTTCCCGGCGTCTGGCAGCAGACCGTCTATACGCTCCATCATCCCCACCTCCTTCGGCTAGTTTCAATGCTCCGCCCTTCACCGCGCCGCTTTGCTGGACGAGGCGAAGGCTCCGATCCTTCTCAAAAAGCTCCACGTCGGCGACCGTCTTCACGCCGCGCTCGACCCACTTTTCGAGGATCGCCCGCACGTACCCGACTTGCCTCGCGTCGCGCTCGCTCGCGATGCGGAGGGCTTCGCGGACCACGTCCGGCTCGACACCGTCGCGGCCACAGTATTCGTTCAAAAACTCGATGATGTGGGGAGCCGGGAGCGTTCCCATGAAATTGAAATAGTCGTCGGCGGAAATCCCCTCCGGCTCGGCTTTGACCACCTCGATCTCCCGCACCGGAGCCGGAGGAGCCGGGGTCGAAGCCTCCGACGGCGGAACTTCCGACGCCGGAATCTCCGCCGCCTCGATGGCCTCCGGCCCGGCTCGAACCTCCGGAGCCTCGATTTCCGCACTTCGCCCCGCCATTGAAGGCGGATGTTCGGCGACCTCGAGCCAGCCGTCACGTTCGTATACGAAACCCGCACGGAGCAAAACTTCGAAGGACTTCTCCACGCTCTCCGGTGTGGATCGGAGGAGTTCGGAAAGCTCGGCGGCGTCCACTTCATCGTGTCCGATGTCGGGGAGGATACGGAGGAGTTCGTAAAGGGAGACGGCTTCGGCCCCGATGTGGGGCATCCATCGAATAAAAAGGCGGGCGCGTTCGCCGCGCGTGCCTCTCTCCCCCGGAGGTGTCAGTTTCAGCCTCTTCATATTCCGTCAGTATAGTAGCCGAGCCGCCCGCTCTCCACGGTGGATGTCCGAAAAAGAAAAACCCCGGCATGAACACAGCCGGGGTATCGAGTCGGTTCGATTTATTAGCTTTGCTGTTCGGCTTCCTGCAAAAGTTGCTGGAATTGAGGATCGTTTATGATCGCCGCCCCACGAAAATGGTGATGAGTATGCCGATCACTATCGCCACTATGCTCAAAATTATCGCGGCGATCCCGAATCCTCGCGACCCTTTCACGAGCGCGGCAATGCCGAGGATCAAACCGGGGACGGCGAGTATGAGGTTCAAAAACGCGAATATGGAACCGAGCAGCGCGAGGATGCTCACGATGAGCGCGGCTATCCCCCACCCGCGCCCCCGGTTCGGATTTTCGACTCCGCCATGCCCGGTACCCGCCCGGTCGCGATCCACGTTCTCGCGATCCGAGCCGTAAGCCATACGGTCGCCCCCCGCATCTCCGCGATCCGGGTCGCGATCCATGCCCCCACCGGCTCCTCCGCCCTCGCTTCCGGGGTCCCTCCCGAGCCTGTCGCGGTCGTTCGGGTCTCCGCTGTCGGTCATGCGGCCTCGCTTTCGTCGTTCGCCCTTGTCATTGTGCGTGTGTACCCCGAGAAAAGCCATGCGACACGCTCATTCGCGCGGCGTGAAAGCCTCCATGCCGGGGACGAGTCCCTGACTCACCGCCAGCCCGAAGAACATGGCGAGGGCGCACAAAACTATCGCCGCCACCCCGAACCTCCTCGCGCCGAGGGCGTATCCCGCGATCCCCAAAACCAGCCCGAAAGCACCGGGCGCGATGGAGGCTCCATTGCCGATGAACGGAAACACGAACCCGACGACGGCGAGAAAAATTCCGAGTACGGCGGCGATGGAACCACCCATGAGCTTTCCGCGCCCGGCTTCCGAAGACCCGCGATTCGAGTCAGACAAAAGACCACCTCACAAAAGATAGACTGCTTTCGGGGAGTCATACCCGATCCACGCCCCGGCACACGAACTGCGCATTCGATGGCGGCCGCCCGGACGACCGCCCGAGACGAAGCGAAGACTCGACGCTCGCGGGGAATACTTCGCGGACGAGGCCGCTCAGAAGAGATTTTGGCTCGCGGAAAGCCCGACGAAAAGCGCGGCTATGCAGAAAACCACCGCCGCCCCGCCCCATCCCCGCGACCCGAGCAAATACCCGGCGACCCCGAGGGAAACCCCGAGCATTCCGGAGGCGATGCTCACTCCGCCGACGGAGAACGCCGTCGCCGCCCCGACGGCGGCGAGTACGCATCCCGCGCCTCCGAGCATCCTCCCGGCGTCCCGGCGACCATTCGATTCCTTGTTTCTCATACGCGCGTCCATCATTTAATGACAGATTAACATGACCATGCGATTCCCCGCCATATCCGCCGCCGCTCGCGGGAAACGCCACGCGCCATCGTCGGTATAATGCCCTTCTTGTGAGGTTCGAGAGAAATTCAAAAGGAACGAGCGAGGTATTCCTCCCCGACGACTCCCCGCGTCCGGTGTACGCCCCCATCCTCGCCGAGATGGAGAGGATCGGCCCGGAAGGGTGGCTCGCGAAAAAGGAGGAAGCCCACAAAACGCTCCTCGACGAGCAATATTCCTTCGGCGTGAAGTCCGGCGACAAAACCCACCCCACCGACTGGATGCCCCGCCTCGTCCCCGCCTCCGAATGGAACCGCCTCACCCTCGCCCTCACGCAACGCCTCCGGGCGATAAACCAATTCCTCATCCACCTCGAAGCGGACAAAGAAGAGGTCGTCCCGAAATCCGTCGTCGAGTCGAGCATTCTCTATGACGTGAAAACCTCGAACCGCTTCGGCCCCGTACCCGTCCGCCAAGTCGCCTTCGACGTCGTCGCCGTGGAAAGCGAAAAGTCCGGGCAAACCGGAGGGTGGGAATACCTCGTCCTCGAAGAGAACGCGAAGATGCCCGTCGGACTCGCCGCGATGACGCGGAGACGCCGGATGTCCCGCGAAGTTTTCCTCCCCGAATCGTACGAAAGCCTCCCCGTCCGTTCCCTCGACGGGTGGCTTCCGCGCCTCGGAGACTCGCTCCGGGCCGCCTCGCCGAAGGGAAATGAAGCGACGCTCGCGGTCGTGTCGAGCGGGCCGGACGACCAGTTTTATCTCGACCACCATATATACGCCCATGAGATGGGGGCCATCCTCGCCGAGACGAAGGAGCTTTCCATAGGCGGCGACGGATACCTCGTCCACGAACCGACCGGGCGGCGCATTGACGTGATTTACGAGAGGGTGGACGAGGATACTCTTTACGCCGAGGTTCCGGGGCTTCTCGAATGCCACGTCGAGGGAAAAGTCCACATCCTCTTCGCGCCGAACTCGGAGATAGTGGACGACAAGGGCGTGTATGCGTTCATACCGGAGATGGTGCGGCATTATCTCGGGGAGGAGACGCTCATCGAGAACGCCCGGACATGGTCGCTCGCCGTCGAGGAAGACTATGAATATGTGATGGATAATTTCGAGGATCTCGTGGTGAAAAGCCGGGGCGGGTATGGCGGGAAAGAGGTCATGATCGGGCCGGAGTCGAGCAAAGAGAAGATCTCGGATTTCCGGAGGATGGTCGAGGCGAACCCGGTCGAGTACATCGCGCAGCCGACGATTGATTTCTCGACGCACATCGTGTGCGAGGTCGAGGACGGCGAGTTCGTCCTCAAAGATTCGTATGCGGATTATCGGATGCTCGCGCTTTCGCCGGAGGCGGACGACCCGGATAAAGTTGAGATCGTGCCGGGTTCGCTCACTCGCGTGGCGGCGCCGGGGAGCCATCTCGTGAACATATCGAGCGGCGGGAAGATGAAAGACACGTGGGTTTTGTCGGAGTGATGCCCGTTCCGTTCGACTTCCGTGGGGTCGTAAAATTGTGGTGAGATGATAGTGAGTCCGAGAAAGCGCGACGACTTCTCGAAGCGTTCTCACGCACGATGACAAAGGAAACGAAGTCTTCACCCGGACTCGATGCGAGCCGGAAGATGGGAGTGGTCGGAATATGGAGGCCGAGCGGCGGGAGTTTTCTTACGGGGCGGTGATCCGGGACACGTTCCGGATTTCATGGCGGAACAAATTCTTGTGGTTCTTCGGCTTCTTCGCGGCGGGCGGAGCGACGAACATCTCCTCGAACTTCACGAACATCCCGACGGATTTCAGCGGCGGACTCCCGCCGTGGGTCGAGAACAATCTCACCGCGATCATCGCCACCGCCATCGTTGTCGCGGTCGTCTTCACGCTCGCCGTCATCTTCCTTTATCTCGTCTCGGTGGGCGGCCTCTCGGAGAGCGTCGCCGCCATTGACCGGGGCGAAGAAAGGCGGTTCGGCTCGACGTTCCGGGCAGGGATGTCGCACCTCTGGCGCGTGCTCGGGCAGATTATTTTGCTCTTTCTCATCGGAGCCGGACTCACGGTCGCCATATTTCTCGTCGCGGGGGTTCCGATACTCCTCACGTTTCTTCTCACGGCGGATACGACGGCGAGGATCGCGGTCGGGATTTTGTTCGGTTTGCTCGGGGGTTTGCTTCTCATTTTGGTTTTCATCCCGTTCGCGATCATCGGTCAATACGCTCTCCGCGCGCTCGTGGTTGACGGCTCGGGGATGTCCGGGGGCATCCGGGAAGGATACGGCCTCTTCCGGCGGAACATCGGGAAGAGCCTCCTTTTGTGGCTCATAAACATCGGGCTTTCCTTCGGGGTCGGGGTCGCGAATTTCCTCATCACGCTTCTCTTCGGCCTCATACTTTTTCTCCCGGCGATATTGCTCGGGTTCTCGGAGGCGATGACGGGGGCGATCGTCGCGGGTGTTTTCGGGGGGATACTCCTCCTTCCCATCCTCATCCTCCTCGGCGCGGCGACGGGAACGTACTTCCACGCATTTTGGACGGTCGCATACATGAGGCTCACCGGAAGAGGCTCCGCGCCGGAGCCGACGACGGAGACGGTCGCCTGACAACGGGAGTCTGGGCGGAGGGATCCCCCGTCAAACCGGGCGAGCGCGGACAACGAGCGAGTTTTTCGGAGCATCTCCGCCGATGAAAGAGAAACGCCCGGCGGAGGTATTCGCTCCGCCGGGCGTTCTTTCTGAAGCCTACGAAACCACCAAATTCACGAGCCGCCCCGGAACGTATATCGTCTTCCGAATTTCTTTGCCGTCCATTTGCGCCCGGACATTTTCGCTCGCGAGGGCGAGTTCCTTCGCGGCGTCTTCTTCGATGTCGGCGGGGGCTTCGATGCGGTCGCGGACTTTGCCGTTCACTTGGACGATCAATGTGATCGTCTCGGTGGCGATGGCCGCCTCATCCCACTCCGGCCAATCTTGGAGATGGACGGATTCCCTCTCCCCCATCTCCGACCATATCTCTTCGGCGTGGTGCGGCGCGAAGGGCGCGAGGACGAGCGCGTATTTGTGGAGAGCATCTTTCCACTCGCCCTCCCCCACCTTGCCTTTTATGGCGAGGAGGAAGTTCGTGTGCTCCATGAGGGCGGCGATGGACGTGTTGAAACGGAACGCTTCGATGTCCCCGGTGAGCTTCTTTATGAGTCGGTTCGTGCGGCGGTCGAGTTCCGAGGGGTCGGCTTCGGCGTTCGTGGCTTCACCGGAGACGAGGGACATCGCCCTTCTCAGCCACCTCGCGACGCCTTCGATGCCACCGCCGTCCCACGGGCCGCCCTCGTTCCACGGGCCGATGAACATGAGGTATGAGCGGAGGACGTCCGAGCCGTATTTGTCAACGAAGTTTTGCGGGTTCACGACGTTCCCGCGGCTTTTGGACATGCGGTTGCCGTCCGGGCCGAGGATGATGCCTTGATTGAAAAGGCGGTCCATCGGCTCGTCGAAATCAACGAGTCCGAGGTCGCGCATGACCTTCGTGAAGAAGCGCGTGTAAAGAAGGTGCATCACCGCGTGCTCGACGCCGCCCGTGTATTGATCCACGGGGAGCCACTTTTCTCCTTCCTCCGGGTCGAAGGGTGCGTCGTCGTAATGCGGCGAGAGATACCGATATTGGTACCACGACGAGTCCATGAACGTGTCCATCGTGTCCGTGTCGCGCTCGGCGGGGCAGCCGCACTCCGGACACGTCGTGTTCCGGAAATCCGGGTCGAGCTTGAGCGGCGACTCGCCCGTCGGCATGAACTCCGCCTCGTCCGGGAGAAGGACGGGAAGGTCTTTCTCGGGAACGGCGACCGGGCCGCAATCCGGACAATGGATTATCGGGATCGGCGTCCCCCAATAACGCTGGCGGGAAATGAGCCAGTCCCGGAGACGATACGTCACGGTGGCGTGGCCTTTTCCTTCCCGCTCGAGATGGGCGGTCATGCGCTCTTTCGCCTCTTCGACATCGAGGCCGTCGAGGAATACGCTGTTCATCGCCGGGCCTTCCCCGGTATACGCCTTCCCGTCGAAGTCATCGGGCGGTTTGACGGTTCGGATTATGGGGAGGTCGTATTTTTCGGCGAACTCCCAGTCTCGCTCGTCTTGTCCGGGAACGGCCATGATCGCCCCGGTCCCGTATCCCATGAGAACGTAGTCGGCGATGTATACGGGGATGTTTTTCCCGTTCGCCGGGTTCGTCGCGTATGCCCCGGTGAACACGCCGGACTTTTCGCGGGTGATGTCGGTCCGGTCGATCTCGGACATCCGGGAGGCTCGTTCGACGTAGTTTTCGACCTCGGATCTCTGCCGGTCGGTCGTAATTTCCGCGACGGCGGGATGCTCGGGCGACATGACGAAGAACGTGGCTCCGAAGAGCGTGTCCGGCCTGGTAGTGAAAACTTCGATGTCGCCATAGTTTTCGACCGCGAATTTTATTTCGGTGCCTTCGGAGCGCCCGATCCAGTTTTTCTGGAGCGTCTCGACGCGCTCGGGCCATTCAAGGTTCGTGAAATCGAGAAGCTCTTCGGCATAGTCGGTGATGCGGAACAGCCACTGAGGAAGGTTCTTTTTTATGACGGGTGTCCCGCACCGCTCGCACACTCGGTTCGGCCCGACGACTTGCTCGCGGGCGAGGGTCGTATTGTCCTTCGGACACCAATCCACCGGGGCTTCCTTCCGGTACGCGAGTCCCTTCTCGAAGAACTTCACGAAGAACCACTGGTTCCATCGGTAGTATTCCGGGTCGCACGAGACGACCTCGGCGTCGAAGTCGAACATCGTCCCCATCTGGCGAAGCTGGCCGCGCATGTTCTCGATGTTCGAGTACGTCCAGTCGCGGGGGTGGATGCCGCGTTTTATGGCCGCGTTCTCCGCCGGAAGCCCGAAGGCATCGAAGCCTATGGGGAAGAACACCCGGTATCCGCGCATCCTCATATACCTCGCCCGCGTGTCCGACGGGGTCATCGCGTACCAGTGTCCGACGTGGAGGTCGCCGGACGGGTACGGGAGCATGGTGAGGGCGTAATGCTTCCGCTTGCCCGGGTCTTCGTCGGTTTCATAGAGGCCGCTCTCGACCCATTTCGACTGCCAGCGGGCTTCGAGTTCGCTCGGCTTGTATGCCTTCGTTTTCTTCTTTTTCTCGATGGAAGTATCGCTCACGCCCGGTCTCCCTCTAAAAATTTATGGCTTGGATGGGTCGGAAAAATCAGGTGGAGGCGCGGAGGTTTATAGTCGTTCGTTTCCGTTCGCGCTCATGCGCGTATCATAGCATCCCGGCTGCGCCGGGGAGGTCGCTTCGGGAGCGGGGAGCCGCCGACCGCCGATCACGGCCTTCGGGAAGTGATTGTCCGGATTCCGCATGAGGAGATTCGGCGCGCCAAGAATATTTCGGAGACAGTCCGAATCACAAAATAAGAAGCGCGAGTACGGCGGCGGCGAGCGTGCATATGACATTCGTCGCCTCGTTGCCGACCTTCGGGATTCTCGCTCCCACAAAGCTGTCCGCGACGGTTCCGAGGAAGGCGGCGAGAGCCACGACGAGCGCCGCGCCGAAGCCGTCCACGAGGCCGAGGGAAAGTCCGGCGAGCGCGATGAGGGTGGCGGCGGCGAGCCCCGCGGCGGTGCCGGGGAGGGACACCGCGCCATCGGTTCCGGGCGGGACTTTCCGAAGGTTCGTGACGAGTCGGGGCATCCTTCCGTATATTTGCCCGACCTCCGATTCGGCGGTGTCGGCGAAGGCGGCTCCGAGGGCGGCGACGAAGGCGGCGGCGAACGGCTCGTGGTTCGTGAGCGAATATAAAATGGCGCATGCGGCGGCGGCGGAGCAGTTCGCGAAGGCGTTCTTCGCGCTTCGGCGGCCGCCTTCGGTTTGGGCGGTTCCGGTGTTCTTCTTTCTCTCGTAGCCGAGGCGGGTGAGGGCGGAGCCTCCGATGACGAAGAGGGCGAGGACGATGAACCCCGGCGGGCCGAGGCAAAGGAAGATCGCCGCTCCGATGATGAATCCGCCGATGGCTCCGCTCTTCCCGACCATGCCGAAAGTGTGGGCGAGGACGGCGAACGCGGCGGTGGTCAATATGGCGGCGAGGATGTCGCTCGTCATCGCGGGGTCGCTTCACTTCGATCGCTCGCTTCGGTCGCCCCGGTTTTCGGTTTTTGCCAATAACCCGTAACCAATAACCAACGACGGCGGCAAAGCCGCCCTTCTCCGAAGCTCCTCATTCCTCGGCGGGGAGTCGTTCGAGGAGTTTCCGGGCGTATGATTCACACTCGTCGGGGGTGCCGCGGAGGAGTGCGGGTTCGACGCGCGCGGCTCTCACGCCTTTGCTTTTCAGCCTTTCGACTCCTTGATAAAGAAGCGGCCCGGCGAGGGGACTCGGGATGTCGGGGACGGCGACGACGAGGCCGAAAACCTTCGAGTCGCCGGGGGGGGCTTCGATCTCGTCTATGATGTCCGGCCTTTCCTGCCCGACGACGAAGATGGCGATTTCCTGCGACCTCGCCGCGGAAGGCGACTGGGAAAGAGCGAGCGAGATGACATCCTTCGAGTCGAGCCTCTCCCAGAAAGTGGCGATCTTCGCGCTCCCCGAATCGAGGGCCGCCCTCGATAGCCCGGACCACACGCCCTCGGCGACGCTCCGGGCAAGCTCACTTCCATAGTCAACGAATATTGCGACTTTCGCATCGGCCACATCCGCGATGGTACCGGATTACGGGCGGGATTTTACGGAAGCCCCCGCCGAAGCACCGAACCCGCGAACGCGAATCCGCCGCGCCCGGCGAAGGTGATCCGAAATCCGGCAAAAAGTAATCCCGAACCCGGCACCTCGAATGGTCGTGGAGACGCAACGATGGCTCCGGGAGCGCGGGCATCTTTCCCGCATGAAGGGACGGTCGTATCGCGGGCGGGATGTCCGCTCCCCCACAGAGCCGTCCGAGCCGCCTCCCGAAAACGGAAAGCGTCCACCCGGATTCCTTATGAAACACACTTTCGGCTCGTTTCGGAATCGCCCGGAACATTTCCGGCTCGGATCCCACGGACTCGCCTCGGCTCGACCGGAAACCGCGTATCTTCGAGCGACCGATATGGCGAGGGCGGGCTTGGGAAAACGCGTCTTTCGCGGGAGGTGAGGCAATTCCCTCCCCCACTCCGTCGTTATCCGCCCCGCTTTTCGAGGCGCTTCATGAATACGTTGATTTCTTTGGCGGTTTGGAGGTCGCCGTTTTCTTGCGCGACTTCCCTCCCCCGCTCGAAAACGGAGCGCGCCTCATCGTACTCGCCGAGTTCGAAGTGGGTTCGTCCGAGGGTTCGGAAGGCGACGGAATAATCCGGCTTGTTTTCGACGGCTTTGGCGAGATGGCCCCTCGCTTCTTCGTATTTCTCTTCTTTGAAAAGTTCGTTTCCGAGGGAGAAGAGGATCATGGGGTTTTCGGGGTCTTTGTCTATGAGCTTACGGAACATTTCGGATCGGGGGTCTTCCACGGTCACCCTCCCACGGTATATGGGCCGACGGTTTCGTCTCCGGCGAGGCGGCGGTATCCTTCGGCGACGGCGAGGACTTTGCGGACGTACCAGTCGGCGTGATTGTATGAATAAAGGGCGGCGTACCAGTCGTTCGGGGCGCCTCCGGTTTGGAGGTATTTCGCCGCCGCCGGTATCGCGTCTTCGGGGTCCATTATGTTTGCGACTCCGTCCCCGTTTCCGTCCACGCCGGAGGTTTCCCACGTGGAGGGGAGGAATTGCATCGGCCCCATCGCCCCGGCGGTGGACGGCCCCATGTTTTGTCCGTGGTTCGACTCGACTTTGCCGACGGCGGCGAGGATGTGCCAGTCGGCCGCGAAGCCGTACTTTCGGGCGGACTCTTTGTAAAGTTCTTCGTATCGGCGGTATGGGATCAGCGCGACTTCCTCGGCGACTATTTTTTGGCGGGCGAGGCGGACTTCGTATCCTTTCTGACCCGGCGCGCCTCCGGTGGCGGGGGCGGTTTCGAGGATTCGCGCCCGCTCGGCGTCTTGGATTTCTCGTAATTGGGTGGCGGAGGCGTCCCTTTCGATCCGGATTTCTTCGACGGCGGCTTCGAGGGTGGCCTCTCTTTGGCGGAGTTCTTCGGCTCTCGCGGCCTCGTCTTCGACGGCTCGGTCGTATGCGTTGTTTTTCTCGGAAATTTGGCGCATGGTGTCTTCGAGTGCTTGCTCGGCCTCGCGGTATTCGAGGAGTGCGTCGCGGCCACCGAAGAGGATCCGGGCAATTGCGGGGTCGGAGGCCGCTCCCGCTCCACCGGAGCCGAGAAGGCTTTCGAGGACGAGATCGACGCCTTCGAGACCGCCGTTTTTGTACGCTTCCCGAACGCTCTCCTCATAACTCGCCTTCGCCCGCTCGTTCGCGGCCCGCCGCTGCGCGAGGTTTTGGCGAAGCTCCTCGGATTCCTCCCGGAGTTCCACCGTCCGTCCGTTCGCCCCGTCCACGAGGGATTGCGACTCTTCGAGATCCCCGCCGACCGCCGAGACCTCGTCTATCCGCCGCTCGAGTTCCGCATTTTGCTCCTCGAACCGCCCTTCGGCCTCCGCAACGGCATCATTCTCACCGCCATATTGATCGGCGACCGCCCCTTCCTGCGCGTCGGCGACACCGAACACGAATAAAAAAAGGGTGAACACGCTTAAAATCGCCGAAAGCCTCATCACACCGCCCGAAACCACTCGAAGGTTCTTCCTCCCAACAAACGGAAGATTACAACATCGCAAACCATTGCGGAAGAGGGAGTTCCGCAATGGTTTTGATACTTTTATTACTTTGAAGTGAGGAGGGAGACGAGGGCTTCGAGTTGTTCGCGGTGTCGGAAGCGAATTTCTATTTTACCGCCGCGCCGGGATTGCTTCACTTTGACGGGGAGTTCGATGGCGTCTGTGATCATTTGCGAGGCCGCCTCATATTCGTTGTATTCGTCGGCACCGCTCATTTCGTTGGCGGTACTTTCTTCGGGCTGTGTCGCCGAGGCGGCTTTTTCGGTCATTTGTTCATCGGCGAGAATTTCCCGGACGAGTTCCTCGGTTCTTCTCACGGAGAGTTTTTCTCGCTGAATTCTTCCGACGAGATAGTCCATTTGCTCTTCGTTTTTGAGGCCGAGGATGGCTCGCGCATGTCCTTCGGAGAGCTTTCCATCTTGAATGAGAGTCCGAACTGCCTCCGGAAGCTGGAGT
>Ga0136630_1000150_pt1 | contig 22342 bp, 24 predicted proteins | sample AntDrymUQ5682106_2_FD_105496 | JGI IMG/M metagenome (GOLD analysis project Ga0136630, IMG submission 105496) | Polar desert sand microbial communities from Dry Valleys, Antarctica - metaG UQ568 (21.06) | ecosystem: Environmental > Terrestrial > Soil > Desert | place: Antarctica: Dry Valley...
GACGATCGTCGGGGGCCCGACCAACGGATGGTCGAGCGACGCAAGCCCGCCCTCGATATCGTTCTTTAGGATGCTCAATACCTCTGCCATTTGGTAGATAGCGTTGTCTCCCTCGTGGGGGACCGAGGTGTGAGCCGCTTTACCACGCGTCGTGAGCCGGAACCTCGCGCATCCCTTGTGCGCAACCACTATCCCAAGACCGGTAGGTTCCCCAACGATGGCGCCCGCGAATGATACGTCCGAGTCGAGAAAGGCCAGTATCCCTTTGTAGGCGCGCTCTTCGTCCACGGAAGCGCACAAAACGACATCGGAAGTCAGTTGCTCCGGGGTCTTGGCGCATTCTTCCACGGCGTAGAGCATCGCCGCCAGCGATCCTTTCGTGTCGCACGCTCCCCTACCATAGAGCCGATCGGCCACGTAGGTGGGCTCCAACGGATTCTCCATGCTCCCCAAGGAGACCGTGTCCATGTGGGCCTCAAACAGCAGAGCGGTCTCGGGTCTGCCCACGCGCAGCTCCGCTACCACGTTCTCCCGCCCAGAGAACACCGACTGCCGGTAGACCTCGAGCCCGGCTTGGCGGCACCTCTGTTCGACGTAGTCGGCAACCTCTTGCTCGCCCTTGGCGCCTTCACTGAAAAACGGGTTCACGCTCTGGATGCGTACCAGATCTTCTAGCGTCTCCAGCGACGGATGCTTCTCGTCCACAAAACCTCCTCCTTTGCTGATTCCCGCCTATTCGACCCTAAGTAGGTTGTGTGCGGATTTCTGCTTTGATAACACTCCCACAAAAACGCTCGCCGCGCCCAATAGGATGTGGGCGTGTGCCCTGGCGAACCGCAGTCGAACAGGCCCGATGGGTACGCTACTGCGGTGGGCGTGAGCCTCATGGCCACGATACCTGTCAGGACGAGGTGGGCGTCTACCTCCAGGATACGACCGATGAGTTCGACCGATGCCGGTCTCTCCGAGATGGCGCCTTCCCCAATTTCCGGCTCTAGTTTAGTCCGGCACGATAAACCCATTCTAAGAAAATCCAGACTCATCGTTTCCACGGCGAGAATTGGGTACGTCGGAGACTGACGGTTCCTAAGGTCGCCACGTCTATACGTTTGAGTATGTCTCGGGGATCGTAGCCCCGTGGCAGCGGCACGCACGGTGGCCTCACGGTCCCCATCGAGACGCCGTGCCGCTCCTGGGCCAGCCGCTTGAGGACGGTGGGGAAGACGCCGGGGCGGTCGGGGCCGGGACCACGGAAGGATACGTGAGGTTAGAAACACCCAGCCGCTCATGCTACGCTTCCGCAGCACCCTACTGGACCCGGAGCCAAAGATCGAAGTTTCGCTGTTCTAGTGTGTGGTCTCGTGCGCTGCTCTCCAGAGCTGGCGCGAGGTGGATAGGATTGGACGGGCCGTAGAGGCAAAGATGCGGTTCGGTGGCGTCTCAGGCCGCCTCCCCCGCACTGGCCACCCGGTTCTTGCCCGACCGCTTCGCCCGGTACATGGTCCGGTCGGCCGCCTCGATTAGCGTCTCCAGCGTACCGGCTTCCTCGGAGCGAGACGCCACGCCCACGGAGACGGTGACCTGGCGGCGCACCGGCTCGTCTCCGACCGGCGAGCAACGGTCTTCGATCCCTAGCCGGATGCGCTCCATGGTTTCCGCGGCTTCGCCGGCCCCGCAGCTCATCATCACGACGAACTCCTCGCCCCCGTAGCGGGCGACGAGGTCCTCGGCTCGCACAGACCTCCTCAAGACCCCGGCCACGAGGCGCAGCACGGTGTTGCCGGCCTCGTGGCCGAAGGCGTCGTTATAGGCCTTGAAGTCGTCCACGTCGATCACGGCCAGGGAGAGTGGCATGCCGTACTCTCTGGCCTGGGTGACCCGGCGCGACGCCGCTCGGCGGAAGAAGTATTGGTTGTGCACGGCCGTCAGGGAGTCGATGTCCGCCGCCCGCCTGAGCGGACCCACCTCCTCTAGTTCGGAGGCGCGCAAGGTGCGCGCGGCGATCAGCACGCAGAGCGCGAGGCCGGCCGCGGCGGCGAGGCCCCCGAGCGCGAGCGCGGCTTCCGGCCAGGCGCCTACGGAACCGTCTACGGGAATCGGCGCCCACTCCATAGCCTGCGCTGCGGCGAAGAACAGCCCTGTCAGGGCGATGAAAGACAGCGCGCGCCGCTGGAGCGGAAGGCTCAGGCCCGGCCTCACCCGCAAGCCCGCGTACAGGAACGCGACCACTCCGAGGCAAACGAGGCTCACGCTGGCTACATTGAGCATACCGATTCCGGGATCGTCCACCCTCCTTCCGCCCGGTCGTTACGAAGAACAAAGGACGACCTGATCGCGGGACGAATGGTACACGCCAAGAGGAGGTCGTGCCGGGCGAGTAGAATCTACTCTAGCGTGGAAGGAGGACGATGACGAGCGGCTACATACCGCCGAAGGACGAACCCGGGCAGGACGAGATCCTCGAGGCCCTCGGGGCGGCGCTGAACGACAACCCCAGGCTGGCCGATATGCCGGAAGAGGAGGTTGCGCGACAGCTCGTGCTAGAAGGCCGCTTGGAGACGGAGCCTGCGCCGCCGCTTGTGGCAGAGGCGTTGCGGACGATAGAGTCCGAGGAGGGGGGCACTACGTGAGGATGGAGAGAGCTTGAAGAGAAGACAGCGCGGGCCGCGGCTTGACGAAGGTTCCGGCCTGCGCTATGGCATTGCACACGAGGTCGGGCGTAGAGTTTAGACATGGTGGTTCAGGTCAGAATAGACACCGCATTCTGTAATCGCTTGTAGTTTATGTACAAGGCCGGAAGGCGAGATGCCACGCTATTTCACACACTATTGGGCCAACGAGACTGCCGAGAGGGCGCGAGCCATGGGGGACGGCACGCTCGAGTACGTGGCCAGCAACAGGTTCGTGCGGCGAGGAGTATCTGTCGGGGATGTCGTCTTCCCGGTAACGGTCGTCGAAGGCAAGCTACGTCTCTTGGGCAGCCTCAAGGTCGGGAGGGTGTGCGACCTGGCAGTGGCGAGAGAGGAACTGCTCGCTAAGACGGCGAGGAGGAGGAGTAGCGCCCCCACTGCGGCGGACAGGGAGCCGGCCGGGATCTCCTTCAACAGCCACACGCCCGCGACGGTCCCGAACACACGGCCCACCGAGATCGCGCCGAATCCGGTAAGGTCTACGTCGTGGCGCTCGCGGTAGGCGAGCACCGCGACCATCGGCAGCGCGAGCAGCAGGGCGGTGGCCGGCAGCGCGGCCGGGTGGATGATCAAGAGAGCCGGCACGGCGGTGAAGGCGAAGCCGAAGCCCATCGAACCCTGGATGATGCCGCCGAGCGTGATCAAGGCTAACGCAGCCAGCAGTTCATTACCGGTGAGAGAGCTCAAAACGCTCTGCGCCCGGCCCGTGATGGAGAATGTTCTCGCGTCCTCGCACTCGATGGTTGGGGACAGGCGGCAAAGAGCCAACTACACCACGCCGCCCGGAGTACGGGCATCTAATGGATCTCCGGCTCTTTCACGGCAGGGCCTTCGGCGAGGAAGTCGAAGTCGCAGCCTTCGTTGGCCTGAGTGACGTGGCGAGCGTATATGGCGCCGTAGCTGCGTCCGTAGCTGGGTTCCGGAGGACTCCATTCTGTCCGTCGGTGCTCCAGTTCCTGCTCTCCGACCTTGAGTTCCAGACGCCGGCCTGGCACGTCGAGTTCTACCCTGTCCCCGTCGCGCACCAGGGCCAGCGTCCCGCCGACGTGAGATTCCGGGGCGACGTGGAGCACACAGGTGCCGTATGCGGTTCCGCTCATGCGGGCGTCGGAGATGCGGACCATGTCGCGCACGCCCTTCTTGAGAAGCTTTTCGGGGATCGGGAGCATCCCCCACTCCGGCATGCCTGGAGCGCCCAGGGGACCGGCGCCCCGTAGCACGAGAACGGAATCTCTGTCTACTGCCAACGCCGGGTCGTTTATGCGCCGGGCGAGGTCATCGTAGCCGTCGAAGACCACGGCACGTCCGGTGTGCTTCAGGAGGCGGGGGTCGGCGGCGGAGTGCTTTATGACGCAGCCGTCATGGGCCAGGTTGCCCCGTAGCACGGCAAGCCCGGCCTCCTCCTGAAGCGGGTTATCCGAGGGACGTATGATCTCGTCGTCGTAGACCCTGGCGCCGGAGAGATCCTCCCTCAGGATGCGGCCACTGACGGTCGGGCGGTCGAGGTTCAGGGAGTCTTCCAGACGCGAGAGCAGACCCCGCAGGCCGCCCGCGTAGTAGAAGTCTTCCATCAGGTACTCGCCGCTCGGCCTGATGTTGGCGAGGACTGGGACGCGGCGCGACAGGGCGTCGAAGCGGTCGAGAGCGAGGGGGATGCCGCTGCGCCGGGCCATGGCGATCAGATGTATCATCGCGTTAGTGGAGCCACCGAGGGCCAGTACGGCAGTGATGGCGTCGTCGTACGCTCTTTCATCCAGGATGTCCGACGGCTTCAGGTCTTCCCACGCCATCTCGACGATCCGGCGTCCGCTGGCGGAGGCCATGCGGGGATGGTTGGAGTCGGCGGCGGGTATGGAGGATGCGCCGGGGAGGGTCATGCCGAGAGCTTCGGTCGCGGCGGTCATGGTGGAGGCGGTGCCCATGGTCATGCAGTGACCAGGAGAGCGGGCGATGCCGTCTTCGATCTCCTCCCACGCGCTCTCGTCTATGACGCCGGCCCGCTTCTCGTCCCAGTACTTCCACACGTCGCTGCCGCTGCCCAGAGTGCGGCCGCGCCAGTTGCCACGCAGCATCGGTCCCGCCGGGACGAAGACCGTGGGCAGGTCCATGCTGATAGCGCCCATCAGCATCGCCGGCGTGGTCTTGTCGCAACCGCCCAGCAAGACAGCCCCGTCCATGGGGTAGGAACGGAGCAACTCTTCGGTCTCCATGGCCAGGAGGTTGCGGTAGAGCATGGTCGAGGGCTTCTGGAACGGCTCGGAGAGTGACATCGCCGGCATCTCCACCGGGAAGCCTCCTGCCTGCCAGACGCCCCGCTTGACCTCCCCGGCCCGGTCGCGGAAGTGGGTGTGGCAGGGGTTTATGTCGCTCCAGGTGTTGATGATCCCGATCACCGGCTTGCCCTGGTAGTCCTCCGCCGCGTAGCCCATCTGCTTTGTGCGGGAGCGGTGTCCGAAGGAACGCAGGTCCCGCACCCCGTACCAGCGATGACTGCGCAACTCTTCGGCGGTCTTTTTCCGGTTCAATGGTCCTCCCCGCTATCTTGCATGGTCGGCATCAACTCGGAGAGCCGGGCAGACGGCGTGATCGCATCCGGGTCAGTTACCACGTCAACCAGAGAGACGCTCCCTGAGGCAAATGCCTCTTCGAGGGCCGGGACCAGGTCCTCTGGCTCGCGCACCATGCGTCCGGCGGCGCCCAGGCTGCGGGCGTAACCCGCGAGATCCACGTGCCCTATCTCCGTGCCGGCGGCGCGTCCTATGTGCCTGGCCTGGTGCATCGCAATGGTGCCGTGCATGCCGTTGCGGAACACGATGATCACGACCGGGGCTCCGTAGCGCACGGCCGTCTCGATCTCCTGACCCGACATCAGGAAACCGCCATCGCCGCAACATGCGACGACGCACCGATCTGGAGCCGCCAACTTCGCCGCCACCGCCGCAGGCACCCCATATCCCATCGCGCCGTTGGTCGGCGCGAGCTGCGTGAGCGGCTCGTTGTAGCGCCAGTAGCGGTGGAGGAATCCCGAGAAGTTGCCAGCGTCGTTGGTGATGATCGCATCGGCGGGCAGCACCGCGCTCATTGCGGCGATGACCTGAGTTGGACTGATCCCCCCGCCCGTTCCGCTAGGCGGTATCTCGCTAACATCCAGGTAGGCACCATGGGCCTGCGTCCAGTTCCGCTCCATCGAGGGAGAAGGGGCGTGCGCCACGAGCTCGGACAGCGCGGTTCGGGCATCCGCCACGACGCGGTGCGCGCCGGGGACTATCGTGCCCGCAATCTCGGGGCTTACGTCTATATGTATAACCGCCTGGTCCGCGTGCGGGAGCGTGTAGTCTTGGGTCGTCACCTCGCTCAGTCGGCACCCGACGACCAGAACCAGGTCGGCCTCTTCGAGCGCGCGCAGGATAGCCGGTGGCGTACCCAGCCCCAGGTGGCCGAGGTAGTGTGGATGTTCGTTGGGGAAGCGGTCCTGGCGGCGGAACCCCGTGTAGACGCCGACACCGAATGCCTCCGAGAATGCGATTAGCTCATCGCGAGCTTCGCGGGTCCCACCCCCGGCTATCAGTACCGGGGACCTGGCCCGGACGATTCGGCCGGAGCTCTCCTCCGCCTCCCCCGGTCCCGGCGCGGGACGGGGCGTGGCCGGAAAGATCCGTTCGTCCGGGGCGAGCACGTCCTCGGCGAGCAGATCGGCCGGCAGGGCGAGCATGACCGGGCCGGGGCGGCCGGAGATCGCTATCCGGAGTCCCTTCGCGACGAACTCCGCGAGGCGGTCGGCGCGAGGCACCGTCGCCGACCACTTGGTGATCTGGGCGTAGAAGGCCGGCAGGTCCACCTCCTGGAAAGCCTCCCGCCCGAGGGCGTGGGTCTCAACCTGCCCCAGCAGCACGAGCATCGAGGTAGAGTCCTGGCGCGCAGTATGCACGCCGATGGCGAGGTTCGAGGCGCCCACGCCCCTGGTCGCCATCGCCACGGCGGGCATCCCTGTGAGCTTGGCGTCGGCCTCGGCCATGAACGAAGCCCCCGACTCGTGCCGGGTCGAGACCAACGACATCTCCGGATGCTGCTCCACGGCATCCAAGATTTCGAGGAAACTCTCCCCCGGCACGGTGTCCGGCGGGCGTACACCGTGCCGGGCGAGCACTTCGACGGCGGCATAACCGGCCTTGATCAGCGTATCGGCGGTCATCGTCCCTCCCTCGTGTCGCTACTGGTCCTGATACGAAACTAGTTTCCCACACGGGATTTTGCAGCCTCGGCGTCGTGACACCCTGCTACCTTCGCCACAGTCCTGCGGCCCTTTCGGATCTATCCCAACGCGCAGAGTCGCATGAGCCTACCTACCCGGATCATCATCAGGAACAACCGGGTGGGCTCCTTAGCGAGGCTGCGACCGCGATGAGCACCGGATCCCACCGCTGTCGGCGGCAGTAGAAAGGCCTCTTCCAAGCGCGCCCGCAGCGGCTCCCGCCCGTCATCGAACTCGTATTCGATCTCGCCCGACAGAACGTAGCCGCGGTGGCCCCCCTGGCACCATTCCGCGCGGCCGACGCGCTCCCCATACTCGACGACGGCCCACCGGGACCCGGACACGTCCGCCTCTTTCACCCGGATGCCCGGCGCATCTTCGGGCCACTCCATGCTGCCAAACGGCACGTTTCGCGCCCCCGTCATGGGTTCCACGGCAACGCCTTCATGGAGGCACCTCCCCAACCCGTCAACCGGTCCCGAGACGGATCATGCCGTTCCCGCCGATCTCGAGGTCGAGCGTCGCGGCGATGACGCCTGGAAACGGTCTTCGTCCCCGGTAATTCTCTCAAGACACAACCCTCCCTCCGACCGCACCAACTATTTCTCCGCTGATACCCTACGGTCCTTGCGTGACGATTGTCAAACGGTCTGGCCTTGATTCCAGAGAACGCAGGTGTGGGTGTCGGAGAGGGCCCTTCCAGGCTCACCGGCGTTGCTCCGGCGTCCGAGCCGCTATACCATCTCCTGCATGCCCGGATCGTTTCTCTTCCTCCTCGCGAGGAACTCGCTAGGTGGACGGGGGAACGGTAATAGGCATCGGTCGGCTATTACAGGGTGGGGGGATCATCGGAATGGAACGGGCGCGCATAGCGGTCACGCAGTTCAAGGCGCGCGATATCGAGACCTTCGACGACTTCGCCGGGCACGTTGCCTGGCACGTGGACGGCGCCGTGTGGCAAGGTGCCGACTGCCTGGTCTTCCCCGAGTACTTCACCTCAGAGTTGCTGACCACCTTCCCGGAGGCGAGAACCACGCCCCACGCAGAGGCCGCCAGGATATTCGACAGGATGGCACGCGAATATAAGGAACCCTACCTGGACCTCTTCAGGAGCCTTGCTCGGGAGAAGGGATTATACATCGTCGGGGGTAGCCTCTTCTATTTCGATGACGGTGACGGTTGCTACTACAACGCGAGCTTTATGTTCGATCCGGACGGTGGCGTCAGAGAGCAGCGCAAGACACATCGCGCCTACGAGCTCGTATACAACCGCGAGATGGTGACGCCTGGGGACGCGCTCGAGGTTTTCGAGACGGACTTTGGACGAATCGGCATTACGATCTGCTACGACGCCGCATTCCCTGAGACGGCCAGGATACTGATGCTCGGGGGCGCGGAGATCATCTTCAACCCCTCGTGCGTGTTCAACGAGTGGGGCGTGGAGCGCATGCGCATTTACTCAGCCGCACGGGCCATCGAGAACCAATGCTACGTCGCCAACAGCCAGGTGCTCGGAGACATCTCCTTCCCCAGCGACAGGCCCCTCCACTTCGAAGGCCGAAGCGCCATACACTCGCCCGCCGATCCGTCGATGGGCCCGCCGGACGGCGTTCTGGTACAGGGCACGCTGGGCCAGGAGCAGGTCATCTCGGCGGAGGTAGATCTCGGAGAACTCAGGAGGTACCGGAAAGAGGGCATCCCGCCCATGCTCAGGGACCGCCGCCCCGAACTCTACCGTCGGCTCCTATACTCGGAAGATGGTCCCGCCGCGACGCCGTAGGCACTCCTCTACGGCTTTCAGGAGGCGAGCAGCTCTCTCAAGGCGTCGTTGATAAAGCGAACGTCGGCGAGGTTCCTGCCGCTGCCGGCGAAGTGCCCCCAGATCGAGGGTATCGGGCGGAACTCGGCGTTGGGCATGCGCCTGACCTCGTACTCGCTATCCTCCGGCGTGAAGTAGAGGTCGGTCTCTCCTGGCATTACGATCGCCTTCGCCTCGATCGCGCCGAGCGCGACCTCGAAATCCCCATCGAAACGGCGCGTGAGGCCAATGTCCGCGTTCTGCCAGGTCCAGAGCATCGCCAGCAGGTTGTTGGCGTCCTTGCCGACGTAGTTGCCCTCCCAGGACGCGATCAGGTAGTCCTCGAGCGAGGAGTAGCCCTGCTCCAAGTACACGCGCTCCCGGTAAAACGTCTGGGAGAGGGCCCATCCTGCGTAGACTCTGGCAAAAGCCCTGAGGCCCGTTGCCGGCGGCTCGTCGTACCATCCTCCCTTGAACGCGGCATCCGCCATGAGGGCGGCCTTTACGCCCTCGAGGAAGACGAAGTTGTGTGGAGATGTCCTCGCCGCGCCGCAGAACGGGAGTATGCGCTCGACCATCTCCGGGTAACTGGCGCCCCACTGGAAGGTCTGCTGGGCGCCCATCGAGTAGCCGACGACCAGGGCCACCTTCTCGATGCCGAAGCGTTCCGTCACGAGGCGGTGCTGGGCGGCGACGTTGTCCTGGACAGTGACGTGAGGGAAGCGGGCCCGGTCATAGGGCGCGGGCGTGTTGCTCGGTGAGGAGGAGAGGCCGTTGCCCAACATGTTCGGCACGATGACGAAGTACCTGCCGGGGTCGAGCGCCATGCCCTCCGAGATCAGCCACTCGTTGTCCGTGTGCCGCCCGCCGAAACGGGTCGGGTAGACAATCACGTTACTCTTGTCTTCGTTCAGGTTTCCGTAGGTCTTGTAGGCGAGCGTGGCGCGGCGCAGCGTCGCGCCACGCTGCAGTACGAGGTCTCCGAGTTCAAAGTTCTCGTAATCCGCCATTAGTGAGGTTCCTTTCCCGAGGATGAAGCGATGACGACTGCCCAAGCATTATGGAGGTTCCTGGATAGACTGCAAACCTTCGCTCCGAAAACTCGCTCGGGACACCCATACGTCACAGGCATGGCGGCTTCGGCTGAAAGCGGATCGGCTGGAGGCGAGTTGTCCGAGGGCAGCGAAGCCTCGGGGTTGGAGGCCGACCGATCTTGAATCCTGTTTACCAACGTTGTACCGTTACTGTAGGGAGGACGGTGATTCGAATGTTACCCGGTGTGACGGGAACAAGTCGCTCAAACAGCATGTCAGGTTCGCTGGAGTCCGGAAGCTGTGCCGGGCTAGCGGACATTTCACGATGGTGTTACAGAGCAAGCCCCCAGAGTACGGCGAGTTCGGCTGGCCTGCACGGAACCTAGGCGATACAGGCATGTAGCTGGTCAAGGGAGAGGAGAGAGATATGGACAGCTCGGGCAGAGCAGGCGCCGATCAAGCCGCGTCGATGCGACGGATAGGCTTTGCCAGCCTGGTGGGCACCAGCATCGAATGGTACGACTTCTTCATATACGCTACGGCATCCGCCCTGGTCTTCAACCGGGTCTTCTTTCCTAATTTTTCCGAGACTGCCGGGACGTTGGCCGCGTTCGCCACCTTCGGTGTATCGTTCGTTGCCCGGCCGGTCGGCGGAGTGATCTTCGGACACTTCGGCGACCGGATGGGACGCAAGTCAATGCTGATCGTCACGTTGCTCCTCATGGGGGCCGCCACGTTCCTCATCGGCTTGCTGCCGACCTACAACTCCATAGGAATCCTGGCCCCCCTCCTGCTCGTAGTATTGCGGATCGTCCAGGGCTTGAGCGTTGGCGGCGAGTGGGGCGGGGCTATCCTCATGGCGACCGAGCACGCTCCGGAGGAGCGCAGGAACTTCTGGGGTAGCTGGCCCCAATTGGGATCCCCGGTGGGTTCCATCCTCTCGGCGGGAGTATTCGCCCTTGTCGCCTTGTTGCCGGACGAACAGCTTTTCTCCTGGGGCTGGCGGGTACCGTTCTTGCTCAGCGCCGTTGGGGTAGCGGTGGGACTTTACATTCGGCTCAGGATAGCCGAGTCGCCCGCGTTCGAGCAGGTAAAGGAGACCCGTAGCGAATCCAGGGTGCCTTTCATGGACATGCTGCGCAACTATCCGGTACCGGCATTACTGGCCGTGGGAGCGGTCTTCTACGCCATAGGAGGGTTCTACATCACAAACACCTACGCTCTGAGCTATGGCACCAGTCAGGTGGGGGTGGAGCAGAGCGTGATGTTGATCGCTATCATCATCGCCTCCGTACTTCAGATCTTCGGAACCCTGGGCGGCGCCGGCCTCGCCGATACGATCGGCCGCCGAACGGTAATACTAGCGGGCACGGCGATCCTGCTCTTGCTGCCGTTCCCCTTCTTTTTTCTCATCAGCACGGGCGTCACTGCCTTGATCTTTTTGGGATACGCCTTGGTCGGCTTCTTTGGAGGCATCTCGTACGGCCTTGTAGGGGTTCTGCTCTCCGCAGTCTTCAGCTCGCGTGTCCGCTACAGCGGAATATCCTTCGGCTATCAGTGGGGCGGTATGATCTCGGGCGCCATAGCACCAGCCGCCGCTACAGCCCTGGTCGCTTGGGTGGGCGGCAGTTTCTGGCCGGCGGCTGCTTTCCTCATGCTGTATGCCCTCATCTCCCTGGTCTCCATGTATCTGATTTCAGGAAGAAAATACCAGACCGAAATCCGCGAGGCAGCGCCCGCGCAAGCACACGGCGTAAACTGACCCGACGATAGGAGACACCTCTCATGAACGACCTCGAGCAACGGGTGCTAGACCGAATAGAGCAAAGCCGTGATGAAGAAACTCGCTTCCTGCAAGGAATGGTCCGGCGCCCCAGCACATTGGGCAAGGAGGCCCTGGTACAGAAGTTCATCGAGAAAGAATTGAGCGACATGGGACTCGGCGTCGACATGTGGCAGATAGACCACGCTGGAATTTCCGGACAGCCAGGATATTCTCCCGTGGAGTGGTCCTACGAAGGCCGCCCCAATGTCGCGGCTACCTGGAAGGGCTCTGGCGGCGGAAGATCCCTGATACTCAACGGACACATTGATGTCGTCCCCGCGACGCCGGAGCATCATTGGACCCATGACCCCTGGGGAGGCGAGGTCGTCGACGGCCGCATGTACGGTCGGGGCGCCGCCGACATGAAGAGCGGCGTCGCGGCGATGATCTACGCGGTGCGCGCCCTGAAGGAAGAAGGGGTCGAGCTCAAGGGCGATGTTACGCTGGAGACGGTCATCGAGGAAGAGTGCACCGGAAACGGCACGCTCGCGGCCCGAGTGCGGGGGTACGGGGCGGACGCGGCGATCATCCCGGAGCCTCTCAACCAGTCGCTACTGGAGTCCCAGGTCGGGGTCATGTGGGCAAGGGTGACTGTTCGCGGCCGCGGAGCTCACGCCGAGAGGGCTTCGGAGGCGGTAAACGCCATCTCCAAAGCCTACCCAATGATTCAGGCTGTCCAAGATCTGGAATCCATAGTGAATTCAGAGGAACGACCGGAGCAGTTCAAACAGTTTGAACACCCATTGAACTACAACATTGGCGTGATCCGGGGTGGAGACTGGACTTCCTCGGTTCCGGAGGAGTGCATCTTCGAGGTGCGCATATCCGCTTATCCCGGGGAAGACCTTGGGGAGGTTCAGAGGCGGTTCAAGTCTCACCTGCTGGAGGCGGCGAAAGCGGACCCCTGGCTTTCGGAGAATCCGCCGGAGATCGGATTCTACGCCTTTCTGGCCGAAGGCTGCACCGTGAGCAGAGGCGAGCCCGTGTTCGATGCGCTGAAGGGGCGGCACCGGGAGATCATGGGCAGCGAGCCAGAGTTTGGGTCTTTCACCGGAACCACGGACATTCGTTTCTTCAATCTCTACCATGGGATCCCCGCAACCTGCTACGGGCCGGTTGGAGCAAACCTCCACGCACCCGACGAGTGGGTGGATCTCAAGAGCGTGGAGAACGTAACCAAAGTTCTGGCTCTGACCATCATGGATTGGTGTGATTCAGCATGATCTCCTCGCTGTCTGCTGCCTTTCGAAAAGAGACGATACAGCCTCAAGGAGAATGCTTGACGTATGGAAATTAGAGGCGGAAGTCCTGCTCAACAGGAGAGGACCAGTTTCTGGCACCCGTTCTCGGACATGGCCGCCGTGCGCGGCAACGAAGTCGTCATCTCACGCGGCGAGGACGTGTGGGTGTGGGACTCCTCCGGCAACAGATACCTCGACGCTACCGCCAGCCTCTGGTACGCGAATATAGGCCACGGTCGCGCGGAGGTAGCCGAAGCGGTGGCCGCGCAGATGGGCCGGCTCGAGGCGTACTCGACGTTCGGGAATTTCGCCAACGAGCCGGCGCTCGAGCTGGCTGACTGGCTGACCCGCACGGCGCCGGTCCCGGATGCCCGCGTCTTCTTGACCAGCGGCGGTGGCGAGGCGATAGACACCGCCGCGAAGCTCGCCCGCCGCTACTGGTTCGCCCGCGGTAATCCCGAGCGCGTTCGCCTCATCAGCCGGACCAACAGCTATCATGGTACCCACGGCTACGGAACCGCCATCGCCGGCATAGAGGCGAACCGGGAAGGCTGGGGTCCCCTGTCGCAAGATGTCTCCCTGGTGCCTTATGACTCGGTCGACGCCCTCGAGGCCGAGCTGCGACGCGTGGGACCCGAACGGGTTGCGGCGTTCTTCATGGAGCCGGTGATCGGGGCCGGGGGCGTGCTGCCGCCTCCCGAGGGTTACATAGAAGGCGTTGCGGAACTCTGCCGGGAACACGGGGTGCTGCTCATTGTGGACTCTGTCATCTGCGCATTCGGGCGGCTCGGAACGTGGTGGGGTATAGAGCGCTGGGGAGTGGAGCCGGACATGATCGTCTTTGCGAAAGGCGTAACCAGCGGCTACCTTCCGCTTGGAGGCGTAGTTGTCTCGGGAACTGTCGCCGAACCCTTCTGGGCGGAGCCGGGTCGGCTCATGCTGCGCCACGGCCCTACCTACTCCGGCCACGCCACCTGCTGCGCCGCCGCGCTCGCCAACCTCGACATCCTCGAAAGGGAGAGCCTGATCCCCCGCGGCCAGGAACTCGAAGGTGAGTTGCTCGACGCCCTTGCCCCGCTCGCCGACCGGGACGAGGTCGCCGAGGTACGCGGTGGACTCGGCCTGCTGGCCGCCGTCGAGCTGGACGGGGAACTCTTGCAGGGCAACCCGAGAGCGGTGCTTGAAGTGCAAGAGAGAGCCAGGCAAGCCGGCGTGCTCGTGCGCCCACTGGGAAGCGCGGTCGCGGTTTCGCCCCCGCTCACAATAGAGTCCGCGGAGCTAAAGATGATCGGGGAAGCATTCGCAACCGCGCTCGACGAACCGCTTGGGCCCGGCTAAACGCCCCCGACTGAGTATAAGAAGGCGGCTTGTAATCCCACGCTACGTAGACGAGAAAAGGGCATCTCATCCAAACATCGAGATCATGGGTGAGCAACCCGGCAAGGTCGTGGGAAATGCCTCACCTGGCTGTGGACACCGGGGGAACCTTCACGGACATCTGCATGTTCGACGAAGAGAGCGCAGCATGCAACCCCTCCATCCCGTGTCGACCGATCCCGCGCTACGGTAGCCTATCGGCCAGGTGGCTAGGGCTCGTCATCACCGTCATCGCCGGCCTCGTGCCCGCAGACGGGACTGTCCCAGATTCGCGGTCCCACGGGGTGCTGGTGTAACGGCCTCGTGGACGCCCTCGTCGAGGAACCGACCGCCGCCGGTGATGGGACGGGCATGGTAGGCGATGAGGGCCCGCTCAAGCGAGGAGACCTCGCTCATGACGGAGGGTCCCCGGTAGCCGTCGGATGGCCGATTCGTCACCCGCCACATCAACGTGCAGTCGTCGCCTTGCGAGCTGTTTTTCGATGTCTGCCCGTCTCGCGGAGGGTGGTGGACGACACAGGAGAGGGCGAGGGTCCGGCTTGGATTGCCCTCCTGGGCACGGCTCCCAATCGGGATCTCAAGCGTCACCTCGTCGGCGCGCCGCGCCCCAGCCCTGATCGCGGCGGCCTCGAGGTCGAGCCGTGGGCGGAGCCAGGGACGGAGTTTGTTGCGCCCGGAGAGCTTCTTCACGATCCCACGCGCCCGGCGCTCCTCGTCGCAGAGCATGAGGTAGTGGCCCAGATCGAGCAGCGCCGCGGCGAGCCTGAGCCGCGCTCCCTCGACCAATCGCGGCCACGCCTCGCGCAAGCGCCCGAGGAGACCTCGTATGGTGTTCGGTCTCGCCCAGGCCACGCCCGACGCCAGGACCGGGACTGCGATGACGACGGCCAAGATCATCCACGCTGCCTGCGACAAAGATTTCTCCTCTCCGGCATACCGCGCCACGAAAAAGGGGAGATGGAGCCAGACGATACTGGCCCCGCCTCCCCATGCGCGGATCACCTCCCAGTTGACTGCATTACCATCGTCCTAGTGTTCTGTCACGAAAGATCTGGGTCATACGATGGCCTCTCCACAATCTCGGGATAGAGATGCTTGAGCTTGATCCTCGCGTCGGCTGTAGTGAAGCGCCAGTCTATGGAGCTTTCCGAGGCGTTGCGCTCTCCTTCCCACGCTCCCGCTTCACCGACGAGCGTTTCTCGGTCGGGGATGCGACGATCGAGGCACTGACGCGCGAGTACGCTCAACTCGATCTCTGCCATATTCAGCCAAGAGCCGTGCTTTGGCGTGTAATGGATCTCCAGCTTCCGAGCGATGCGCCTGGCCTCAGCCGGGGCGAACGCTTCGTAGAGGGCGGCGGGGGTGTGGGTGTTGAGGTTGTCCATCACCAGGACGATCTTCTCGGCGTGGGGGTAGTGAACGTCTACGAGTTCCTTTATGCAACGCGCCCAGTCGATCTTCGTTCGCCGCTCGGTGACGCTGATGTGGCGCCAGCCGACCAGGGGCTCGCAGACGATGAAGAGGTTGGTTGTCCCATTGCGTTCGTACTCGTAGTCGTGGCGGGCCGCCCGACCCGGCACAGCGGTCGTGGGCTCCCTCACCTCGCCCACGAGCTGTTTGCTCTTCTCGTCCAGGCACACCTGCGGGAAGCGCTCGTCGTGGGCGCGGGTGTAGACCTCCAAGACGTCCTCCATGCGCCAGACGAACTCGGCGTCTTGCTTTGGTGGGATGGACCACTCCTGCTTCAGCCAGGGCTTGATGGCGCTTTTTTCAAAGTACGCCTGACCAACTCTCGGGAGACTGGCTCTTGGGCGCACTCCAACCTCACGAAGCGATCGGCTAGAAGCCGCAGGCTCCAGCGCTTGCTCCCCCTCGGCGGCTCGGAGCAGGCAAGCGCGATCAGATGTGCCTCCTGGGAGCCGTCCAGCTTCTTCGGCTTGGTGTTCTTCGGCCTGCGATGGACGAGAGCCGCCTCCAGCCCCTCCTCCACAAACCTCTCGCGCACCCGCAAGACCGTCGAGCGGCTGACCTCCAGCGCGTCGGCGATCCTCGTGTCGGGCCAAGAAGCCGCGCTGCCGGGGGCGTCCCCGCCCTCATCGGCCTTGAGCAGGATTCGCGCATGGGTCAGATGGCGCGATGAGGCACGACCGCGGGCGATCAAGCCCTTCAGGCTCTCGCGCTCCTCCTCGGTTAATCTCACGGGTTTGTTCCTCTTCCTCGACACGCAGACGCCTCCTCATGTTCGCTTCACAGCGTCCACGCAGACGAGTGGACGCGACGACCACGATACCCGAAGAGGAACACTGCGGCAAACCAATCATGTCAGAACACTAGCTGGACGCTCTTTTTTCGTCCCATTCAATCCCCGCCTCCTAAGCAACTCCTATAACCTCCACCATCTTACAAACATTTGGCAACCGGTCCAACTCTTCATCGGAATGGTCGGTCTTATTGAAGCTACTTTACGGATGGTCTCTTCGATCTCTAAATCACCGCTCATACGGCACTGTGAGCCTGGAGACCATGGGGAAGTGGCGCCGGTTGAAGGTTACGAGGTCGGCACCGTTCTCTTTGGCGGACGCGGCGATCACGGCGTCCGCGAAGCCGCTGTCGAAGCGTCTTTCTCGCTCCTACTTGATGGAAGGAACACCTAGATCCTTGCAGATCTTATTGGCCAGGATGTCGTTGATCTCGGTATGACGAGGCACGGCGGATCGGCGATTCTGTGCCGGGTTGTGCCACCAGGAATGGTTGCCGCCCTCTCGAAGAAGCTCACAGCCGTTACCGCGCAGGTGACGCAGCAACTGGCGACGCTTCATAGAGCAATGCGTTCTTCCACAAACTGCTCGCCTGCGGCGGTAAGTGCTTCCTGGCGATTGAACTCGATCGCCTCGGAGAGAACCTCTTTGAGACTGATCAAGAGGTCGGCCTTGGTGCGTTCCTGGCAGTTGACGCCCGGAACTTCTTCTATCCAGCCGATCCACCACTCGCCGTCTTGTTTCAGCACCGCCGTATACTCCGCATTCATAGGCGAAGTGTACGATGTTCGCTGTACTTTTTCAGCCGCCCGGCCTGGATGCTAACGCTCTATCGCCGCGCTCGTCGCAGAACTCCAGGTAGTCGTCTACCGAGTCCTGGAACGCCTTTTCCAACTCTTCGACGCTCGTACCCTGGAAGGTGACCACGTCGCGCAGAGCGATGACCTCTCCGTGGAACAACCCCGCCTCATCATCGAACTCGACATGGCCCGAATATCCTTTGTAACTCAACATCGCCTTACTCCCCCGGTCCTACGCCCGCCTCCAACAAGAACCGCTGTACCGACCGGAGCGCTCCCTTGTCGGTCTCCTTACGCGGGTGCGGACGATGCACGGCACGCACACCGTTCAGGTATACGCGCACCCGCGAACCTCGTCCCTCACTCACCTCCGCCCCCAACAGCTTCTCGACATCGATCCAGACTACGTCCGAGCGCGCCGGATTCTCGAAGATGGTCCCGAGCGTCTTGCGATGCCTGCCGCTCAATTTCATGGCATCACTTTACGACACTACAAACGATGCGGAGAGGGCATCTTTGCCAGGATCAGACCTCCGTCATCTTTCGGGCATCCAGCAAACGATCCAGCTCTTCCTCGGAGAGACCTGTCTCCTCACGGGCGACCTCGCGGATGGTCTGTCCGGTCTTGTAGGCTTTCTTGGAGATCTCCGCCGCCTTGTCGTAGCCAACCTCAGGGGCGAGGGCCGTAGCGAGCATGAGGCCCTGTTCGACTAACTCGGGGCCGCGGTCGGTGGGGGTGAGACCGATTATGCACTGATCGGTGAAGTTATCCGCGGTGGCGGCGAGGAGCGAGATGGACTGGAGGAGGTTGTGGGCGATGACGGGGAGCATGACGTTTAGCTCGAAGTTGCCGCTGCCTCCCGCGACGGCTATCGCGGCGTCGTTGCCGACGACTTGCGCTGCGACCATCGCGGCGGACTCGGCGATCACCGGGTTGACCTTGCCCGGCATGATGGAGGAGCCTGGCTGTACCTCCGGCAATGAGATCTCGGCCAGGTTCGCGCGCGGGCCAGCCCCGAGCCAGCGGATGTCGTTGGAGATCTTGAGTATGCTCACGGCGACGGTCTTCAATGCGCCGCTCGCAAACACCGCCGCGTCCATTGCGCTCTGGGCCTGGAAATGGTTCTCCGTCTCGCGCACCTCGACGCCGAAACGCGCGCTCAGACGCTCGCATACCTTCGAGGCGAATTCGGGGTGGGTGTTGACGCCGGTGCCGACCGCCGTGCCGCCGAGGGCGACTTCGGCGAGATCTTCGCGGACCTTCTCGACACGCTTTATTCCGCGCTCTATCTGGCCCGAGTAGCCTTCGAACTCCTGACCCAGACGGATCGGGGTGGCGTCCTGGAGGTGCGTCCTGCCGGTCTTCACGACGCCATCGAACTCCACGGCCTTGTCGCCCAAAGAGTCGCGCAGCTTGTGGAGCGCGGGCAGAAGGTCGCGCTCGATGGAGATCAGGGCCGCGAGATGGATGGACGTGGGGATCACATCGTTCGACGACTGCCCCCGGTTGACGTGGTCGTTGGGATGCACGGGCTCTTTCGCGCCAGGCTCGCCTCCTAGAATCTGAATGGCCCGGTTAGAGATGACCTCGTTGGCGTTCATGTTGGTCGAGGTTCCGGAGCCGGTCTGGAAGATATCCAGGACGAACTGGTTGTCCAGCGTCCCCTCCACGACCTCCTCCGCCGCCCGGACGATGGCGTCTCGGATCCCCTCATCGAGGCCGCCGAGTTCGTGGTTCACATTGGCGGCTTCGAGCTTGATAGCTCCGAGAGCTTCGATGAAGCGGCGGGGGAAGCGGAGGTCGCTTATGGGGAAATTATCGAGCGCCCTTCTCGTCTGGGCGCCGAAGAGGGCGTCGCGGGGGACCGTGACCTCCCCCATCGAGTCGCGCTCTATGCGGTGCGGCGTTTCGTGAGCCGTCATGTGAGTCCTCCCATCGAAGCCGGAACGTTCGCATCATATAATCCGGGTACAAATCTATTATACGAGAGGTGAACTTTTGGATTTTCTACAGCACGCGCTGAAGGAATGGGCGGTCGCGGTTCGGGCGCTGGAACGCGGGGACACCACCCTCGTAGTCCGCAAGGGCGGCATACGGGAGAAGGCATTCTCCGTTCCCGAGACGCGCTTCCTCCTCCTCCCCGGCTACGAACACCAGCGGACGAACCTCGTGAAGCCGGAATTCCGCGGCATCATGGACGAAATACCGGACCTCACAGACGACGGCCCGCTGCGCTTCTCCTCCTTCGCCGAGGTCACGGGCGCGTACGAGGTCTCGGAGGCGGAGGACCTCGCGGCGCTCGACCCGAGCCATATGTGGATCCACGAGTACGCGGAGAGCCGCTTCAAGTGGCGTCCCAAGAAGCCGCTGACGGTTCTCGTCCTGCGGACTTATCTGCTCTCCGAAACGGTCGAGTTGCCGTTCCGGGAGGAGTATGGCGGGTGCAAGTCCTGGATCGAGCTTCGGGAAAGCGTCTCCGCCGAAGGAGCCCGGCCCGCGCTCTCCGACGAGAAGTTCGAGGAGATAGCCGCCCCGGCGCGGGAGGTTCTGAAGAAGCTGGAACCCGCGCCGGTGGGTTCGTAGGGGGATCGGGTTGGGGACCGCGGCCGTACCAATCGTTCTGACCTTCTTGCTGGTGTTCTTCGCCTGGCGGATGGTCTTCTCGATGAACGGGGACCTGGTGCGGGCAAGGGCTTGGGGCGTGCTCGCCCGCAAGGCGCTGCCGTTCGGGGTGTTGACCTTGATGGCTTTGAGCATGTTGGTGATCCGGAACTTCCAGGAGCAGGGCGTGCTGACGGCGTGGGTGGCGATCTTCGTGGCCGGTGTCCTCGCCGCCAACTTCTTCTCCACGCCGGTGGCGGAGCGGCGGGCGAGCAAAGCCTTCCGCCGCGGCGACTACGAGAACGCCATCGCAGAGTACCGGACGCTCTCCGAGGAGCGTCCCCTCGCCCGCTACCTGGCCTTTCTCGGGGCGGCGCTGGGCGCGAACGGGGACAGCGAGGAGTCCGTGGAAGTCTCGACCCGGGCGGTGGATGCGGACCCGAAGTACGGTCTCGCCTACTACAACCGGGCGCTGGTCCATCGTCGGGCGAACCGTCGCAGCCGGGCGGCCAAAGACCTCCAGCGGGCGATAGACGCCGACCTCCCCCGCCGCTTCAAGAACGCAGCCCGCAAGCTCCTCGAAGAGATGCAGTGAACCTCTTCTATCCCACTTCGGGCGCGTTGGTAATATTGGCGATCTTCGGGTTCTTCATCGGGCGGCAGAGCCGGGACCTGTTGCGAGTCAGGGAATATCGGGAATTTCTGTGGCGGCTGATCCCCACCCTCTCGACAGCCGTCTTCATCGCGGGCCTGCCGTTCATCATGGAGCAGGCGACCTTCGATAACTACGGCCCCGTCCTATTCGTCTACCTGGGCGGCGCCGCCGTCCTGACGGTCGTGATGGCCCGCGCCGTCGCCCCCGATGAACGCCAGGCCGGGATGGCTTTCCGCAAAGGCGAATACGAGAAGGCCGCCGCGCTCTACGAAGACCTCATCACCCGTCGCCCTCTCCCACGCTACTACTCGGCCCTCGCCGCCAGCCTCGACGCCTCCGGCAACCCTTACGGCGCACTGGAGGCGGCGGAACAGGCGATCAAAGGCGACCCCAAACTCGGCATCGCCCTCTACAACCGCGCCTCAGCACTCGCCGCTTTAGGCGAGAAGAGCCGCGCTAGAAGCGACCTCCAGAACGTCTTCCGAATGGACTCAAGCCGCGTCCTTCGCCGCGCCGCCACCGAAGCCCTGGAGAGCCTGGAAAAAGGCTAACCAACCTGGTTCATACTCGGTCAATCCCGGACTGAACGCTATCTCACCTTCTCCTGGATGTTCTCCTCCGAGGCGCGGACTTCGATGCTGCCCTCCCGCACCCTCGTCTCGTAGGTGGATTGGGGGAAGACGGCGGGACCGTCGAGGACCTGACCGCTGCACAGGTCGAAGCGCGAACCGTGCCAGGGACAGACGACCGCGTCACCCTCTCGGACGCCCTCCTCAAGTGGCCCGGAGAAGTGGCTGCATGTGGCGGCGATGGCGCATATACGACCGTCCCCGGAGCGGGTGAGGAGGATGCCAGCCCCATCAGCCTCGACCCGGCGCATACCGCCTTCTGGCAACTCGTTCTCCGGTAGAACGGCGATGAATTCGTCCGGGCCTCCGGGCTCGAAGGCGTTGCGATTTACTCGCAGTCCGTGGTTGTAGGAGAGTTCGCCTCCCAGGTGGGCCGCCGTGCCGCTGATGGAGAACCCGGCGAGGAAGGCGAGTTGTCCGGCTTTCCTACGGCCCGCCGCCCGGAGGACGAGCGAGGCTCCGCTGAGGGCCAGCCCGGCCACGTTCAGGATGCCGTGGGCCGCGCCCATCCTGCGCGAACCACCGCTTAGATAGCGCCAGTCAGAGAGTCCGGTTACTGAAGCAGCGAGCCCGCCCGCGACGCCCACTGCGAGCGAGGCGTCCGCCGCGTTCCGCATCGCCTTTGAGCCCGTCGCGAGATCGAGTCCATCGAAGACCAGTGCTGCCGTCCAGGCTCCGATGGGCACGTCCGTGAGCGCCGGATGGAGCGGCAACTCCATCGGGGCGCCGTCAAGGACGTTCCGAACCGTAGTCCCGCTCTTTTCGACGGCCTCCCGAACCCCCGGTTGCACTGCCTCCGAAATATCATCCAGCCACGGCAGAGAATCCACGATACGCTGGCTGAGAGTCGAACCAATGTCCTTCGCCTTTCCATCGCGAATATCGGCGTTTACAGAGGTTATTCCCGGTGCGGTGAGAGGAGAATCAGGCTGGGTCCGACTCTATCTCCGGTTCGGGAGACTTCTCGTCATCGAAGGCCAGGAAGGCGAGCCAGTGAGCGAGAAGGATGAACGTGTATAGCGTGAGCCCCACCGCGGCCAGGAGGGGTTCCCGATCCCCCCATATTTCGGGCCACTGAGGCGGGATGAACTGCAATGAGAGCAGCAGCAACGCGAGAGCGGTCCTCCCGCGCGCCAGTAGCAAGATCACGCCCGGCGCGAGCAGGAGCAAATAATTATGCC
>Ga0136630_1000151_pt1 | contig 22332 bp, 21 predicted proteins | sample AntDrymUQ5682106_2_FD_105496 | JGI IMG/M metagenome (GOLD analysis project Ga0136630, IMG submission 105496) | Polar desert sand microbial communities from Dry Valleys, Antarctica - metaG UQ568 (21.06) | ecosystem: Environmental > Terrestrial > Soil > Desert | place: Antarctica: Dry Valley...
CGGCGCGTATCCGGCGGTTCGCTTCCTTCACCGAGCCGTCGAACGGGTCGTTCGGCTCCATTTTTTTGAGCGCGTCAATCGCCATGCGGCTCGCGACCTCGCCCGCCTCAAAGCCCCCGATGCCGTCGGCGACCGCGAAGAGCGTCTCGTCCTCCCCGGTCGCGACGAGGAGCGAATCCTCGTTGTTTTCGCGGACTTTGCCCGCGTCGGTGAGGCCGAAATGTTCGAGATAAAACATAGACTACTCCACGAACCTGAAAGTCGTCGAACCCACTTTCACGGTGTCCCCGTCCCGTAGAGGCGTCGCCCCGACCGCCTTTTGCCCGTTCACGAAAGTCCCGTTCGTCGAGCCGAGATCCTCGACATAAAGAAGCCCCCCGTGCCGCGACAACTGCGCGTGGCGGCCGGACGCATAGTCGTCGCTCTTCACCACGATGTCGCTCCCCGACGAGCGGCCGATGCTCACCGAGCCGTTCTCGAGGGCGAACTGCGTACCGGGGGCGAATATGTCCGACCCTTCCACGATGAGTTCGGAGGCGTCGCGGGGTCGGGCAGCCCGGCCTCTTTTTTGCGAGGGCTGGGGGGCGCCGGCCACGAACTCGCCGTCGTCGTCGTCGGGGACGTCGCGGAGGTCGCCTATGCCACGTCTCACGACGGCGTACACGAACGCGAAGAGGAGGAGGAGGAGGAGGGCCTTCGCGGCGAGGAGTGGAACTTGAAGCTCGAGCATTACCCCCTCCCGGTGCGGCGCCCGGCCTCGCCGCCGCTTTCGCGGCCCTCCGGCGAGTCAATGCGCCGGACGAAGCGGGCGACGCTCTGTCCGAAGGTGAGTTCATCGCCGCTTTCTATGCGTTCGCGGTCGATCGGGGCGCCGTCGAGGAGCGTGCCGTTCGTCGAGCCGAGATCCTCGACGACGAACCCGTTTTCTTCCCGGATGAGCTTCGCGTGCCGCCTCGAAACGTTCGGGTCGGAGACGACGATGTCGTTGTCCTGCGAACGCCCGACCGTCCACGGCCCCGCCCCTTCGAGCGGCTGCGCGTCGCCGCCGTCCGTTATGACCTCCACGATCTCCCTCGCAAGCCCGTGCTGCCGAGCCTCGTCTATCGAGATCGCTGCCGTCCCTTGCTCGACCGAACCGCCCGTCGTCTGCTCGGTTTTGAAAATCCGGGTCTGCCCGGAAGTATCCTGCGGCGCGCCTCTTTCCCGAGGGCCGTCGCCGCCCGTGAGCTTCGCAGTCACGCCGAACTCGCCGAATTTGAGCGAGTCCTCGGGCTCGAAGCGGACGTATGGCGGGGTCATGAGGTGGTAGCTTTTCGACTCGGCGTGGGTCGAGGCGTATTGGATGAGTTCCTCTCGGAGCGACTCCTCGTACGCTTTCATGGACTCGGCGTCGTCTTCGGAAAGGTGGATGGTGAAGTCGTTCGGGGCGTATGTGCGGGAGATCGAGACCATCCGTCCCTCGTCCATTTGCTTTGTGAGACCCTTTGCGATCTCGACCGGATGGATGCGCCTTCGGAAGGCGCGACCGAACACGCCCTCGACCAATCCCTCCATCCGTTTTTCGATGCCTTTGAGGAAACCCAAGAAAACCTAACCTCTCGCCCACGACACGAGGTACCTTAGCGCCACGTATATTATAGACGCGAGGCCGAGCGATATCACAGCGTCCGCGAGGTACTCCCCCGTGCCGGAGATCACCGCCGCATATGCGAACAAACCCGCCAACGCGGCGAGCGAGATCCCGACGAACGGCATCTTCGCCCACTCCCCGACCGACACGACGACCGCCATGAGTCCCCACAAAACAGGCAGCGCGAGTACCTCGGGATAAAGAACGACGATCCTCTCCACGTGGGCTATGAGTTCCCCCGGCCCATACGCCTCCGGTATCTCCCGGAACGGCGCCCCGCCATAAAAAGGAAGAACCCCGTCGCCCATCAAAATCGCGCCGAGGAGGAAAACGAAACCCCCGAACATCGCCGAAAGCCCGGCGGCGATGGGGCGCATCACGGCTCCGAGGAGGATGGGAAGCCCGGCGGCGAGGTTAACGGCGGCGAGTGGGACGGCTAAAACCGGAGCTAAAGGGAGCTTTCTCGCCCCGCTCCCGACGGCCCCCGACCCGACGACCCACACCGCCCCGACCGCCGGGGCGAGAAGCCCGAGTCCGAGTCCCACACCGCCTTGCAAAAGCGCGACCGCGAGAGCGACGATGATCCCGAGCGCGGCCAGCCGAGGAAGAAGGTATCCGGCCACTCCGAACCCGGCGGCGATGCCCGCCGACTCCGCGCCCCCCAAAAGAAGAAGCGAACTCCCGAGCAAATATCCGAGATACCCGGCGGCGAGGCCGTTCGCCGCCCGCATCGCACTCGAAGAGAGAGCTGCGGGCATCCGCTCCATCGGTCGTTTTTCGCGCCTTTCGCGGTTTTCGACTTGTCGCGTCTTCTTCGCGGAGGCTCGAGCCGGGGGTTTCGCCGCCGGGGATCTCGGAGCTTTCCTTCCGGTGAGGAGTTTGAGGGCGGCCCACGCGCTTTGCGGGCGGTGCGCCGGGTTCGGCGAAGTCGCCCGGTCTATGAATTCCCGGAGTCGTTCGGACGGTTCTTCGGGCTGGTGCGAGAGGAGCGCTTTCGCCGTCGCCCCGACCGCATATATGTCGGTGAGAGCCGTCGGGTCGGAGCCGTCGAGGATCTCCGGCGCGATGTACCCCGGCGTCCCGACCGCGAACCCGATCCTCGTGAGTCGTGTGTCTCCGGCGCGGTATGCGACTCCGAAGTCGGTGAGCTTCACGGTTCCGCGGCGGTCAACGAGTGCGTTTTGGGGCTTTATGTCGCGGTGGATGATGCCTTGTCCGTGGGCGTACACGAGGGCTTCGAGAACCTGCGCGAGCGAGTCCGCGACCTCGTCCACGCCATAAAAGCGGGCGGCCTCGTCGAGCGGAAGCCCCGCCACGAACTCGGTCACGAGATAAATCTCATGCTCGCCGGGGATGACTTCGAGGGTCTCGACGATGTTCGGGTGCTTCAAATACTCGGCGATCTGGCCTTCCCGGAGTGCGCGCGAGCGTTCGGATTCGTTGTATACGGGGATGACTTTGATGGCGACGTCGTCGGCGCTCCCGAAATAGCCGCCGACAACGGGGCTGGCTCGCCAGACGGTCGCGAAGCCGCCGCGCCCGATCATCTCGGAGAGCGCGTACCGGCTCTGTCCCTCAATGTATCTCGTCTCTGCCACGATACGAGCGTATTGTAAGCCATCGCCCCGATGCGATTCTGAATCCTCGATGAGAAAAGGGGGGGCGCTTCGCTCCGGTTATTGGTTTGTGGTTTTTGGTTATTGGTTTCTTGTGTCGGACTCTGTATGAGAAATCGGCGTTCGCCGCGCACTCTGCGGCCACACCTTCGCGGAGACGTTCCGGCGAAGTGTCTCCTCCGCGAGAGACGTTCCCGCCGAGGGACGCGGACAGACGGGCATTTCGCGGCTTGGCGAAGTATCGGAAACTCGCCGAAGCGTCGGTCGAGTCCGTCGGAAACGGCTCGACTCCCGAAACGAGCGCCTCTCGACGAAGCGTCTCCTTCGCGATGCGAATATCGAGTCGTCTCCGCGAATTCGCAGACAGACGGGCGTTTCGCGGCGCGGCGAAGCAGGCGGATGCGGTCGTACTCGGCATTGCCATCAACCAATAACCAAAAACCAACAACCAAAAACCGGGAGCGCAGCCGAAGGCGGAGCGACCTCGCCTTCGCGTCTTCGCGCTGGTAGAATCCACGCAGCTTCAAGCCTGAGAAAGGCTCTGGGAGCGAGGTTTGAAGACGGTGTTTTGTTTCGCGGGCGAGTGGCGGAATTGGTAGACGCGCTAGGTTCAGGGTCTAGTGTCCGAGAGGACGTGGGGGTTCGAGTCCCCCCTCGCCCACGCGGCCAGGCAAGGGGGGTGTCGAGATAGCTGAGCAAGGAAGATCTTCCCGTAAACCCGCCCAGCGCGGGAGAAAACCCGCCGCGAAAAGCGGCGGCGGCGCCGCCAAACGCCCGAAGCAGCGGCGAACCCTCCCGGCGTGGCTGACGATGCTCGGCTCGATCTTCTTCCTCTTCATGGCGTTCGTCTTCATTTTCTTCGTCGTGCGCGGCTGCGTCGCGACGCAGGAATCCACGCAAGTCCGAAAGTACATCACGGCCGCCGACAGCATCCTCTCTGACTCCTCGAACACAGGCGCCGAGCAACTTCAAAGCGTCCTCGCGAGCGCCGAGGGCGAGCCGGGAAACCTCGACGCCGAAGCCATCAGCCAGGCCGCGAACCAGTCCGAACTCCTTTACAGCCGCGCCCTCGGCAACGAGGAGATACCCCCCGAATTCAACGACGCGGATCATTATATGGTGAGCGCTTTGGGAGTCCGTGCCGATGCCACCGAACGCCTCGCAACCTCCGCCGCCGACAATCCGGACAACTTCCCGGAGGCGTACGCGCAGGCGGTGGACAGCTATCGGCTCTCCGACGGAATGTTACGCAACCACTATCTTCCGGCGGTCGGAGGCTCTTTGGAGAGCGTCGGCCAGACTCGCGACCAGGATTTCATCGAGGAGCCACCGCCGTTCATGGACTATGAAGAGACGGGTTTCGAGACGGCGACGGATGATCCGGTGGGGGCGAGGGACGACCCGAACGCTTTGCACGGGGTGGAGATCACATCCGTGACCGTCGCGGGCGACCAGCAAATGGTTCCGGGCGGAAACGTCGTCCTCTCGGGCGACGACGAGCCTTCTTTCACCGTCGTCATAACGAACGGGGGAGAGGTTCCGGAGACCGCCGTCCCCGTCGAGGTGATCATAAACACGCAAGCCGAGCGACAATCGCAGTCGGCGACCATCGAGCGCATCGAGGCGAACGGCGGTACGGCGACCATCGAAGTCTCCGGCTTCCGCCCCGGCGAGGTGGACGAGACGGCGGAGGTCACCGTCGAGGCCGACCCCGTCGAATACGAGGAGTTCCTCGACAACAATACGCTCACCGGAACCGTCACGTTCGGAGTATGAGGAGCATGGGAGGCAAACTTTGGTAACGGCGATAGTCCTCGTCACGACCGAAAGCGAGCGCGTCCAGGAAGCCGCGCAGGCGATCATCGAAATAGAAGGCGTGACCGAGGCGTACTCCGTCACCGGCCCGCACGACCTCATCGTCATGGTTCGCATCCCGGACTTCGAGAGCCTGAATGACATCGTGCCGGGGAAGGTCGCGCAGGTTCCCGGCGTCGCCCGGACCGAGACGATGGTCGCGTTCCGCACGTACTCGAACTACGATCTCGACCGGGTATGGAGCATGGGGTTCGAGGAATAATATGGAGTCCGCCGACCGAGTCCCGGTTTTCGGGGGCGGGCGAGACGGGGGAAAGCCGCGAATCGAGGAGAAGCCGCGAATCGGGAAATACGAATCGCGGCTCGACCATTCGCGCCGTCGGACGTATGCGGGGGAGATTGACCGGATTCCGTATGAGAAGGTTTCGGGAAACGGTTTGGCGGTGAACGTGCGTGCGATTCTGGCTCCGTATGACTCGGGACACCGGGGCGTTCGCATGGGCCGTGGCTCGGAGCATCTCGTCCGGGGCGGACTCGCCGATGCTCTTTCGGCGGACGGGCATGACGTGGAAGTTCGTTTTTTAGAATCGGAAAACTCGCTTCCCGCCGAGGTGGCGGTCGCTTTCGAGCTTGATCGTCTCATTTCTCGGGAGGTTCGTGATTGCCGGGAGTCCGGCGACTTTCCGCTCGTATTGTCCGGAAATTGCAACAACTCCGTCGGAACCGTCGCCGGAGCGGGGGGCGAAAATCTCGGTGTCGTGTGGTTCGACGGACACGCCGATTTCCACACTCCGGATACGACGAACACGGGCTTCTCGGACAACATGGGACTCTCCATCGCCGTGGGTCATTGTTGGAAGAACATGGCCGCGAGCGTGCCGAACTTCTCGCCTGCGGCGGAGAAGAACGTGGTTTTGGTCGGCGTCCGTGAAATCGAGCCGGAAGAAAGGAAACGCCTCTCGAACTCCGAAATCTCCGTGTTCGAGGCGGGGGAGGCGAGATCCGAGGCCGGGATGGAGAAAATGAAATCCACGCTCGAAGATTTGGGAAACCGTACCCGATCCGTGTATCTCCATCTCGACCTCGACTTTCTCGACCCGGAAAGCGTGGGAGCCGCCAACGAATTCGCTCCGCCGGACGGTTTGACGGTTGAGGAGGCGGAGCGGATCGTCCATCTCGTGCGTGAACATTGCGAGATCGCCGCCGTCGGGGTCGCCTCGTACGATCCGGCCTTCGACGACGACGGGTCGGTGCTTCGAGCCGGTTTACGGCTCGTCCAGAGTTCGCTTTTTTAGCAAGTGATACAGGATCCGGTTGATCGCTTCCGCACATGGCCGGCGGCGCGAATCGAGGGTCGCCAATGGCGTTTTCTCGATTCGCTATGCAAAGCGATTCACACTCTCGTGGATTATTCGGGTTAGCTCGGCTATCCGGCGAGGTATGCGGAGGGAGAAAGGATGAGGATGCCGCCCAAATATTCTCCGTAGTACGGGCCGAAGTGTTTTCGGTCGCTGGTTATGAGGTGCGAGGCGTTCGCGGAGATCGCCATGAGAAGCACGGGCCAGTCTTTTTCCGGCAGCTTTACGTGAGCGAGTTCCGGATGGTCGGAGCGATGAGCCGATTGCCGGACGAGGCTCGTTGCCTCGACGAGCTTTTCGAGTTCCCGAATTTGCGAGGCTTCGGCGAGGTTTCTTCGGGCTTCTCCGACAACATAAGGCGAGGAAAGCAAAACTGCTCGCTCGACGGGGATCTCCCAGAATTCTCTCAGCTTCGACCTCGGTCGGTAAGCCGCCGAAAATAGAACGTTCGCGTCGAGGAAAAGGCGATCCAAAGAATTGCTATGCCGGCTTGTCGTGAGGAATCGAGTCGGGATCCACGCCGAGCTTTCTTGCCTCGTCGCGGGCGTCTTCGTAATCTTCCTCGCCTATCGCACTTTGAAGGAGGAACTCCGCCTTTCTCTCCGGTGTGTATATCTCGACCGGAACGGCGACCGCTGGGCGGATCAAAACCCCTTCGTCCGTCTCCTCCGCCACCACCAAAGAACCTTCCTCGATCCCGAACCGCTTCCTCAGTCGCGACGGAATGACAATGGCCCCTCGCTTCCCAACCTTGCTCGTCTCCATGCTCGAACCTTCCGCCCGACAGTCAGACAATCTGGCACAAAAGCCATCTTAGCACAGGTTATCGGCGAAAGACCGCTACGAGCCGGGTGCCTGTCTAGCTCGGCTCCCCCGCCATCGCGGGCCTCGTATTCTCGATGAGGAAGGCGACGACATCGAGGAAGTCGCCGCTCTCGTCGTAGATTTTCCTTTGTTTTTGCGCTCCGGTTCCGCCTTCGACTATTTCGAGCGTGTGCATGAGTTCGTCTTCGCATGCGAGATCCTGTGCGTGTTCCTTCAAGTTTTCGACGAGCGAGCGGGCGAGTTCGGGGGCGGGTATGGAACGCCTCTCGGAGATGCTGAAAAAGGCGGCGTCCATGCCGTGCCGCGACGCCCGCCATTTGTTTTCGAGGCCGAGTTCGCGGTTGTATGGGCCTTTCGGAGCGTCGCCCTCGATGGCTCGGGCGACGATGCACCTCGTCAATGCGGTGAGGGCCACCGTCTCTTTCAAGCTCGTTTGCGAGTCGAGGACGCGGAGTTCGATGGTTCCGAACTTCGAGTGCGGGCGGACGTCCCACCAGCAAAACGTATAGTCGTCCATAGCGCCCGACTCGACCATGAGATCCACATATTCCTCGAACGCCTCATAGTCCGGGAACGCGGGCGGCATCCCGGAGCGGGGGAAGGTCTCGAAAATCTTCACCCGGCTCGACTCGAAGCCCGTGTCCATCCCCTGCCAAAACGGCGAATTCGCGGAAAGGGCGAGGAGGAGCGGGGCTTGCTCGGCGAGCCGATTATGCGCCTGGATCGCCTCCTCCGGCCCCGGCACCGAAACATGCACATGCTGCCCGAAGATGACCTCCCGCGACGCGACCCACCGGAGAGTCTCGATGACTTGGCGATACCTTTCGTGGTCGGTGATTTTCTGCTCGCGGTACCTCGAAAAGGGATGCGTCCCCGCCGACGCCAATGAAGCTCCGCACGCCGCCGTCCACGAGCCGACGCGGGTTCGGAGTTCGCGGAGGACTTTCTCCACTTCCTGAACGGACTCGCACGGCGGAGTCTTTATTTCGAGGACGGATTGGAAAAGTTCGTATGAGACGGCTTCGCGGAGGTCTTCGGGGAGGCGGGACATTATCTCTTCGATCTTCGGGACGAGTTCGCCCGTGGCTCCGTCCACGATGCAAAGTTCCTCCTCGACCCCGAGGGTGTATCGGGCGTTTCCGCCAACGAACTCCACCGGCATGACGTCTTCCTCCTTGTGTCCGGTGTCCGAAGCTCCGGCTATTATTATTGGCTATTCGTTAGCCGAGAGCCTCTTCGATCCAACCCTCGAATACCGCTCGGGGAGCCTCGCCCGAGTGCGCCCCCACAACCTCGTCCTCGCCATTCAAAACATACACCGTCGGATACCCTGGGACATTGTATTCGCCGCCAAGCTCCGGCTGGTAAATCGCCGGACTCTCGATGTCATACGTCTCGACGAACTGGCGCACGGCCTCCGCGTCGTCGCCTTGCTGGCCGTCAATGCCCGCCATGACGACGTCGAGGCCCTCGTACTCGCTCTCGAGTTCGCTGATGACCGGAGCCTCGTTCTGGCAGTGCGGACACCACGAAGCGAAGAAGACGAGCATCGTCGCGTCGCCTTCGCCGCCGCCGAGCGAGACGTTTCCGCCGCCGTTCACGTTCTCACCGGAGAACTCGGGAACCGTTTCTCCGGTCGGGATGAGTCCTTGGTCGTTGGCGGTGAAGTTCTCGGCGTCGCCGCCCCCGCTTCCCGCGCTCGTAAGCGCGAGAACGGATATGACGGCGATGGCGACCACCGTGAACCCGCCCAACGCGAGGATGAGTGGGCGGTTCGAGCCGGACGCGGATTTGAGTTCCTTGTCACCGATCTTCCGCCCCGATTTCTTGGGACCTTTGTTCGACAAAGTATTGCGAGCCATAGAAAAGACCTCTTCGTAGATTAGCGTCGTGAAGCGAAATGATATAGTAGCCGCCGTCATGGTTAAAGGCCAAATCACAAGCCGGAACGCGAGCCGCCGGGAAGCGGCATATTTTGCGTAAATTCCTCTCGAACTCATACGCCGTGCTCGTCTCCCGCCTCATCCTCGGCGGCGTGTTCATAGCGGCGGGGATACCGAAGATCCTCGACCCCGGAACCTTCGCCGCCGCCATCCGCTCATACGAACTCGCCCTCCCGGAATGGTTCGTGTCTTTCTCGGCGTACGCGCTTCCATACGCCGAAGTCCTCATCGGCTTGTATCTCATTGTCGGCCTCTTCACGAAACCGACGGCGTGGATAACGACCGCGCTCATGGTCGTCTTCACCGTCGCGCTTTTGCAAGGAGCCGTCCGCGGCCTCGACATAAACTGCGGATGCTTCGGAGCGGGCGAGGAGTCGTCGAACCTTTGGCTCGCGTTTTTGCGGGACATCGGCCTCATCGCGCTGTGCATCCACATCGTCATCGCCCCGCTCGGGCGGGTGGGCGTGGACGCGCTCCTTTTTCGCCGCGGCGAGTCTTCCGAACCCTCTGAGCCTTCCGAAGCCTGACCCGGCGAACCACGGTTTTATGCCGCTTTTCGGGTGAAAATCTCGGGCATCGAATCTCATCGGCACCGAAAACCCCACACGTATTCCCGGCGACGCACTCGTCCGGTTTTGCCTCTCGGCGCGGGGTGTGTGGCGAAGCCGATTCCCTCCACCGCTCGCCCGCCGAAAACTGGAACTCGGTCGGGGTTCAGAATGAGCCATGATGGGAGGGAGCCGGTCGAAAGATTCCATCGCTCGCGGCTGCGCGGGTGAATGAAATATCGGATCCGGCGGGAGAAGCACGTTTCAGCGCGGAGGCGTTCCTTCTTCGACGGAGCGCGACTTCCGAAGCCTGACTTGCGCGAGAACCGCCCCGGAAATCACGAGGAATGCGCCGAGTATTTTCAGAGCCGTCAATTCCTCCGCGAGGAAAACCGCCCCGACGAACCCCGCCACGACCACCTCGACGGTCGCCACGATCGATGCCTGTCCCGCTTCGATCCTCTTCAACCCCGTCGTATAAAGCGCATACGCGAAAGCAGTCTGAACGAGCGCGGAAACAACGAGAAGAACATATGCCCCGGCGGAAAGCCCCGCCAAAGTATCGAGCGTCGGAATGGCGGCGATGAAAAGGACGACCGCCCCGATCCCGAGCATATAACAATTTATGACATGCGCCGGAAGCCGCGCCGTGAGTGGCTTCCCGATCACCGAATACATAGCGAACGAAAGCCCCGCCCCGAGTCCCGTAAGCACCACGAAAGGCCGAATGTCGAGGGAGGAAAGGTCATAAGCCCCGACCACGAGGCCGATCCCCGAAGCCGTCAAAAGCAGCGCGGCAATGCGGATGAAAGTCAGCGACTCTTTCAAAAATATTCGAGCGAAAATCACGACGAACGCCGGGGAACTATAAAGAAGAACCGCCGCCGTCCCGACCCCGCTCTCCCCGATCGTATAAAAATAAAGCAAATAAAAGCACCCGATCGCAACCACCCCGAGCGGCACGAGAGAATAAAGTTCCCGCCCCCGGACTTTCAGGCTGGAAATCTTCCCCGTCAAAATGACGAAAGCGAGAACCACGAGAAACGCCCCGCCCGCCCGAGTGAGAACCAAAGCCTCGAACGAAACCCCCTCGCCATAAACAACCCGAGCCACAAGCCCGAGCGTCCCCCAAATAGCCGCCGCCGAAGCGACGAGAAAAATCCCGACGAGCCGTTCGCGAGCGTCGTTCGGAATGGCGGTCATGTCGCTTCGCGGGCGGCTTCGCCGCCGTTATTGGTAATTGGTTTTTGGTTGTTGGTTTTTTGTATTTGCCAATAACCAATTACCACAAACCAATAACCAGAGCGGAGCCGAAGGCGGAGCGACCCCCTCAATGCCGGTCGAGCTTCCGCCCGATCTCTTTCAAACTCGTCCGGTAGCAAATCGAACGCCCATGCGGACACGTCGCCGGAAGCCGACTCGTGAGCCAGCTTTTTATGAGAGCCTCCATCTCCGGCTGCGAAAGGCGATCCCCCATCTTCACCGCCGAATGACACGCGATCGTCGCGAGTATGTGATCTTCGCGCCGCCGTCCGGGGTCGGTGCCGGAGATGGCCGCCAATGCGTTTTTGAAGGCTCCGACGATGTCCCGATCCGCGAGCGTGGAAATTACCGCCATCACCCTCACCGACCTCGGGCCGAACGGCTCGGCCTCGAAACCATACACGGCGAGTTCTTCGAGGTTCCCGGCGGCGAGTTCCGCGTCGCCGGGTGAAAGCTCGACGACCTCGGGAACGAGGAGGCTTTGTATGCTCGCCGGGTTCTCCGCGTCGTGGAGGCGGTCGAGGATGGCGCGTTCGTGGGCGACGTGCTGATCCACGACCCACATCGCCTCCGGCTCCTCCACGAGTATGTACCCTGCCCCCAATTGCCCGATGACCCGGAGTTCTTCGAGTCTCGGCAACGCGCCCCGTTCCGGCAATTCTTCGGCAGCGAGCGGAGCCTCGGCGCGTTCCTTCGTCGGCTTCGAGGCGGCGTATATTTCCTCCCGGACTTCTCGCAAACTTTTGCTCGTCCCGGACGAATATGCGACCGAGCTTTCGGCGGCCCGCGCGGCAGCGTATTCGTTGTCTTTCGGGCGGTATTCGGGGGGTGGGGCGAGGCGGTCTTGTGCGAAGGCCCGCTCCGATGTCCTCGGGGCGGACGAGGCGTTCGGGGGGCGCCACTCGATGGCGGAGCGGACGGCGGCGGCGATGGCGGCTCGGGCGGCGCGTTCGTCGGAGAAGCGGATGATCTGCTTTGTCGGGTGGACGTTCACATCCACGCGGCGGGGATCCACCTCAATCTCCACGGCGACCGGGGGATACCGCCCCCCCGGAACCGTCGCCCGATACGCATCGTCGAGGCCGCGATGGAGGTTGTCGCCTCTCACCCATCGCCCATTCACTGACACCGTCTGATGCGAACGACTCCCCTCCGTCAAACTCGGAAGCGCGGCATACCCCGAAATCTTGAAAGCCCCCGACTCATACTCGACCTTTCGGAGGGCGCGTGCCTTCGCCACCCCTTGAATTTGCGCGAGGCGTTCGAGGAGGTCGCCCGCCTCGGGGAGCGAGAGATAATCCCGGCCCTTCTCCGTGAGACGGAACGCCACCTTCGGATGGGCGACGGCGATGTGTGTGAGCGTCTCGGTGATGGAGGCTCGCTCCGGACGCGAGCCTTTCAAAAAAGCGCGACGTGCCGGGACATTATAGAAAAGGCGATCCACGAGGACGGTCGTGCCTTTCGGGGTTCCGGTGGCGGAGATTTCGGCGTCCGAACCACCGTCCACGACGACCTTCGTTCCCGCTCCCTCCCCGGTGGATGTCGTTATTTGGAAAGCCGAGACGCTCGCGATGGATGGCAAAGCCTCGCCCCGGAAGCCGAGGGTATTCACGGCTTCGATGTCTTCGACGGCGGAGATTTTGCTCGTCGCATGGCGGAGGACGGAGAGTTTCGCGTCTTCGGGGGGCATGCCATTCCCGTTGTCGCGGATCAAAATCCGGGACGTTCCGCCGTCTTCGAGTTCGACTTCGATGCGCGAGGAGTCGGCGTCGAGAGAATTTTCGACGAGTTCCTTCACCACGGAGGATGGCCGATCCACGACCTCCCCCGCGGCGACTTGTTGCGCCACTCTCGCATCGAGAACTTTTATTCCCATACTCCCGGAAGATTGTACCGACCTCGCCCGGTTTTCCCACGACGGTGTGTGTAGAATCCGAGCCTGTGAAAGAATCGAACGGACAAGAAAACCCCGGACTCCCGCTCGGCGAGGTCGAAAAGCTCATCGAACTCCTCAAAGAGAGCGGCGTCGGGGAAATCCGGGTCAAGAAAGGCGACCTCGAAATCTCCGTGAAGGCGACGCCGGAAGTTCCCGCACCGCCAACCGCCTCCGAGCCGCTTCGCCACCCGGACGCGGAAAGCTCGCCCTCCGCGGAGTCGAACGGCTTCCACACCATAAAATCGCCGCTCGTCGGGACTTTCTACCGCGCCCCCGCGCCGGGCGAGGACACCTTCGTCGAAGTCGGCGACAGCGTGAAGGCCGGGCAAACATTGTGCATCGTCGAGGCGATGAAGCTCATGAACGAGATCCCCGCCGACGTCTCCGGTGAGATCGTGGAGATCCTCGCCGAAAACTCGGCCGGAGTCGAGTACGACGAGCCGCTATTTCGTATCAAGCCGGAATGATGGTTGCTTCGGTTGCTCCGGTGAGGACGCTTCGCTTCGTGAGGTCGGGAGGCACTCGCTTCGCTCGTTTCGTGAGTCGGGATTCCCTCGACCCTCTTTGTACGCATACCTTCGCTTTCTCGCCCGAAGAATCCTCGACCGAGGCGGGGAGCGATGTCGTATCCGGGCTTTGCCGCACGCCCTTACCGACTCACGACTTCACTATCTCACGAAGCGTCGCGGAGCGACCATGAATAAAGTCCTCGTCGCGAACCGGGGCGAAATCGCCCTCCGGGTCATCCGGGCTTGCCGCGAACTCGGGGTGCGCTCCGTCGCGGTGTATTCGACAGCCGACTCGGACTCCCTCCACCGGATGCTCGCCGATGAAGCTGTGTGCATCGGCCCCCCGCCAGCCGCCGGAAGCTATTTGAATATTCCGGCGATCATCTCCGCCGCCGAATTGACCGGGGCGGACGCCATCCATCCGGGATACGGGTTTCTCGCGGAGAACGCCCGGTTCGCGGAGATATGCGAGCGGGTCGGGATCAAGTTCGTCGGCCCGTCAGCCCGCGTCATCTCGATGATGGGCGACAAAGCGGCGGCGAGAAGCGCCGCGAAAGAGGCCGGAGTCCCGATTTCCCCCGGCTCCGACGGACTGTGCGAGAACGTCTCGGAGGTGAAGAAGGTCGGCGCGGAGTTCGGGTACCCGCTCGTCATAAAGGCGAGCGCGGGCGGCGGCGGGAAGGGGATGCGCGTCGTCCACTCGGAGGGCGAGGTGGACGCGGCTTTTTCCGAGGCGAGTCGCGAGGCGGGGGCGAGTTTCGGGGATGGGTCTCTTTACGTCGAGCGGTATCTCGAAGAATTGCGGCACATCGAGGTTCAAGTTTTGTCGGACTCTTTCGGGGGGACGTTCGCGTTTCCGGAGCGGGACTGTTCGGTGCAAAGGCGGTACCAAAAACTCATCGAGGAGTCGCCCGCACCGGGTTTGCCGGAGAAAGACCGTGAAGGACTCATGGATTCCGCCGCCTCTCTCGTCGAGTCGCTCGGGTACGAAGGAGCCGGGACGGTGGAGTTTGTATATTCCGGGGGAGAATTCTATTTCATCGAGATGAACACGCGGCTGCAAGTCGAGCATCCGGTGACGGAGATGGTCTCCGGCGTCGATCTCGTCTCCGAGCAGATCCGCATCGCCTCCGGCGAAAAGCTCGACGTCCCGAAAAGAGCCTCATCCCCCGACGGCCATGCCATCGAGTTCCGGATAAACGCGGAAGACCCGAGGCGGAATTTCCTCCCGCAAGCCGGCCCGGTGGAATTTTACAATCCGCCCGGCGGCCCCGGTGTCCGGGTGGATTCGCACCTTTACGCGGGATACAAAGTGCCGCCGCACTATGATTCTCTCCTCGCCAAGCTCATCGTGCATGGCAAAGACCGGGACACGGCGCTTCGGCGTGGGACTCGCGCTTTGGACGAGTTCGCGATCTCTGGTCTCGAGACGACTTTGCCGCTCCATCTCGCCATTTTGGAGGACGAGGGGTTTCGGCGGGGCGGGGTCTCGACGCATTTTCTTTCGGGGAGGGAGCTTATGAACGGCGGAGGCGTTTTGCGGCTTTCGCCAGCCACGCCGGAAGATGGCGGCGCTTCGGCGTAGTTTCGTCCGGGACTTTGTCCGCTTTGTCCGGCTTCGGCGGGTTCGGGTCGGTTCCCACCCCGTCCATGCGGTGTACCCACAGTTCGTTCACGAGGACGAGGAGGGCGGCGGTGAGCGGGACTGCGAGAAGAACGCCGATCAGTCCGTACAAAGTTCCCATTATGAGTATGGCGAAGATGACGACCGCGGGATGGAGGGCGACGGCGCGGCTCATTATTATCGGCTGGAGGAGGTATGACTCGACGCCTTGTATGACGAGGTACGCGGCGACGACCCATATGGCGAGAACGGGGTCGTTGACGAGCGCGATGATGACGGGCGGTATGAGGGAGATGAGCGGCCCGACGTACGGGACGAAAGAGACGACGGCGGCGAAGATCCCGAGCAGGAGCGCGAACGGAACCCCGATGATGAACAACGCGATCGTCCACAATGTCCCGATTATGAGCATCGAGGTGAGTTGTCCGAGGAACCAGCTTTGAACCGTCGAGTACATCGAGAAGAGGATCGAACGCACGCCCTCCCTTTTGCCCGCCGGGAATACGGCGACGAAGCCATTCACGAGCGGCTTCGGGCGGAGGACGGCGTATATGGTCGCAATGAAGACGACGGCCCCGAGTGAGAGGGCGTTCGCCACCCCCGCCCCAAAGTTGGCGACGGTGGAGAGGGCGCCGCCGGAGAGGAAGTTTCGGGCGGAGTCAATGAGGCTTTGCGGATCGAGGCTGACGGGGAGTTCGAGGCCGAGGCGGCTTTGCGCGTCGCGGGCGAAATCTTGCGTGCCTTCGATGAGCGCCGGGATGGTTCCGGCGAGTTGCACGGCCTGGTTTTCGACCGTCGGGGCGAGGGCGGCGACCAGGGCGACGAGAGCCACGAGAAGCGCGCCCATCACCACGAGCGTTCCGACGCCCCGGCTCCAGCCGCGCTTTTCGAGGGCGTCCACCGGGCCGCTCACGATGATGGAGAAAAGCATCGTCAATAAAAGGACGAGCACGACGACGGCGATCTCGTACACGAGGTATCCGAGGAGTAGGATGGCGAAAACCAGCCCGATCCCGACATACACCCGCCGCTCGCTGGCGCGCTCCGCCTCGCGTTCGTTCGCGGTTTCTCCGGTTCGCTGCGGCGCCTTCTTTCGCTCTTCGGGTTTCAACGTGCGATTATTCTATCCCCTCGCCCCACTCGTGCTATCTTTTGTCCCTGTCCGAGATACCCAGGGAGCTTGTTTTTTTGGCGGAGAAGTCTGAAAAAAAGACCGGGCAAGAAATTGTCCCGGACCCGATGACGTTCGGGGGGATGGCCCGCTTCGACGGCCTCGACCTTTTCGGCCCGCATTTCATGAGCGTCGCGTATAAAAAACGCGGCGACATCCACGTGAACGTCGAGCCTTCCCGGATAAACCCCCCGAAGAACGAGACGGTCCTCGCTTTGTCGCGCCTCCCCATAATCCGGTCGTTCTTTTTCTGGGGGCGGCTGATTTGGCAGGTCGGAGGCTCTTTGTGGACGCTTCTTTTCATCGCCGCGACGCTCGCCGTCCTTTGGCTCGTGGTTTCCCTTTTCGAGTTCGGGAGCGGCACGGGCGGGGCGGCGGGCGGCCTCTTCGAGTTCCTCGCCATATTCCCGATCCTCCCCGTCCTCCTTCTTTTCTTCCTCGTGATGCGCTTCACCTCCATCGGCCGCTTCCACGGCGCGGAGCATAAAGTCGTCGCCGCATACGAGAGGTATGGCGAGGTCACCATGCAAAACGCCCGCGTGTCGAGCCGCCTCCATCCCCGGTGCGGGACGAATATCCTCGTATACATTCTCGCCGCCGGACTTCTCGACCCGCTTTTCGGGTCGTGGATCTACGCCATCCTCCAATTCATCCTCATCTCCGAAGCATGGTTCCTTTTCGGGCAAAGCAAAATCTCCATCGCCGTCGGAAACTTCTTCCAAAAACATTTCACGACCACCGAGCCACGCCGGGCCGAACTTGAGGTCGCCGTCGAATCCATGAACCGCCTCCTCGCCGCGGAGAAGGGCGAGACAGGCGGCATCGTCGCCACGGTTCCGGCGCGATTTTAAGCGGCTCGGAGTCCGAGGCCGGAGGATTTGAAAGAGCCGGGGATCGGGCGCGGAAGTCGGATGCCCGGATGCGGGCGAAATATCCCGGTCGCGTCTCCCCGGATTCCACGGATCTCGTCCGTGAAGACCGCGACTCCCGCTCTTGACGGAAAGAGAGCCTCGCCTGTTCGTCGTTGACACGAGCGTGGCGGGCCGGGCAACGGCATCCTCCATGGCGTCGGCGGATACGACACGCTCATCGGCGGCGGCCCCGGACGCGACATCCTCCGGGGCGAGGGCGGCAACGACGTTGCGAACGGCGGTTCGGGGCGCGACGTGTGCCAGTCCGACCCGAGGGACATAAAGAGGAATTGCCCATAAAGTCCGCCGGATGATCACGGGAAGAAACAGAGCCGGGCCTCGTTCCCCGGCTCTGTTTTCTTGTGGGTCAGCTTTGGTTCCCGTGTGAATGCGGCGGTATGACCGCGCCCTCCGAAGGTTGGATGAGAACCCATCCGGGGCCGTCGAAGGCTATCTGGAAACTCTCCCCGCTCCCCTTTCCGAGGAACGTTTTGAACGACACGTCGCTCTTCACGCTCGTGCGAACCTCGCCGCTCCACGCGATGGCCGAGTCCGGGTCGGCGAACGTCGGCGTGTTCGTGTCGAGAAGCACGGGTTCCCCCGCCGAAGTGACCGCGACCTTCCCCGTCCCTTCGAGGACGACGTTGAAAAGCCCGCCCGCGAGGCGCCCCGCGCCCTCGACCTTCCTTATGTCCCATTCGATGCCCGGCTCGAAGGCGAGGATGTTGTCGCCGTTGACGGTCATTCGTTCGCTGTCGAGCTCGATGACCATGATCTTCCGTTTGTCCTGCGCGAGAAACAGATCCCCCGAGCCGGAGCAAGCCATAAGCTGAACGCCCTCCCCGGTCATCGCCTTCTTGAAAAACCGTCCGAGACCCTCCGACTTATGCTCGAATCGAACTTCTCCTTGATAGGCGACCATCGAACCGAGGAGCGCCTGAATCTCGTCGCCATCGAGCTTCACTTTCAGCATGGCGGAATTCTGGAGGGTGAACCGCTCCGTCGCGGCGACCTCCCCGAACTCCCGCAAATTAGTCTCACTCACGCCTTTCCTCCTTGTCCATGGCCGGCGCCCACAACTCCGGAGGTCATCGTACTCCCGCGTGAGCCTCCACGCCACGAAAAAGCCGGGAGCGGCGGATAGTGAAAGACAAGCGAATCGAGGCGTTTTTCGCCGAAGCCCCGATCAAAGATCCACCGGGCGAAATCTAAAACATCCGGCCACCGAGCGGCACGCTGAGATCCGGGCCGAGCAATACGACCTCCCCATCCTCGTCCGGCGCCCCGAGGACAAGTACCTCGCTTTTGAAACCCGCGATCCTCTTCGGCGGAAAATTCACCACCGCGACGACGAGCTTCCCGATCAGGCCCTCCGGCTCGTAATGCTTCGTTATTTGCGCGGAGGTGTTCTTCGTCCCGAGTCCCTCGCCGAAATCCACGACGAGCTTGTATGCGGGCTTCCGAGCCTCCGGGAACGGCTCGGCCTCCGTTATTTTCCCGACCCGCACGGCCACTTTCTCAAAGTCTTCCCAGCTTATCTCGGACAAGAATTCCCTTTCTCGAAAGCATGTTCACGCGCTCATGGTATCGCGGAAGGCCGTTCCTTCGACAATCGGAATCGGACTTCCGAAAAGAATCGCCCCGAAACCCGCTACGAGAGCTTCCGAACCTCGAACAATTCCCGGATCACGTGGAGATCGAGGTGTCCGGGAAGAAATATGTTCCGCGACCATTGTGCCGAACGGCCATCGGAAACGTACATTGTCTCGATGAGCGAGAGCGCGGCGGACGGCTTTTCAAGGCCGAGCGATCTCCCGACTTCACCGTCCGGCGCGACCATCTCCGCGTCTATGAGGAGCTTGCTGAAACCGACCGGAACCCCCACCGATACGAGCATATCGAGAACCATCGCGTCGGCCCGGAAGCGTTCCCGGACGGTCGCCTCGGCGACGACTTCCTCCGGGACGACATCCACCATCCACGCCGCCGACTCCCCGTCCACGAGCAAAACCCGCGACACTTTCACGACCGGGCTTCCGGGGAATATGTCGAGTGCTTCGGCTTCGGACTCGCCTGCCCCGGCGGCCTCGATGCGAAGGTCGCGGCAGTCGAGGGCGAGGTCGAGCCTTTCCGCCTGAACGGTGTACGTTTCGAGCCTTTCGAGGCCGTTCCGGAGCCGCGCCCCATCCGGCGGACGAACGAGGAACGTCCCGCTTCCTTGCCGCCTTTCGAGAAATCCCCGCTCGACGAGCCGCCCCATCCCCGCCCGGACCGTCGCCCTCGACACGCCGAGATCCCGCACGAACTCCGCTTCCGGAGGTATCCGCTCCCCCGCTTTATAGTGGCCCCGAACGAGGAGATCCTCGATCCGCCCCTCGACCTCCACATAAAGAAGGTTCTTTTTCAACGCCCCGTCCCGCCTCATACGAAACCCGGACGACCACTCCGCGCCCCATTCCCTCCGGAACCCGCGAGTCGGAAGCCGGAAGCCGGAGCATCCCCGATGTCCATTTCCTCGACGTTCCCGGAGCGGAGCGACCCCCGAACTCGACCGGGGGCTTCGACGAGGAAAATTCCGACATCCCACCCTCCCCGACCCCCGACTCCCGAGGCGGGCGGAGCGACGCGACCTCCCGACTCTCGGCCTTCGTCACTCGGACTATTCACCACCCGGCCTCCATACCTCGATTTTAACAGCGCGAAATCCCCTCCTCGTTCGCGCCTTTCGTTACATTATAGACACATTCATTCCCTTGACGGACAAATTTGTATGCGCTATCGTGCCGGAAGTTTCATTGGGCTGGCCGGGGGCGGTCGGGGAACTTTGGCCCGGTGAGGAAAATCGGGAAGGAGAGAGTGGTGGATGAAGAGCGTCGTCGCTCGACGCAGGGTGTCGAGTACGAGAACGTCGGCGAAGATTATATGGAGAAGCGTCGCCTCCAAAGGGGCGCGGCGGGATGGGTTCTCCTCGCGGGCCTCGGGGTCGCGTACGTCATCTCCGGCGATTTCGCCGGATGGAACTTCGGGCTGGCGCAAGGCGGATGGGGCGGACTCCTCGTCGCCACACTCCTCATGGCGACCATGTATACCGCGATGGTCTTCTCCCTCGCGGAGCTTTCCTCCACGATACCGACCGCCGGGGGCGGATACGGTTTCGCCCGGCGGGCGATGGGGCCGTGGGGCGGTTTTCTCACCGGGACGGCCATCCTCATCGAGTACGCCATCGCTCCGGCGGCCATCGCGGTTTTCATCGGGGCTTATGTGGAGTCGCTCGTCGGCTTCGGGGGGCCGCTGATTTATTTGCTTTTCTACGCGATTTTCATCGGGATACATTTGTATGGTGTCGGCGAGGCATTGAAGCTCGTGTTCGTCATCACCGCCATCGCCGCGGTCGCGCTCATCGCTTTCATCGTCGGCATGATCCCGCTCTTCGACCCGGCGAACCTCTTCGACATCGTCCCGACGGAAGCGTTCGGCGCAAGCTCGTTCCTCCCGTTCGGATACGTCGGAATATGGGCCGCGCTCCCGTACGCGATATGGTTCTTCCTCGCCATCGAGGGCGTTCCGCTCGCCGCCGAGGAGACCCGGAACCCGTCGAGGGACATCCCGAGGGGACTCATCGGAGGGATGGCCGCTCTCCTCGTTTTCGCCGCGCTCATTTTGACGTTCGGGCCGGGAGCCTCCGGGTCGGCGGCGATACAAAGTTCGGGAAACCCGCTCGTCGAGGCGGTGTCGGCGGCGTATGGGGGATCGAACGCTCTCTCGTCGTTCATAAACATCGTGGGACTCGCCGGACTCATCGCGTCGTTCTTCTCCATCATATTCGCGTACTCGCGCCAAACCTTCGCCCTTTCACGAGCCGGATATTTGCCTCGGGTTCTTTCTCTCACGAGTGGGCGACGGACGCCGTTCGTGGCTTTGCTCGTGCCGGGGATCATCGGTTTCACCCTCTCGCTCACCGGACAGGGCGACCTCCTCATCCTCGTCGCCGTCTTCGGGGCGACCATCTCGTATGTACTCATGATGCTCTCGCACATGATCCTCCGCATGAAAGAGCCGAACCTCCACCGTCCGTACAAAACGCCGGGCGGGATGGCGACATCGGGAGTGGCGTTCGTACTCGCGCTCGTCGCGGTGGTGGCGGGGTTCCTCGTTGACCCGAGGGTCGTCATATACACGGCGGTTTTTTACACCATAATGATCGCGTACTTCGGACTTTACAGCCGCCACCATCTCGTGGCGCAAGCACCGGAGGAGGAGTTCGCGCTCATCGAGCGAGCCGAGTCCGAACTCGCGGGAAGCGAGGCCGGAGAGAAAACCGAACCAACGGGGAGTGGTGTCTAAATGGTGGACGTTGCGAGGCCGGAAAAAGGGAAGCTGACCCTCGACGCACTCCGCGCCGAGGTCGAAGTCGGGGCGGTGGACACGGTTCTTTTGTGCATCGCCGACATGCAAGGACGTCTTCAAGGAAAGCGCCTCACCGCGACCCACTTCCTCGAAGAAGTCGTCGAACACGACGCCGAGGGATGCAATTATCTCCTCGCCGTGGACGTGGATATGAACACCGTGGACGGATACGCGATGTCCTCGTGGCAAAGCGGATACGGCGACTTCGTCTTCAAACCGGACATGGAAACTTTGAGGCCCATCCCGTGGCAAGAAGGAACCGTCCTCGTAATGTGCGACCTCGTGTGGGAGGACGGAAGCCCGGTCGTCGCCTCGCCAAGGCAAATATTGAAACGACAAATCGAGAGGCTTTCCGAGCGCGGTTTCGAGGCGTTCGTCGGGACGGAGCTCGAGTTCATGGTTTTCAAGGACTCGTACGAGGAGGCGTGGAGGAAAGGGTATCGGAACCTCGATCCCGCGAATCAATACAACGTGGATTATTCGATGCTCGGCACCGCGAGGATCGAGCCGCTTCTCCGGCGCATCCGGAACTCGATGGCCGGAGCCGGACTCGCCGTCGAGGACGCGAAGGGCGAATGCAACTTCGGGCAGCACGAAATAAACTTCAAATTCGACCGGGCGCTCGCCACCGCCGACGGACACACGATCTATAAAAACGGCGCGAAGGAAATAGCCGCCGAACAAGGATGCTCCCTCACCTTCATGCCGAAATTCAACGACCGCGAAGGAAACTCATGCCACATCCATTTGAGTCTTCGAGGCGAAGACGGAAACCC
>Ga0136630_1000152_pt1 | contig 22276 bp, 19 predicted proteins | sample AntDrymUQ5682106_2_FD_105496 | JGI IMG/M metagenome (GOLD analysis project Ga0136630, IMG submission 105496) | Polar desert sand microbial communities from Dry Valleys, Antarctica - metaG UQ568 (21.06) | ecosystem: Environmental > Terrestrial > Soil > Desert | place: Antarctica: Dry Valley...
CTCGGGTTCGCGGTCCGTATGGACTCCGGCGACTTTGTCGGGCGTGAGGCTTTGCTGCGCGCCGGTACGCAGCCGACGCGCCGACTGACGTGCCTGGTGCTGGACGACCCCAGCAAGCTGGTGCTGGGCAAGGAGCCGGTGCTGGCCGGCGGCCGGGTCGTCGGCTTCGTCACCAGCGCCACGCAGGGCTACAGCGTGGGACAGTCGATCGCCTACGCCTGGCTGCCGACCTCCGAGACCGACGGCGGCGCCATGCTGGAGATCGAGTACTTCGGCCAGCGCTATCCCGCGCGTGTGGCAGCCGATCCCCTGTTCGATCCGCAGATGCAGCGCATGCGGGCCTGAGCCGGCGTCCGATGAGCCCCGACCCGCAGCTGCCGACCCTGCCGCCACCGGCAGACGCCCCCGCGCCGGCTGCCGACGTGCTCGACGGCATCGGCAACACCCCGCTGATCTGCGTCGACGGGGTGTGGGTCAAGCTGGAGTACCTCAACCCGTCAGGGTCGATCAAGGCTCGCATCGCCAAGTACATCGTCGAGCGCGCCGAGGCCGAGGGCCTGCTGCGCCCGGGCGACACGATCGTCGAGGCGTCCAGTGGCAACACCGGCAACGCCCTGGCGATGGTCGCCGCCGTCAAGGGCTACTCCATGCTGGTGGTGATGCCCCAGGGCATGTCCAGTGAACGGCTGGCCATCTCCAAAGCCTTCGGCGCGGACGTCGAGCTGGTCGGCGACTTCCATGTCACCCAGGCCCTGGCCAGAGCGCGTGAGCTCGGGAAGCGGCCCGGGTACTTCGCGCCGGCGCAGTTCGAGTCGGAGTGGAACGTCGAGGAGAACCGGACCTGGCTGGGCCCGGAGATCCTGGCGCAGCTCCCAGCGGGAACCGTGCCCGACGCCTTGGTCATGGGCATCGGCACCGGCGGGACGCTGATCGGCGTTGGCCAGGCGTTCCGCACGGTGAACCCGGCCGTGCGGCTGGTCGGTGTGGAGCCGGACGAGTCCTGCACGATCCTGTGCGGAGAGTCCGGCAAGCATCAGGTCGAAGGCATCGCCGACGGCTTCGTCCCCGGCATCATCGAGCGCCACCGCGGCCTCATCGACGAGCTCACCGCGGTGAGCAGCCACGACAGCCTGGCGGCGATGCGCCGCCTCGCCCGTGAGCACGGGCTGTTCGTCGGCCCCAGCTCCGGCGCTCACCACACGGCCGCCGTGGCGCTGGCGGCACGCGACCCCGGTCTGCGGACCATCGTCACGGTGTTCTGCGACGAGGGCGAGAAGTACCTGAGCGAGCACTTTCGGGCAGGACAAGATCAGTGACATCCCAGCACGGCCGGAACCCCGGCACGTGACGATGACGACGTAGGAAGGAACACCCGTTGGCTGTCAACGACCACCCCGGGATCATGCTGTACTCGCGGATCCGCAAGTCCCCGTACTTCTACGCTTCTCGCAAGCACGGCGTGCAGCTGTACAGCACCTACAACCACACCTATCACCCACGCCACTACGGCGACCCCATCGAGGAGTACTGGCACCTGCTCAACGCGGTGACGCTGTGGGACGTCGGCGTCGAGAAGCAGGTCGAGATCACCGGTCCCGACGCCTTCGAGTTCACCAACATGCTCGTGCCCCGAGACCTCACCAAGTGCAAGGTCGGGCAGTGCAAGTACGTCTTCGTCACCGGCGAGGACGGCGGGATCCTCAACGACCCGGTGCTGCTACGGCTCGGCGAGAACCACCTGTGGCTGTCGCTGGCCGACTCCGACATCCTGCTGTGGGCGCGGGGCGTGGCCTACAAGCTCGGCATGAACGTGCAGATCTGTGAGCCCGACGTCGGGCCCATGCAGATCCAGGGCCCCAAGTCCAAGGATGTGATGATGGACTTGTTCGGCGAGTCGATTCTGGAGGTGCCGTACTACTACGCCGTCGAGAAGGACCTCGATGGCATGGACGTCGTGGTGTCGCGCACCGGCTACACCAGCGAGCTGGGCTACGAGATCTACCTGCGCAACGCCAGCCGTGACGGCGTCAAGCTGTGGGACACGGTGCTGCAAGCCGGCGAGCCACACGACCTGAAGGTCATCGGTCCCTGCCACATCCGCCGCATCGAGGGCGGCATCCTCGCCCTTGGTTGCGACATGTGGTACGAGACGAACCCGTTCGAGGTCGGCTACGGCTTCGAGAACACCTGGATGGTGGACCTCGAGCAGGAGGCCGACTTCATCGGCAAGGACGCCCTGCGCAAGATCCGCGATCAGGGCATCTCCCGCAAGCTGGTCGGCGTCGAGATGGGCGGACCCAGCGTCGGCTCGTACAACGACGGGGCGATGATCGACGTGTTCCCGGTCTACGACGGGGATCGCCGCATCGGGGAGGTCACCTCGGCCTGCCACTCCCCCCGGCTGGAGAAGAACATCGGCTTCGCCTTCGTGCCGATGAGCCACCAGGAGTACGGGACCGAGCTGGTGGTCGAGACCCAGCACGGCAAGCAGGACGCCGTGGTGGTCGAAAAGCCGTTTGTCGACCCGCAGAAGGAGACCCCCAAGCATCTCGATCAAGACGCCGCCAGCGCCTGACGGGGTGTGATGATCAAGCCAGAGGGCGCGGCGTTGACAGAGTCGCTGCGGCGCGCCCGCTTCGAGATCATCCCGATGAAGGGCATCGACGCGCAGATCCCCTACCTGCCTCGCGAGGCAACGGTGACGGTGACGTCATCGCCCACCAAGGGCATCGACGCGACGTTGGAGCTGGCCCAACGTCTGCGGCGCGACAGGTTCCACGTCGTGCCGCATCTCGCCGCCCGCCTCGTCGCGGGAGGCGGCCACCTGCGCGACATCCTCGACCGGGTCGAAGACCTGGGGATCTCGGAGGTCTTCGTCGTGGCCGGCGACGCCAAGGAGCCGTGCGGTCCCTACGAGGGCGCGTCGGACCTGCTGCGCGCGATGGCTGACCTCGGGCATCGCCTGACCGACATCGGGATCACCGGCTACCCGGAAAGCCACTCGTTCATCAGCGACGCGACGACGATCCAGGCGATGTACGACAAGGCGCCCTACGCGACGTACATCGTGTCGCAGATCTGCTACGACCCGGCACAGGTGGCGTGGTGGGTCGGCGCCGTCCGCGAGCGAGGGGTCGACCTGCCGATCCACATCGGGCTACCCGGCGTCGTCGACCGTGCTCGCCTCATGCACATCTCGCTGAAGGTGGGGTTAGGCGACTCGCTGCGGTTCCTCCGCCGGCAGGGCGGTGTGGCGGCGCGCCTGCTGGGCGGCTACAGCCCCGACGACCTCGTCACGGCGTTGGCTCCCACGGTGGCCGGCGGTCGCGGGAACGTCCGTGGCTGGCACCTGTTCACCTTCAACGAAGTCGAGAAGACCGAGCGGTGGCGGCAGCAGATGCTGTCACGTTACTCAGGAGCCCAACAGGCATGACCTTCCCCAACGACCTGCAGATCGCGCGTGGCGCGGCGCTGAAGCCGCTCAGCGACATCGCGGCGGAGATCGGGATCGGCCAGCATCTGCTCGAGCCCTACGGGGAGGGCGTCGTCAAGATCAAGCTCGACGCCATCGAGGAGCTGGCCGACCGCCCTGCGGCCAAGTACGTGCTGGTGTCGGCGATCACGCCGACGCCGCTGGGCGAGGGCAAGACCACCACCACGGTGGGCCTCGGCCAAGCCTTCTCCCACATCGGCAAGCGGGCGACCATCGCCATCCGGCAGCCCTCGATGGGACCGACCTTCGGTATCAAAGGCGGTGCCGCGGGCGGCGGCTACAGCCAGGTCGTGCCGATGGAGTTGCTCAACCTGCACCTGACCGGCGACATGCACGCCGTCACCGCGGCGCACAACCTGCTGGCGGCGATGATCGACAACCACGTTCACCAGAACGACGACTTCTTCAACGTCGACCGCCACAGCGTCACCTGGCGGCGGGTGCTGGACGTCAACGACCGCGTGCTGCGCAACATCATCGTCGGCCTCGGCACGCGACCCGACGGGGTCATCCGTCAGACGGGCTTCGACATCACCGCGGCCAGCGAGTGCATGGCGGTCCTGGCTCTGTCCACGTCGCTGCAGGACATGCGCCGGCGCCTGGGCCGGATCGTCATCGGCAACACCACGGACGGCAAGCCGATCACCGCCGAGGAGCTCAAGGCGGCGGGGGCCATGACCGTCATCATGCGCGAGGCGATCAAGCCGAATCTGATGCAGACGCTGGAGAACACCCCCGTGCTGGTGCACGCCGGGCCGTTCGGCAACATCGCGCACGGCAACTCGTCGATCGTGGCTGACCTCGTCGGCATCCGCGGCGGCGACTACCTCGTCACCGAGGCGGGCTTCGGTGCCGACATGGGCGCCGAGCGGTTCTTCAACATCAAGTGCCGGACCTCCGGTCTGCACCCGGACGCGGCGGTGCTGGTTGCCACGGTCCGCGCGTTGAAGGCGCACTCCGGCCGCTTCAAGATCGTGGCCGGGCGACCGCTGCCGCCCGAGCTGCTCGAAAACAACCCCGACGATGTCCTCGCCGGAGCTGCGAACCTGCGCAAGCAGATCGACAACATCCGTGTCCACGGCGTGTCACCCGTCGTGGCGATCAACGCGTTCCCGACCGACCACGCCAGCGAGCACGCCGCGATCCGCGAGATCGCCGAGTCCTTCGGCGCGCGAGCCGCCGTCAGCACCCACTTCACCGACGGTGGCAGAGGGGGCGTGGAGCTCGCCGAGGTGGTCGCGGACGCCGCCGAGGAGCCAAGCGACTTTTGTCTTCTGTATCCCGACGACGCCAGCCTTCGCGACAAGATCGAGGCCGTCGCCACCAAGGTGTACGGGGCGGCCAACGTCGAGTACGACCTCGTCGCCTCCCGCCAGCTGGACTCCTACGAGCGCAACGGTTTCGGCGACCTGCCCGTGTGCATCGCCAAGACGCACCTGTCGCTGTCGTCGGACCCGACGCTCAAGGGTGCTCCCACCGGCTGGACCCTGCCGGTGCGCCAGGTTCGCGCCTCGGTTGGCGCCGGCTTCATCTACCCGATCTGCGGTGACATGCGGACGATGCCGGGCCTGTCGTCGAGCCCCGCCGCGGAGCGCATCGACATCGACGAGCACGGTGAGATCGTGGGGTTGTCCTGAGTGACGCGGTCAGCGACGGCGGTCGTCACCTGACTCCGAGCGACACGGGTAGCGACGGCGATGCAGGGGTTCGCTTCGGGAGTCTGACCCTCGACGCCTTCCTGGAGCGGGTGGCGTCGGCGGACCCCGCTCCGGGCGGGGGCGTCGTGGCCGCAGTGACTGTCGCCGGCGCCGCCGGCCTGGCCTCGATGGCAGCACGCTTCTCCGATCAGCTGCCGGGTGCGGCCGACCTGGCCGGACAGGCCGACGCCATACGCGCGCGAGCCGACCGGCTCGCAGACGACGACGCGCGGGCCTACGGGGCGGTGCTCGCCGCCTACCGTCGGCAAGCCGACGGTGACGGCGATGATCGCCGCGACGCCATCCGATCGGCGCTATCGAGGGCCACTGACATCCCCCTGGCGCTGGTGGCGTGCGCCCGCGAGGTTGGCCAGGTGGCGATCCTGCTGGCCGACAAGGGCAACCCGAACCTGCGAGGCGACGCCGTCACGGCTGTGCTGCTGGCCGAAGCCGCGGCACGCAGCGCCACCTATCTCGTCCGCTGCAACGTCAGGCTCGGCGGCCTCGACGACGACCGGCTGCTGCAGGCCGAGCGCTGGTGCGACGATTTGGCCGCTGCCGTCCGCGGGGTGCATGTGTGAGCGGTAGTCAAGCGGACGCAAGCAGCGTCAGCGTTACCGCGGCCGGGTTGTCGCTGTCCACCGTGGCCGCCCGACCGTCCCGCGAGGGGTACCGGCCGTCGGGCAGTGACGTCCGCAGGGTTTGGGCGTGACCTCATCCAGCAACGCCACGCCAGCCAGCAACGCCGCCTACCAGGCGGCGGTGAGCAGCCTGTTCGCTCGACGACCAGACCGGCTGATCCCGGGCCTGAGGCGCATCACGGCGGTCTGCGCGTCGCTCGGGAAGCCGCAGCGGCGGTACCCGGCGCTGCACATCACCGGCACAAACGGCAAGACCAGCGTCGCGCGCATGGTGACCAGCCTGCTGCGGGCACACGGGGCGAGAGTCGGCACCTACACCTCTCCCCACCTGCAGGACGTGCGCGAACGGCTGTGCCTGGACGCCGCGCCAATCAGCCGCGCCGACTTCCTCAGGACCCTGGAGGTGGTGCGACCGCATCTGCGGGCCGTCGAACAGCGACGGGGTGAGATGGTGAGCTTTTTCGAGGCGATGACCGCGCTGGCCTGTCTGGCGTTCGCCGAGGCGCAGGTCGACGCCGGCGTGTTCGAGGTTGGCATGGGCGGGCGCTTGGACGCGACCAATGTGGTCGACGGCAGCGTGGCGATCATCAACGGCGTGGCGCTGGACCATCCCGAGCTTGGTGCCACCATCGAGGCGGTCGCCCGCGAGAAGGCAGGCATCATCAAGAACGGGGCGGTGGTGGTGTCCGCAGTGCAGGCGCCCGCCGCCGCGCGCGTCATCGCGACCGTCGCCGCCAAGCGTGGCACCACCCTGCGGCTGGCTGGCCGCGACTTCGGCGTCGTCTCACGGACGGCGACCGCCGCGGGCCAGGATCTGGTGCTGCGCCGCGCTGGCGGCGGCATGGTCTGGGTCCACCTCCCCCTGCATGGGGCGCACCAAGCGGCCAACGCCGCCTGCGCGCTGGCAGCGGCCGAAAGCTTCTTGGGACCCGACGAGCTGGACGACGACCGGATCCGCGCCGGCTTCGCCAACGTTCGCTCGCCGGGTCGTCTCGAGGTCTTCGCCCGGCCAGGCGTAGCGCCGGTCGTCCTCGACGGCGCCCACAACCCGGCGGCCGCGCGCTCGCTGACGACGGCCCTGCGCAGCGACTTTGGCGGCCGCCGCCGCATCGTGGTCCTCGGCGTGCTCGGAGACAAAGACGTCGAGGCAATCCTCACCGAGATCTTGTCGGTAGCCGACGAGGTCGTCGTTACGCAACCGTCCTGCGGGCGCGCCGCTCCGCCTGACCGGCTGGCCAAGGCTGCCCTGCTGCAAGGCCGCACCGTGGTGCCCGCCGATGACGTGCCCACCGCGCTCGCGACCGCCCAGTGCATCGCCGGCCCCGACGATCTCGTGGTGGTCACCGGCTCGCTGTACACCGTCGGCGAGGCCCGCACCGCGCTCGCCGCCCCGTAAGGAGCTGGGGGCTGTCGTTCCCAGGGACCGTCGCGAGCCCTGATCCCTTTATGGACGCTGACCGGACGACGTGTCCGTCAGGCGTCCACGAATCTGCTGCCGAGGCTGGCTAGCACTCGCACTACGGTGCAGCGATGGCAAGAATCATTACGGCAAGAATCATTACGCAGCGCGAGCTCCGCAACGACGTTCGTCAGCGTTCAGCGCTACCGCGATCGCGAGCAGTGGCATACAGAGTTCCTTCGCCAACATGACCGCCGGTTCGCTACCGAAGTTCAAACGCCTGGTAGACCTCGTGGCTGCCCGTAGGGGTCTCACGTTCGACTGCTTTGTCACCGACAAGCAATTGGCCGACCGTCGCTCGATGGCACACCCACTGGACTGCGTACGAGAAACTTGCAGAACAACTGCTAGTGGGCAGCATCCGTCCCTTTGAGGTCGTGACAGTCCTTGCCGACAACTACTCCACACCGCCGCAAATGCAGTTCGAGGTTTACGTGCGAGAGCACATGAATCGTAGACTCAAGCTGTGCGCAGTCGCGACACTTGCCCGCATTGACTCACGTGCGTCGGATGGACTACAGATTGTTGACCTGTTGACTTCAGTGGTGGAGTTCGAGTTCGGCAAGCATCCGACCTCACAGGTACGGGGAACCCGAAGATCGGCTGGCCGACTACGCGCATGACGCATTCAGCTGCCGAAGCCCTTCACCGACGTCCCGCTTGACGTGCCTTCCTTCTGCGTGCAGTCCATCGGTCTAGCCGTCCACCATGTGCGACGGCACGCAGACTCGCGCGTGTGACGTCAGCCGGTCGCTGTCGACGCGTCGACCGTCGCCTCGGATGATTCCTGGCCGGGCTTGGGTAGCGATCTGGCAACGACCAGCGCGTAGACCTCCGTCGCCAACGCCAGCACGACTCGGACCGTTAGGAGCACGGCCACCCCCCACGTGCTCCACAGGAACCCGGCCAGGATCGGGCCGATGATCTCGCCGGCGTCGTCGCCCATGCTGAGCAGGCTCATCGTCTGCGCGCGGCGCCGCGGGTCGAAGCTGGCGACGTGCGCCATCAACGAGCCCCAAGCCGGGCGGAACGCCGCCTTGCCGACATCGTCCAGCGCCCTCCCGGCTGCCATGCCCGCGAAGTCGGGGGACACCAGGAACACCACGGACGACAACGTGTTGGCGACGCCGCGGACCAACAACACCGGCTTACGGCCGATGTGGTCGGACAGCCAGCCGAACAGCGGTCCGGATAGCACCAGCAGCGGTGAGATCAGATAGATCGCACCGGTCTGGGCCTCGCTGAGTCCCGCGTACTCGGTGGCCAGGATCGGGAACAGGTTGGCCAGCATGTACGCGGTCGCGCTGACCAGAAAGCCCAGTCCGATGAACGGCAGCCGCGCCGGCCCGCTACGCCGGGTCGTGGGTTGGACAGTGGGGGGCGGCCGATCAGCGGTGACGGCGGCCGAAGAGGCGGGCTCCGCCACAGTGGCGGAGCCGGATCCCTCGCGGCGGGGAACGTAGCGGGCGACGACGTAGATCGGCAAGGCGGACAACGCAAAGGCAACCACGAACAGCAGCGAGAAGTCCCGGGCGGTCAGCGTCAGCAGCACCCCAGCGGCGGCCTTGCCGAGGGCCCCGGCCAGACTCTTGGCGGTCTGGTACCAGGCGAAAGAGGACGCCACTGCCTTCTTGCCGCCGCAGTCGGCCAGCAGCGCGTTGACTGCGGGGTCGCGCAGGGCGATCGACAGCCCATGCACGCTGCGCGCGGAGAACAGCTGCCACGGCGTGCCGGCCATTGCCAGCAGCAGCGATACGACGCTGCGCAAGCCGATCGCGGCGGACAGGCTCGGCTTGAGCCCGAAGCGGTCGGCGACCCAGCCGCCGACCGGCTTGAACGCCAAACCAACCATCATGTTGACCGAGGTCAGCAGGCCGACCTGGGTCAGGCTCATCCCTAGCTGCAGCGCGTACAGCGGTAGCGCGAAGCTGACCAGCCCGAAGCTCAACCGCGACAGGAAGCCTTCCCCGACGATCGCGAGCAGCGCTGGGTCCGCGCGGCCTATCCGCTGACGCATCTAGACCACGGGTCCGACTCGCTGGGGAGCCGGCTGGGGGGCGACCAGTTGGCGGTGACCGTGTGCGTACTCGGCGACGTAGCTGGCGATGCGGGGCGCGATGTCTGCCACGCCCTTGTAGCCCGGGAAGTAGTTGACGTCCACCACCACTGGCCCGTCGGGTGATTCGATCATGTCCAGGCCGTACAAGCCGAGTCCCAGCACCTGCCCTGTGCGCAGCGCGATGTCGCGGACCTCGCAGGTGACCGGGCAGGGACGCCCTGGCCGGGTGAAGCTGGTCGCCGAGAAGGGCTTGCGGACCGCAAAGACATGCTCACCGACGACGTAGACCTTCAGGTCCTCGCCGTCGCCGGGAACGTACTCCTGCACGATGGTCGCCGACTGCAGCCGCCCGATCTCGGCCAGCTGCGCAGGGCGGTGGACCACCCGGATGCCGGCGCCGCGATGACCGCAGTAGGGCTTGAAGATCAGCGGGGTGGAGGCGGCGACCTCGGCCAGCAGCAGGGGGTCACCGGTCACCCAGGAGCGCGGGGAGGGTACCCCGGCTGCGCGCAGCCGGCCCGACACCACGATCTTGTTCTGGGCCAAACTGCACGACGGGTAGGGGTTGAGCAGGCGGGCGCCCTGGTGATGTAGAACCCCGGCGATGCTCAGCGCCAGCTCGGTATGGGACTTCAAGACATACAGATCCGCATCGATGGCGACGGTGTCGCAGCGCGCCAGCGTCTCCTCAGCGGTGCTGTCTGTAACCGTGAAGCCTTTGCTTTCCAGCAGCGCGTAGACCTGCCGCAGCACGGGACTGGGCACCGGCGGCACGCGTCGCACAACCATGAAGTGCAGCCTCACGAGAAGGGCTCCAGCCGAGCGGCGGGGTGTGTGGCAAGCGCTGCGGTGCGGGCGATGTAGTCGCTGAGGCGAGCTGCTGCGTCGGGGACGCCCTTGAAGCCGGGGAAGCTGGAGAAGTCCACGACGTAGGGCCGACCGTCGCTGTAGACCACGTCGAGGCCGAACAGGTCGATCCCGACCGCGCGACCGCAGCGCAGCGCGATGTCGCGCAGTTCGGAGTCCACCGAAAAGGGCCGGCCGAGCTTGTCGGCGTAGCTACCCACCGGCCACACCCGCTGTACCCCGAACACGTCGCCGCCGATGCAGTACAGCTTGCGGTCGAGGCCGTCTGGCTGGTGGTAGGCCTGGGCATAGACGGGCCGGCCAGCCTGCTCGGCGGCCGCGGCCAGTTCATCGGGCTGACGCACGATGCGCACGCCGTAGCCTTGCGAGCCGCGGTGCGGCTTGACCACGAGGGCGCTGTGGGCAAGCAGCGGTGCGAGCCGGTGGGGGTCGGCGGTGACGTAGGTCGCCGGCACTGGGACACCGGCGGCCTGTAGGACGCGGGTGACCATCACCTTGTCCCGGCACAGCGCCGCGACCGGATAAGGGTTGAGAAGGGTCGCGCCGAGCGAGTGGAGCGCCCCGGCCAGGCTGAGGGCCGTCTCGGCACCCGATTTGAGGACGTACAGGTCGTGCTCGACGGTCAGCGCCCCGAGGTCCGTGACACCCTCGTCGGGCATGACCTCGGTGACGGTGGCGCCCCGCTGCCGCAGGCGCTGCATCACTTCGGGCACGATCGGGCTGAGCCGCGACGGCGGGTGGCGGACCAGGATGAAGGCGATCTTCACTGGCCGTTCCTCAACGCCCCAGACGCAAGGGCATGCGGGGCCGATGGCGAGAAGCGACCAGTAGACGGGCCATCCATGCGGGGGGCGAGCAGCGCGTCGGTGGTGTGGACGGGCGGGAACAGCACCGCATCGTCGGCGAAGACAAAGCCGCGGTATCGCTCGGCGACGGCGTGCGTAAACGGATCGTCCTCGGATAGGCAGCAGAACTCGTCGAGCACGGCCATCACGCCACGCGACGCCAGCTGGCCACGCAATACACGGGCCTGCGCGTCACGCCCGGCGGCGTCGTCACGGCCGCGGCCGTACAGCAATGCCGCAGCCACGCCGAGTGCGAAGTGGGCGGGCACCGAGCCTCCGACCGAGCGGATCAGCCGTACCGGGCCCAACAGCCGGTCGCCGGGTGCCAGCTTGCGGATCGGCTCGCGCGCGACGCGGTTCACCGGGTCGGCCAGCTGCCGGTCGGCGTAACGCGCCAGCGCAGCGGCGACGGGTCCGTGGATGTCGGCGGCCGCGTTGAACTCGCTGCCACCGACCAGACAGGGGTACGCGGCCAGCACGGCGCGGCGGGCCTCCAGCAAGCAGCCGACCACGATGGGGCGAACCAGCGGGTCACCGATTGCTCGGTCCATCGAGTCGTGGCCACCCAGCCAGCCGAGGTAGGCGGTGATGGCGTGGCCGGCGTTGAACACGTACAGCTTCTCGTGCAGCCTCGCGAGGTAGCTCGCAGTGGCTCGTACACCATCGAGGGTGGGGACTTGGCCAAGCAGCCCGTTACGGTCCACCGTCAGCACGCGGTCGGCGTCGCCGACGAACACCGGCCGCTCTCCCGGCCCCCAGCCGCCGCGCCCGACGGCGACGGTGGCCACGGCGCCCGCGATGCCGAACGCCGGCAGCGGCCGGCCGGAGGAGGCAGCCAGGATGGCCGACCGCAGCCCCGCCGCGCAGTCCCCATTCTCCACTACCCAAATGTCGATCGGGCGCCTGCGACCGGCCAGCGCGTCGGCCAGCGGCTCACCGAGGGTGGCAACGTTGCCGACCCCCACGGCGGTGACCAGCAGATCAGCGTCGGCGACGGCCCGGCGGAACGCAAAGCTGCCTGCGCGAACGGCCGCGACGCCGGTGACGGTACGCGCGAACGGCGACGCGCCGGTCACCTCGACGCCCCATCCGGCGGCCCGGCGGATGCGGTCGGCGGTCTGCGCGGCCCGGCAGGCCAGCGTCACCTGCCAGCCAGCGGCGGCGAACAGCGGAGCAAGGTAGCCGCAGGCGATCTTGCCCGAGCCGACGATCACCAGGCGCATGTGACCGCTCCTGTCAGCAGCGTCGCGACAAGGTCGGACAGCACCTCCGGCGCCTCATCGACGCCTGTGTAGTTGGGGAAGTCGTTGACGTCGACGACCAGCGGGCCGGCTGCCGAGTCGAGCACGTCCACGCCGTAGGCGGTCAGGTTGAAGGTCGCTGCGCAGGTCCGGGCCAGGCGGCGTAAGTCGGCGGTGACGGTCACGGGCTCGCACCACGCCACACTCGCGCGCAGGGGGGAGGGCCGGCGCACCGCCCACACAGCTTCGCCGGCCCCATACAGCTTGAGGTCCACCCCGTCGACGTCCACGTATTGCTGCGCCAGGACCATGCCGTCGGTCCACGACAGGCGGTCGAGGCCGTCGAGGTCGGCCACCTTGACGATGCCGCGGGCGTTGTCCCCCAGGTGCGGCTTGAGCAGCAGCGGCCACGCCGAGGCGGGCACATCGCGCAACGCCCGCGGGTTGTCGGCCAACCAGGTGCGGGGCATCGCGACGCCAGCGGTGGCCAACATCAGTGCGGCGCGAGGCTTGTCGCGCACGGCCGCGACGGCCGACCACGAATTCAGGCAGGTCACACCGGCGCGCTCGGCGGTGGCGAGCAGCTCCAGCGCGAAGGGACTGCGCGTGCGTGGGACGACGAGGTCGCCGGCGCGCGGGGCCCAGCCGCCGGCGCAGCCGACCTCCGTGACGAGCCGATCTGCGCAGACGACCACGACACGCCGCCGGTGAAGCGCTCGCAGTGGGGTGACCAGCGCGCCAGGCATCCGCTGAGCCAGGTAGCGGCTGTCGGTCAACACCCAGACGGTCTCTGCGCCGGTCATCAACTTTCTCGCCGGTCCCTCACTGTCGGATGAAGGTTTTTTGACTCGGTTGAAGCGTGTGCCACTCCCCGGGCGCTGCGGCAGGAAGCGGTCGATTTCGCCGCGCAACTCGCTGATGATGAAGGGCTTGGTGACAAAGCTGCTGGCGCCCGCGTCCATGCAGCCTGCGCGGACACTGGGGTTGTCACGTCCCGTGAGCATGACAACGGGAAGGTCGGGTCGCACGCGACTGATACCGTGCAGCAGCGCCATACCCGACTGGCCAGGCAGGCCGAGGTCGAGCAGGACGACGTCGAAGCGGTCGGTAGTGGCCAGGAACAGTCCAACGTCTCCGTCGGCCGCGACGACGACCTCCTGGCCGGTGTGCTCGAAGGCCTTGACGAGAACGCTGGCGATGCGCTGGTCGTCCTCGACGACCAGGATCCGGCCTCCATCGGCCCTCCCTGGCGCGATCACGACGCGCCCACTGCCTCCCCGACGATGAGTCCCGCGTCCTGGGTCACCGGCGTGGAGGCGACGGGACTAGTCGTCGGCGTCGCCGTCATTGTCATCCTCCTCGGGATCGGAGGCGTTGAGACTGGCGGGGATATCGATCACAGCCGCGCCGGTCAGGCCGCCCACCAGCGGCTTGGCGGTTGTGACGATCCGAGCGCTCATCTGCTCTGGCGTCAACCTGCTGTCCAGCCCCCGCAGCAGCGCGGCCTGGCCGGCGACGAAGGGCGCAGCCATCGACGTGCCGCTCCAGGCGGCGTAGCCATTGGCGGGGAACGTGCTGACGATCTCCTCGCCGGGCGCGAACACGGGCACCCATGGGCCGTGGTTGGTGAACACCGAACGGGTGCCGGTCGGGCCCACCGAGCCCACGGCAAGCACGTCTTCCCCCGCAGCCGGGTACTGCTTCACGGTGCTACCAGCATTGCCGGCCGCACCGACGACGACGACCCCATGATCTTCGGTGACGTCCTCGACAACGTCTTCCATCAACTCCGACTCGTTGGAGACGCCGAAGCTGGCATTGATCACGTCAGCACCCTGTTCCGCTGCGTGGAGGAACGCCTCGGCGGCCAGGAACGCGTTGCCGCGGCCGTCCGAATCCAGCACCCGCAGGGGCATGATCTTCGCCGCCGGAGCGACCAGGCGAACGATGCCGGCCACGTGCGTGCCATGCCCGACTGCCTCGTCCACGGCGCCGTCGGCGTCGTCGTCGAAGCCGTTGCCAACGTCGGCGGGGTTGGCATCATCCTCGACGAAGTCATAGCCACCGGCAGCGATCCGAGTGCGCAGCTGCGGGTGAGCGCTTTGCACCCCCGAGTCGAGCAACGCCACCACCGTCCCTGCCCCGGAGCTGATGCGGTGGGCGGCGGACAGCTCGAGCATGCTGGCCGCGTACTGGTAGTCGTACGGCTGCGGCTCCGTCCCGAGCCACAACGGTGTGCTGAGGGAATAGGACTTGTGAGGGTTGGCCTCGAACACGTCGCTGATGAGGTTCGGCTCTGCGTAGACCAGGCGCCGATCTGCCTCCATGGCCTCCAGCACCTGGTCGGGGTCGCTGGCCGGCGCCAGCCGCAACAGGTAGATCGCGCGGCTGCCCAGCAGTGGCCGCAGGGTCGTGCTCCCGTACGTCGCGTTGATGCCCGCGACGGTGTGCCCTGGGGCCACCTTGACCACGACCTCGTCGCTGACCGCGTCGTCGTCGGCGGCCGCCAGCGAGCCGGGCAGCATGGACAGTGCCAACGCCAGGATCACGATCAAGATGACCGGCAAGATCCGGCGATCCTGCTTGTTCGTGTTCATGCCGCTTCCTTCCGGTTCCGCCGTGTCCCGGCGGGCGGGCGGGCGCCTCCAACCAGCACGAAGGGCGCCCAGTAGTAGGGGTGGGGGTAGTCCGTTGCCAGCGCGAGTTGCGCGCTGCGCAGCGCCGCGGCGACGTCCTGCCCGGCCGCCATGCGCCGGTACCAGTCGCGCATCAGCACGGCGGTCGTGGCGTCGTGCACCAGCCATAGGCTGACGGCGACCGCACTGGCGCCGGCACCGAGGAAGGCGCGGGTCAATCCCACGACCTCGTCACCGTCGCCGGTGACCCGACCGCGGCCAGACTCGCAGGCGCTCAAGGTCACCAGCGCTCCTCCCAAGTCGAGTTGGGCAGCCTGCGTGGCCAGCAGCCAGCCGTCACTCAGCTTGAGCGCTGAGAACATCGGGTTGTCGGGCCGGAATAGGCCGTGGCAGGCGAGGTGGAGGGTGTCCGAGACTGCGGCCGCCTGGATCAGCGCCTCGGTCGTGGCCATCGGGCCGACCCGCACGTCCGCGCCTGGCAGGTGGTCGGCGACTGCCCGCACCTCCCGCCTGACCTCGGGGATGCGCCGGTCGGGCACGCCCAATACAGCCGCTCTGCCGCCGCCGCGGGGAGCTCGTCCCTGGCACAGCCCCAGCACAGTGGCGCTGGGCGCGTAGGTGAACTCGTGGCGCTGGATGAGGTGGGTGCGCCCGTCGTGCAACGCATGAAACGGCACCTGGTGCAACGGACCGTGTGGCACGACAGCCACACGCTCGCCCGCGACCCACGGCGCGATCGGCTCCCACAACAGTCCGTGGAGTCGGCAAAGCAGCCGCTGCGTCGAGGCCCGCAGCCGCTGCCCGTGCTGGCGGGCGAAACCATCGCCCGCGCGGAAGCGATTCCACTGCGCCCCCAGACGATCGACCAGCCCGCTCACCTCATCGACGGTGGTCAGCGAGCGAGCCACTCGCAGGCGGCCGTTGACTTCGACGAAGGCAACGACCTCGCCGGCCAGGACGTGGTAGGCGATCAGGGTCACGTCGCTAGGCAGCTGTCCTCGGACCTGCTCGAGCGACATCGGCGCACCCAGACAATCCGCTCCGAGCGGCGACCCGGACAGGAGCCGCAGCCGGCTGATCTCGGCCTCCAGCCGTTCGGCCCGCATGTGCAGCGTCACCCGCCGCTGCCCCTGCTCGTCTTGGTCGTCGTTCAGCAGCCGGTTGTAGACCGCGGTCAGGTCGCGTTCCAGCGCCAGCAGCCTCGCGGCGTACGCATCGTCACCAGCCACCGCCAACTGTTGCTGTACGGCCCCCGTTAGCAGGTCTAACAGGGCTCGTGACTTGGCGCGCTCGGCAACCGCGAACGCCTCTCGCAGGCTAGTGTCGTCGCCGCGGGCCAAGTACAGGGTGACCAGATCCGCGTAGGCATCGACCTTGTCGCGCAGGAACGCCGCCCGCAGCGTATCGGTGGCCAGCGTCCCGCGGAGTTGTTCGATTTCCTCTGCGGCGGCGCGCAACAACGGCAGCGCACCGTCCGCGTCTCCGGCGCGCAGGCGCAGATGGCCGAGCCGCTGGCGGGCGCGATAGCGCAGCTGGGGCAGCCCGAGATCCTCGGCCAGCCGCCGGGCATGCTCCGCATGGACCTCCGCGGCCGCCGGATCGGCGACGAGCAGGTCGGCCAGCAACAGGTGGGCATAGGTCTGCTGCACCGGAGCGTCGGTGCCCTCGAGCAGGGCAAGCGCCTCGCGCACGCCCTGCTGGGCGGCGTCAGGCTGCCCGCGGTCGTTGGTCAGCGCGGCCCTCTCCACCAAGACGGCTCCCAGCAAAGGGGCATTGCCCGCGGCACGGTAGAGGTCGGCGGCCTCGCCGAGCGCTGCTTCGGCCTCGGCCCACCGTTCCTGGCGACGCAACGCCGAACCGATGCCCGACAGCGCCTCCGCCAGGTAGTGGCGCATGCCCGCCCGGCGTAGTCCTTCCTCGGCGGCACGCAGCTCTTCCAGCGCTTCGCCGTGAAGGTTCAAAGCGAGGTACGCCTGACCCGAGTGCAAAGCGATGAGGTGGAAGTCCCGGCAGGCCAGCGGAGCTAGCACCTGGCGGGCCTGCCGGAACGTCTCCAACGCGGTGGTGAACTGACCGACCAGCAGGTGGGTCCTGCCCAAGTCGATGAGGCTTTGCCCTTCGCTGAGCGCGAGACCAGCCTCCTTGCACACCTGGGCGGCGTCGTGAAACGCACTGAGCGCCTCGGTGCCGCGCCCTAGGGCAACCAGTTCCATGCCGGTGTTGTGGCGCAGCAGGGCGAGGTCGGTGTGCATCCCCAGCTGCTGGAACTCCTGGGCTGCCGCGGCATAGGACTCCAGAGCGGCCGCGTAGCGCCCGGACAGCGAGAGGGCGACGCCAACATTGTTCAGGGCCATCGCTCGCAACCGCGCGACGTCGTCGTGGGCGGCGCGGTCGCCGGTGCGATCATCCAGCGCCGCCAGTACGGTCTCGCCGACCGTCATGGACTCCTGGACGCGGCCGGTGGAATACAACATCGCCATGCGGCTGATGTCCGCCCGCAGGCTCGCCAGCGGCTGACCGGCTGACGCGAAGCCCTCTCTGGCAGCCGCAACCTCGTCCAGCGCCCGCTGCGGTTCGCCGCTCAGGTCGTACATGCGGGCCAGGAGGTAACGCGCCCGGGGCACCACAGCGGCCGCACCTGCCTGCGCAGCGAGCTCGACGCACAGCGCCGCCACAGCACCCGCCTTGGCCGGCTGGCCCACCTCAAGCGCACCGGCGGCATCCAGGAGATCGGACAGGCCCTGCTCGTTAAGCAGGCCGGCGTCGCCCACCAGGGCACGGCGGTCGGCCACGGACTCGCGGCTGAGCAGTTCGTCCAATAGGGCGGGAGGCACGGACATGGCGTGCTTCACTGGTCCAAGCGCAGGGACGCGATCACGACATAGACCTGCGTGCCCTCGGCGTGGAGCTCGTAGCTGCCGGGTGTGACCGCGGGCAAAGAGAACTCACCGAGGTCGTCGCTGGTCGCGGCGGCTGCCTGGAGGCCTCCGATAGTCAGCCGGATGTGAAAGATCCCATCGGCCTCGGGTGCGCAGGGCAGTACCTGCCCAGCGACCTCTACCTGCTCGCCAAGGGCATGGACGTCCAGTGCCAACGCAAGGGGCTGGGTGGTGAACACAAGGTGTGTGGCCTCGGCAAGTCCGGAGCGAATCCCCGCAGTCGCCGATTGCGTCCTACTGTCGAAGGTCAGCACCGCTGCCAGGCGCTGCACGACACCAACCCGACGGCGCTGACGGGCCCAGGCCTCGAAGCGGGCCGTCAGTGCCTGGCGTGTCTCGGCCGGCGCCGTATCCAGGACCGTGTGCCGACTGAATTCCAGGAACCTGCGCAGCCAGGCGACCGTCTCGCCGAGGTGCCGGTCCCCGGTGACGGCGCTTTCGACGGCATGGGCCTCCGCCGGTTGCAGTCGTCCCTCGAGCCAGTCGCAGAGTCGCGCGGTGTCAAGCCGCCGTGATTCTCGCGAACCCGTCATCGTGGTTCTACCTGTCCACGCCACGCAGGGTGACTGCGCTGGCGCTGGCCGATTGCTCCATGACTGACTAGTGCCGGCGGGAGCCGGCGCAAATACATCGACGTGAGAAATTGCCCTCCGATGGCTGCCGCCAGCCGCGGCCCTCTGTGGCGCTGAGGCACTTCACACGTCCGGTGCCAGCGCCTTGCGCAACTTGTCTAGGCAGCGGGCGCGGGTGGGACCGATGCTGCCGACGGGGCGTCCGAGGCGCTCGGCGATGTCGGTGTAGGACGGCTCGGCGGGATCGAAGAACATCGCGACCAGCAGCTCGCGGCAGGTCTGTCCGAGCGCGGCCAAACCGTCGTGCAGCCACTCAAGCCGAAGCCAGTCGTCGATCGGATCGGGTGGAGCAGCGACATTGACGACGGCCCGACCGTTGACCGCGCCGACCTCGGCCAAGCTGCGCTCGCGGCGCTTGCGCTCCAGCAGGCGCCAGGTGTGACGCCGGGCGACGGTGCCTAGCCAGGACGACAGTCGCTCGTGGTCATGCAGGTCATCAAGACTCTGCAACAGCACAGTGAAGGTGTGCTGGGTAATGTCGGCGGCGTCGTGGCGTGACAGGCCGTAGTTCAGCGGGATTGAGAACACCAGACGCTCGTAGCGGTCCAGCAGCCGCTCCCAAGCTCGAGCGTCGCCGCGCCGGCACGCTTCCAATAGGTTGTCGTCGGCCGCCCTCAACGGCGGGCGAGCAACGTAGCGGCCCGTGGCTGTCATCGCTGGCCGTGGCCCGCCGCCGCTTCAGTTTTGCCGCGGGCCGTCCCCTCGAGGCGGTCGCCCACTTCAGGCACGGTGCTGATCCGTCCGTGCGCATGTCCCCTCCTACGGCGGGTCGGCGGGAATGAGGACCGTGAGGTCTGGCCTGTGGTCGGGCGCACGGCCATCCGCGCTCGCGATCTCATGCCACCCGAGGGGAGCGGAACCCACGCACCCATAGGTGCGTGGTGCCATCGGACCCCCGTATGCCTGGCATTCATGCCCGCCGAGCCTGCACAAGGTGTGTGACGCCAACATGAGACTCTCATGAGAAAATCCTCATGGGAGGCGGTACCCCGCGCGAAGCGCTTCCCGGTCACCCGCCCTTGGCGGCGCATCGGGTTGGCGGCTCGCGGCTCATCACTACGGCTGGCGCCCACAGTGGTGGCAGGACTTGCTACACCGCGGTGCCCACGGACGACGTGCCCACCGCGCTGGCGACCCGCCCGGCGCACTGCCCGAAGGTCTGCTGGTCAGGCGCCCGCTGTACACCCTCGGCAAAAGCCCATCCCGCCCTCGGCGGGATCTGACGTGTCGCTCGCCGACCCCAGCCAGGGTCGTTGCCTATCCGAGAACGAGAGAGCCGAGCTGAGCGACGCTTGACCGATACCTCGAGAGCTATGCAGACCTGTTCAGCTTGCCCTGGGCCTGCTTCTTCTCCCGTTTGGCGTTGCGCTTCTCCTTCTGGGTCTGCGACGCCGCCTTCTTGCTGCTCTTTCCACCCTTGTCCTTGCTGGCCATTGGTGCCTCCGTCCGCTCACGGTGCCGTCAGCGTCACTATCTCATGGAACGGGTCGCGCCGGCACCCTTTCGTAGGCCGTAGGCCTCGCCTGATGCTGCCTCGTCCACTCGCTTCTCTGGCTGCCGCCGGTCTCCTGCTCATGCGGCCGCCGTGGGTTCGAGCAGGGCGTCGGGGTGGGTGTGGATGACCTGGCTGTTGGGGCCAGTCCAGGTGCAGATGGCGGTGTCGGGGTCGTAGGCGACCTGCCAGCTGCCGCTGGTCACCAGATCATGGTGGGCTTTGCACAGCGGCACGGTGGCGTTGAGGTCGGTGTCGCCGCCTTGCTCCCAGCCGGTCTCGTGATGGGCTTCGGTCCAAGTGACCGGCCGGTCGCAGTCGGGGCCGCGGCAGTGGCGGTGGACCATCTCCAACGCGGTCCGCAACCACGACGGCAGCGTGCGGAACGTCCGGCCCACGTTGACCACCCGCCACGGTCCCATCGCCAGCACCGCGCTGATCTTGGCTTGGCGCGCCAACCGTCGGGCGGTCGCACCCGACACCGCACCGGTGTAGCGCAACCGCGGGCAGCGCTGCGCTTCGTCGTCGGCGCCGACCAACGTGGCGATGTCGACCACGCACAACACGTGGGGTTTGTTGCCATTGACCGTCGGGATGTTGCCGGCGTCCAGCACCCGCCGAGCCAACGCCTCCAACGCGTCAGCGCGGCGCTGCCCCGGTGAGCGGCGCTGTCCCGCCGGCGTCCCTGCCGGGTCGGGCAGGTCCAAGGCGTTAAGCACCGTGGCCAGCGTTTCACCAGCAATCGGGTCCAACGTCCCACGGATCTCCCACAACCCATCCAAGCCCCGCCACAGATCCAGATGCCGACGCTCATCCGGTCCGCCGCCAGACAGCTCCGCGGGGTTGTCGCTGCCGTCAGCATCGCTGATGCCAGCCACATGGCGCATGGCCGCCGCCACGTCACGCGGCGGCGCGGTCCGTGCCAGCGCCACCAGTGTCTCCTCGACCTCGATGACAGCCTGCATCCGGCGGGGCACCGCCGCCGTCGTGACCGCCGTGACATGCGCCAAGCTGATGTCACCGGCCGCCAGCGCCGCCTCCAACTTCGGCAGCTGACGCAGCCGCACCGCAGCGCGCGACAAACGGGTCGCCTGCCCATGATCCATCCGGGTGCGATGCCGCAACCACGACGCCGCCGTCACCGCCGCGTCCAACGAGTACGCCTCCCGACGATCCACCGCGTCCAACACCAGCAACTGCACACCACCCAACCGATTGCTCAGCCGCTGCACCTCGACTGCGGCGGCCAACACCCCACGATCCGACTCACCATCCAGATCCACCCGCGCCAACACATCCACCGCCGCCGCCAACCCCGCCAACGCCTCTGACAGCGAACCGCCGCCGGACGCCCTGTAGCCCACCCCAGCTTCCCCCGCCACGCACACACGATCCGACTGGCGCTCTTTCCAAAGCGGCCAAGCAGTGCTCCGCCGCCCCCCCGTTGTCGCCGACTCGAACATGTGTTTGATAATACCGCGTTGCTGTGACGGTTACGCGCGAAACAAAGAAGATTGTGGTCAACTCGCCAGAAACTTCGGACGAAGCAACGCCGCGACAAGTAAGGGATTGGATTAGTCTGATGGTTGCTGTCGCCCATCGTTCCAGCGCAAAGCTGCCGGCGCAAATCCGGCAATCAATGACCGGCTTCCGGCGGGGACGTGACGCAGCACTACGCCACGATTGGGGAAGGCTGTCAGCGTTCCCAGACTTGTGCTTGGACGTAGAGCACTTGGCCGTTGCCGTTGACGTACAGGTCCACAGCGAACCACTGCAGGCACGATTCGATGCCCGGTTCCGCCACTAACGCCACGAAGTGGTGGTGGTCGTAGCCATCCGGACGGGGCCGCGGTGGCCCGGCGCAGTATGGGTGGCGGCTGGTGACGACGTCGTAAGCGCTCACTTCCTCGATGCGGCCCAGGAAGTCAGCGAGGTTCAACAATTGGTCGACTTGCCAAGCGCTCCTGTGGTGCCAGCCGGCCCCGTTTGACTCGCGACGGTCCGTCAGCTAAGCGTTCGTAAACGTCGAGCACAACGGCTTTCGCGAAGAGTCGCGGTTCTTTTGCGCCGTTCCGTCGACGACCGCGGTCGCATAAACAAGCACGTCGTCAACAAGCTGTTGCGCCTTTGGTTCGGCATGGCCGCTTTCCAATGAGACGTCTTCCGTGGCGTCCATGCTGCCGGAGGCGTCCATGCTGTCGGAGGTAACCGGCTCGGTGTTCTCTGAGCGGGCGTGCGCGACCCTGGGCTCGGCCGCTTCTGGCGTGTCCTGGCC
>Ga0136630_1000154_pt1 | contig 22265 bp, 22 predicted proteins | sample AntDrymUQ5682106_2_FD_105496 | JGI IMG/M metagenome (GOLD analysis project Ga0136630, IMG submission 105496) | Polar desert sand microbial communities from Dry Valleys, Antarctica - metaG UQ568 (21.06) | ecosystem: Environmental > Terrestrial > Soil > Desert | place: Antarctica: Dry Valley...
CGGCGGATTCTGGCGGTCATCGCAACAGCAGGTCGCCGATGAGTTCGATCGGCTTTTTGAACGCTAGTCGTTTCCTGGGTCGGTCGTTGAGTTCCTGGGCGACCCAGTCGAGATCGTCGCTACGGTGCACGCCCAGGTCGGTGCCCTTCGGGAACTACTGCCGCAGCAGGCCGTTGAAGTTCTCGTTCGTGCCGCGCTGCCAGGGTGAGTGCGGGTCGCAGAAGTAGATGTCGATGTCGGCGTCGACGGAGACCTTTTTCCAGTCGCGCATCTCCGGTCCTTGGTCCCAGCTCAGCGACAGGCGCAGCGACTCGGGCAACGTCTTGATCTTCGCCGCGAGAGCGTCGCGGACCTGTTCGGGCTGGTAACCATCCGGTAGTGCAGCAGCATCGGGTAACCGGTCTGCCGCTCGACGAGGGTGCCGATCGCGGTCTGGTTCTGCCTGCCGATGATCAGATCGCCTTCCCAATTGCCAGCTGCGCCCGAGGCTAGGAGGGCCCTGACCGCAGCCGAGGTTACGGTTCTGTTGGGCGAATCGCCCTGGCCCGACCGGGTCGTGTACCTGTTGGCGGTTACGACCGGCCTGCGCTTCGGCGAGCTTGTTGGTCTGAACGTTGGCGACGTGGACCTTGAAGGTCAGGTCCCCTAACTGCGCCGCGTGGTCGTGGAAGTGCCGCACGAAGGCCAACAGGTCAAGCCCTATCCGAAAGGGGGCGCCGCGGCTCGACGAACAATTGGGCTGCCGGGAGCTGTCGTCCAGGTGCTGACCGAGCACCTGAGCGGCCGCCAGTTCGTCGAGCCGCTGTGGCCGAGCCTTAACGGTGGCAGACAGTGGTACGGACAGGCATCGCGGTGCTTGCGGGCGGCCTATACTCGAGCCCAGATCACAGAGGCCAGCGGCTTCCACACATTGAGACGAACCGCGGCCACCCTGGCGCTGCAGCAGGCAGCCAGCATCCGAGACGTACAGGCAATGCTGGGCCATAAGAGCCCGGTCATGACCCTGACCCGCTACGCACAGGCCGACGTAGACCAGCAGCGAGCCGCCACCGGCCGCGTAGCCGACACGATCCTGACGGCGGCACCCCGGACAGAATCCGGACACAGCACCCGTAGCAACACGCCATCCACCGAAGGCTGAGAGCGAAACAGCCGTCTGACATGCGTCGATGAATAGTGGGCCCCACGGGAATCGAACCCGTAACCCGCGGATTAAAAGTCCGCTGCTCTGCCAATTGAGCTAGAGGCCCGGTCGCGGTCCGACGAGTTGCCTGCTTACCCGTGTCACCCTCGTCGTGCCGCTCGAGTACCCAGTATGCCCGGGTTGATTAGGCTCCTTCGATGAACCTCAGCCCCGACGAGGTGTTGACCACGACCCGGGCGGTGCGCAAGCGCCTGGACTACGACCGTCCGGTCGACCCGGAAACTGATCGAGCAATGTTTGACGATTGCCCTGCAGGCGCCGAGCGGAAGCAACCGACAGGGTTGGCAGTTCGTGGTGATCGGCGATCCCGACGTACGCGCAAGAGTGTCGGCGCTGTACCGCGAGTCCTTCGCGGCAGCTCGGCGCAGTACCTGGCCGACACGATGCACCGCGCTCCGTACCTGCTGATCCCGGTCGCCGAAGGGCGGGCGGAGCGGCTGAGCAGGACCGAACAACAGGCCGCCTTCTGGGGTTCGGTCACGCCTGCACTGTGGAGTTTCATGCTGGCTGCCCGTGCCCGTGGGCTCGGAACCGCTTGGACCACACTGCATCTCGTGTACGAGAAGGAGGTCGCCGACATCCTCGGGATCCCGTATGAGCGGTACACCCAGATCGCCTTGACCCCCATCGCGCACACGATCGGAACCGACTTCAAGCCGGCTGCCCGCGAGCCCCTGGAGTCAGTTACCCATTGGGATCACTGGTAGCTCAGGCCGGGCAAATCATTGACCTTGGTCTTCCGGTGGCCTAGCTTTCCTCTAGACCTCTAGAAGAGTTGGCCCCGAAGTGACCCGACTGCGCGCAAGGCTCGAGTCCGCCCGCCTTGAAGGTCGGGCCGTGGTGGTCGGCTACCTTCCCGCCGGCTTCCCGGATCGGGCCGGCTACCGAACTCTTGCCACGCGTGCGTTCACCGCGGGACTGGACGCCCTCGAGATCGGACTGCCGAGTCCGGCGCCGGCCACCGAAGGCGCGACGATCACCGCGGCCCTCCACCGAGGCCGCAGCGAAGTGGACGGGCTCGAGGATGCGCTCTGCCTCGCCGCCGCTGCACGGGTACGCGCCGAGGACGCACTCATCGCCCTGGCCTACGACGCCGTTGTCGAGGAGTTCGGAATCGATGACCTGCTGGATAGCTGCCGCGCCGCCGAGATCGACTCGATTCTGCTGCCCCAACAGTCGATGGACCGCCAACTCGAGATCTCCCGCCTCGCCGAGGCCAAGGAGATCGACCTCGTGTTCTTTCTTTCTCGGCGCGCCGAGATCGAGCAACTGGTCGACGGAGGTCCACACGACCCGATCATCTACGTGCAATCGGCGACCCAGCACACGGGCAAGGCCTTCAACGCGGACACCGCACTCGAGCGCCTCGTCGATGTCCAGTACGCATTCGGAGGGCAGTCGGCCCGGGTTCTGGTCGGGTTCGGGATCGCCGCACCGGCAGACGTACGAGTCCTCGTACGCGCCGGCGCCGATGGCGTCGTGGTCGGGACCGCCCTGGTGGAAGCGGGCGGCCAAGGCGCTGACGACCTCACGCAGCTGGTACAGGAACTTCGGGTGGCAGCGGTTGCCGACCACAGCAGTACGGCCGGACGGCAAGCGTGACCGAAACCAGGCGCTGGCAACCCAGCCAGTACCAGCCGGCGAACAGATCCCACGTGCCGAAGTACGTGTCGATCTATCGCGATCTCAAGACCGCCATCTCCCGGGGGGACCTCGTGCCTGGCGAGCCGCTGCCGTCCCAGCGGGAGCTCTCCCAGGGCTACGGCGTCACGCTGATGACGCTGCGCCAGGCGCTCACCCTCTTGGCCGACGACGGGCTGGTCAACACCGAGCACGGCCGCGGAACGTTCGTCGCGGACCGCCCATACCGGCTCCCACTCGGACCGCTGGGCAGCTTCGCGGAGGAGATGCGCCGCTCCGGACGCCGACTACGTACCGAGGTACTCGACTACGCCCGCATCCGTGCACCGGCCGCGGTCGTCGCCCGGTTGTCGCTGCGCAGCGAATTGGCCTTTCGGCTCGTCCGATTGCGGCACATCGACGACCGCCCGCTGCTCTTGCAGACCTCGTACCTGCCGCTGTCGCTGGGCAGGCGGTTGCAGATCGAACAGCTTGCCGACCGGTCGCTGTACGCCGTGCTCGACGAGGATCTCGAGGTGCCAGTCGCCCGCGCCGTCGAGTCCATCCAGGCCATCTCGTTGACAGCTGAGGACGCAGAGACTCTGCAGCGCAGCGTGTATCAACCCGCTCTGCTCAGCAACCGGCTTACCTACACCGACGGTGACCGCCCAATCCTCGATGACCGGGCGATCATGCCGGGTGACAGCGTCGTGATCTCGGCCGAGCGCCGCCCGGACGACGTCCAGGTCAACTTCATCTTCAGCACCGATCTCGCCACCGAGACCGGCCCGAGTTCGACAAGCCCGAGTTCGACAACACCGTCAAGGAGCCCGATGTGACCAGACCCCGTCCGCGTACCAGAGCGATGGCAGCGCTCGTTGCTGTCGGCGCCCTCATCCTCACCGGCTGCTCGTCCGCAGAGGACAGCGGCGGGGGCAGTGGCGGGAGCGGTGGAGACAATGCACGGGAGACCTACACCGTCGGTATCGACGTCGCGTTCCACCCCATCTTCGACTACGTCATGGGACAAGCCGAGGAGTACTTCGGGGACAAGGACTATGACGTCGAGTTCCAGGTCCTGGACGCGACCACGCAGGTTCCCGCCTTCGGCGCTGGTGACCTCGACGTGATGACCACTGTGCCGTCGTTCATGCCGCGGGTGAAGGAGCAGTTCGACATCGACACCACCTACTTCTTCCCGATGGCACGCTGGACGCCTGGGCCAACCATCCTGGTGCCGCCGGATTCAGCTGCGACCTCGATCGAAGATCTGGAAGGGGCAACCGTGGCGGTCGCGCCGCTGTCATCACGGTTCGGAGCCGAGCAGATGGCGGTTCTTGCCGCAACCGGGCAGAACATCGAGGACTACTTCGATCTCGTCGAGACCGACGCGGCCGCCCAGGAGATCGCCGGTGGGCGCGCGGAGGCCGTCTTCATCGAGGCTCCGTCCACCGCGCCGCTGCTCGCCGAGGGCTACACCGAAGTCTTCAGCGTGCAGGACGCATTCGAGGAGGCCTTCGACGATCCGGCAGTGATGAACGGCGGCTACATCGCCGCGTCGTCCTTTGTCTCGGACAATTCCGAGTTCGTGCAGGACCTGATCGCTGCGACTCAGGATGCCTGGGACACCTTCCAGTCCGATCCTGACACGGTGATCGAGGTGGCAAGCGAGGTCAGCGGCGTACCGCCCGAGCAGTTGGAACTCGTGGGTCAGGTGCTCAACCTCGCCGAGACGACCGACGAGCAGAAGACGGTCACCGAGCAGGACGTGGCAACCTGGACGGAGCTGTTCCCACTGCTGGCCGAAGCCGGATTCATCACCGAGGCACCGGAGGACCCCGCGGCGCTGTTCCAGATCACCGAGTAGGACATCGATGAGTTCGCTGATCGGGTCCCCCCCGGAGACCGGTGCGACGACACCGACGGCCGTCCCTGCCCGCCAAGGTCTCTCGGCGGGCAGGGCGAGGACGGCCCGCCGAGGGCTGCGCGTCCTGGCAGCCGTGGTCGTGCTGGGTGTGGCTTGGGCACTCATCGCGCCGAACTACCCCAGCTTCGTCTTCCCCACCCCGGCCGATGTCTGGGCCTCGTTCACCCGGGCCGTCGAGCGGGGGGTCTGGGTCGAGCAGGTCATCGCCACCCTGGGGCATCTAGGGTCGGCGTTCGCGATCGTGCTCGTCGCCGGCCTGCCCTTGGGAATCCTGATCGGCCGATCGATCATCGCCGAGGATCTGAGCCGGGTCGTGCTGGTCTTCTTCCAGACGGTCCCCACGGTCGTTCTAATCGCTTTGGCGCTGGCGATCTACGGGATCAGCGACGAATCCGTGATCGGGGTGACAGTGGCCGGCTCCATCACCTACTTCCTGCTCAACGTCATCCAAGGCACCCGGGCCATCGATCGCGATCTCGTCGACATGGCCCGCGCCTATCACGCCAACGAGACAACGATCATGCGTACGGTCGTCGTGCCGTCGGTGATCCCGTACTTCCTCGCCGGTGCCCGGATCACCCTCGGGGTGGCATGGCAGATCACCCTCTTCTCGGAATACCTGATGGGCAGCGCTGGGATCGGCTTCAACGTCAACACGGCGATCTCGTTGCTGGACACCTCGACGGTGTTCATGTGGGGATTGTCGGTGGTCGCGCTAACTCTGCTGGTGGAGTACGGCCTCTTCCGTCCGGTCGAACGACGCCTGACCCGGCACATGCGGAGGACCTGACATGGCGCAGGACGATCCGCAGCCGCTGGTCACATTCGAACGTGTCTGCAAGTCCTTCGGCCGCCGAGCCGAGGAGTCCGTCCTGGTCGATGTCGATCTGGATGTCGGCCGTGGCGAGCTGGTGGCGATCATCGGGCCGTCCGGTTGCGGCAAATCGACCGTGCTCAACCTCGTGGCCGGACTCACCGACGTCACCAGCGGCAGCGTGCGAGTTGCTGACCCCGAGGTACGCAGCGCGTACGTCTTCCAGAACCCGCGTCTGCTTCCCTGGCGCGATGTCCAGGCAAACGTCGAGTTCAGCCTCGAACAGATCGGTCTCTCCCGCAAGGACATCCGTGATCGCGCCGACGAAGCCTTGGACCTCGTCCACCTAGGACAGCACAAAGACAAATACCCTCACGAACTGAGCGGAGGCATGCAGCAGCGTGCCGCCCTTGCCCGCGGCTTGGCCCTGGACCCCGGACTGCTGCTCCTCGACGAGCCGTTCGGAGCACTGGACGCACTGACCCGCGGATATCTACAAGAGGAGCTGCTGGGAATCGTGCGCCGGTTCCAGACGACGACGCTGCTGGTCACCCATGACATCGACGAGGCTCTGCTCCTGGCCGACCGGCTTGCGGTGATGTCCAGCAGGCCGGCTCGGATCCGGCAGATATTCGAGCTTCCCTTCGGACCCGACCGTGCACTGGACAAGGTCGTCGCCCACCCCGAGTTCCTCCCGCTGCGCACGGAGATCCGCGAACTGCTCCGCCCGGAGGTCGAGGCAACCGATCCAGGATCGGCGTCCACAGATGCCAGTCAGGCGACGGCTGCAGGGACACGGCGAGGCAGCCGGGCGCGCGCGGGGACAGCGCAGTGATGCTGGTCGGCTCCGACCCACTGATCGCTCGTACCGGCCCGGCCAGGCGGGGAAAGCCGCTACTGATCTGCTACCTCCCGGTCGGTGACCCGAAGACACCGTCGGCGAGCGTGGCGCGCTACGTCGACTGCGGGGTGGACATCATCGAAGCCGGAATCGCGGTCCCCGGTCCGGCCTTGGACGGCAAAGTGATCACGGACTCGATGCATCGGTCTGTCGCGGCTGGAGTCGTCGGCCGGCGAGCCGCCGACACACTTGCTGATCAACTCTCGATGCGCAGCGCAGCGAGCGCCGTCTGGATGAGCTACGCGAAGCAGCCCGACGACGCCTACCTCGAGATGGTCAGTGCGTCGGGCGCCCGCGGAGTGCTGTTGCCGGGAACGGCGCCGACCGTACTGGCCGCGGCGCTAGCGGCCGCTCCATCCGGCGGATCGTTGTCTGCGATCCCGTTCCTCGACCACCCGCCGACCGAAAGGCAGATCGACGCCGCTCGCGGGGCGAGGGCGTACGCGATGTTGGCCGCCACCGCCGGCGTGACGGGGGTGCGGGACCACGTTGGCCAGGACAACGCAGCCCTCCTCGCTGGGCTCCGCGACGAGGGAGTGACCGCACCCATCGTGCTCGGCTTCGGTATCGGTACCCCGGCGCAGGCTCGGCGGGCGACCGAACTCGGCGCGGACGGGATCGTCGTCGGTACCGCATGCGTCCTGGCCGCTCTGGACGGACCGGGCACCCTCACCGCTGTGCTCAACGGTCTGCGGATAGCTCTCGACAGGTGAGACGGCGCGAGCCGCGCAGGTTGCCGACCCCCGGCCCAGCGTGCGAGAGGATCTCGGCAGACGCGGTGCACTGCCGCTATCCGATCAAGGAAGGAAGCCACGATGACCGCACCGAATGTGGCACTGATCGAGCGCTTCTACGGGGCCTTCGACGAGGGCGACGGGAAGGCGATGGCCGCGTGCTACTCGCCCGACGTGCAGTTCTCCGATCCGGTCTTTACAGATCTGCGTGGTCCACGGGCCGGGGCGATGTGGCAGATGCTCACCGAGGGTCCGGGCAAGGTGCGCGTCGAACTGCTCGAGCATCAGGCTGACGAGGGGAGCGGGACGGCCCACTGGAAGGCCCACTACACGTTCACCGAGACCGGACGGCCGGTCGTCAACGACATCCAGGCGAAGTTCCGATTCCAGAACGGCCTGATCGTCGAGCACCGCGACACATTCGACTTCTACCGTTGGGCGCGTCAGGCCCTCGGGCCGACCGGACTCCTTCTCGGTTGGACGCCGATCGTACGCTCAGCGGTCAGGCGCAAGGCTGCGAGCATGCTCGACAAGTTCACCCGAGAATCGGGCAAGAACAACGGGTGACGAGCGCACGCCGACGGTGAGGGTCGCGACCTATCTAGGTGCCGATGTCGGGTCGACCTCGACCAAAGTGAGTGCCTTCGACGCCGATGGAGCGAGGTTGGCCTCAGGTTCGGTGGAGTACCTGATCTCCCGCCCGGAGCCCGGCTTCGCAGAACAGGACGCCCGACAGTGGTGGGCAGCGCTGCAAGCAGCAGTCGAAGCGGTATCCGACCAGGTGTCGCTAGCCTCCGTCGGCGCGATGGGCGTGGTCAGCCAGGTCGACACCCACACTCTGGTCGATGAGCACCTGGACCCGCTCATGCCGGCTCTGCTCTGGCAGGACCTGCGCGCGGCGCCGCAGGCCCACGCCTTGAACCAGCGACTCGGGACCGCGGGACTGGTCGAGACGTGGGGTGGACCGGATCCCGTTGACGCGTCCAGCCCGGTGCCCAGAGCGATCTGGTTGGCCGAGCACCGCGCGCAGCTGTGGACTCGAGGCAGGTGGCTGGTGCTGCCGAAGGACTATGTCAACGCGCAGCTGACCGGAGCGGTCGCCAGCGATCCGCTGTCCTCGTTCAAGGTCGTCGGCACCGACGGCGACTACCTGCCGGCCGCGATCGCACTGGCCCCCGGTCTGGATGAGCGGCTGGCTCCGCTACGCCGCCCCGAGGACGCGGTCGGTGAACTCAAGCAGGGGCTCGCCTTGGTGCCGGCCGGAATTCCGGTGGCAACCGCCACGATGGACGCCTTCGGCAACCTGATCGGCTCCGGACTGGACTCGCCCGGAGACGCGATGGTCATCCTCGGCACGTCCGCGATCGTCGGAATGGTCGGAATCGGCGGAACAACCGGCCCCGGTGTCGTCGACTTCTCGCCCTACCGTGGCCGGCAGGTGCACGCCGGGCCGACGCAATCCGGTGGGGATGCGGTGCGCTGGTGGTGCCAGCTGACCGGACGCGACCCGGCCGAGGTATTCGCCGCGGCGACGACCGCGGAGCCGGGCAGCGGTGGAGTCGTGTTCGCCCCGCATCTGCTCGGCGAACGGGCGCCGTTGTGGGACAGCGCTGTACGCGGTTGGTTCATCGGACTTGATGCCGCCACCGGCTTCCCGGAGGCATGCCGTGCCGTCCTCGAAGGTGTCGCGTTCTCGGTACGTGAACTGCTCGACGCGGTCGAGGTCGCTGGCGGGACGCCCGCCCGGAGAATCGTGCTTTCCGGAGGCGGCTCCCGCAACGACGCCTGGTGCCAGATCCTCGCCGATATCCTCGGCCGACCGGTGCAACGCTCCCGAAATGTCGACACTGCCGTCCTCGGCGCCGCGACTCTGGCTGCCAGCTGCCTGACCGACGCTGACCCGTGGATCGCCGGTGTCGGGCTCGCCGGGACGGATGCGAGCTTCGACCCCGAGCCCAGCAACGAGCGCACCTACTCCGTGTTGTACGACGCGTACCGCAGCTCCTACGACGGCTTGCACACCACGCATCAGAGGCTTCAGGAAATGGACTTCGGTGGCTCAGTTTGACCGTGTAGTCCGGTCGGAACTGACCCAACGGAGCAGTACCGTTGACGAGCCGGGATCGCTCTGCTCAGGAGGGGAAGCGTGATGTCGGAAACGACACTTCAAGCTGCGGAGTGGGTGCCGGTCGCCGCAGCCCAGGAGATCAGCTCGATCCCGGTGCCGGTCACCGTTGGCGGAAATGACTGGGTGCTGGTCCGGCTGCAGGTCGACGGCCCGCCGATGGTGTTCTCGGCACACTGTCCACACCGGCTGGTACCACTGGCCATGGCCACCGTCGTCGACGGGACCCTGCAGTGCGCCTATCACGGCTGGCGGTTCGGGCCGGACGGCCGGTGTGCGGCGGTGCCCTCCCTCGGCGCGGTTGCCAACGTGCCACCCCGCGCGCATCTGCCAGAGCCGCCGCGGGTCCGCGAGCGCGACGGCCAGGTCTGGCTGCAGTTACGGCCCGACCGGCCCGTCGAGGCGACGCCGCGCGAGCTCACCAACCTCGATCCGGCGCTGCGGTGGGCCTGGCATCCCGTTGCTCTGAGCAGCGGAGTCGGCGGCGACCCTCAGGCGATCCGGCTGCTCGGACAGAACTGGCAGGTCTGGCGCGAGGACGACGGCACGCCCGCCGCAAGCCCTGCGCCATACGATGTCACCGAACGCTGGGGGCTGGTCTGGCTGGCACCGGATCAGCCGCTGGACGACCTGTTCGACGATCCTGACGTCGAGGACAGCGACTACGTCGGAGCCTGGCTCCCGCCCGCTCGCACCAACGTGAGCGCCGGACTGGTGGCCGACAACTTCCTCGACGTGGCGCACTTCCCGTTCGTCCACGCCGCGACGTTCGGCCCGGACACGACGGTCGTCGAGCCGTACGAGGTGCAGCCCGAGACGAGCGGCTTTCGCAGCGTCCAGGTGCAGCCCTTCGACAACCCGGAGGACCCCGGGGTGGCAACCGGTGAGCGCCCGCTGCGCCAGAACCGCCGGGCCACCTACGTCTACCGGGCACCGTTCCAGTTGATGCTCCGGCTCGAGGAGATCGACGCCGGTGCGGTGAAGACCATCCTGTTCTTCGGCCAGCCCGAGGACCTGGCCTCGACCCGGATCTACACCAAGATGCTGCTGCACGGCATCGGTGGGATCGAGCGCCCCGGTCCGGCGGTAGTTGCCCGCGAGGTGGCCTTCGAGGAGGCGGTCCTCGCCGAGGACCTGGCGCTGCAGCGCGGGATGGATGCCACCGGACTGCCGCTCGAGCTGCGGGACGAGTTGCATGTACGCGCCGATCGCCTGGGGGTTGCACTGCGCCGCGAACTGCGGTCCTTCACCGATCGCGCCGCTGCCCTCGCGCCATGATCGACCTGCTGTTGCGCAACGCTCGACTGGCCCGGGCGACCGGACTGAGCTCGATCGGTATCCACAACGGACGATTCGTCGACTCCACCGATGACACAGCGGCGGGCGAGACTCTGGACCTCGGTGGCCGGTTCGTCAGCCCCCCACTCGTCGAGCCGCACATCCACCTCGACGCCGTACTCACCGTCGGGCAACCCAGGCCCAACGTCTCCGGATCGCTGTTCGAAGGGATCGCGGTCTGGGCCGAGCGGGTCCGCGACCTCACCGTCGACGACGTGATCACCCGGGCCCGTGAGGTCCTGCGCTGGCAACTTGCCAACGGGGTGCAGCACGTACGCGCGCACGTCGACGTGTGCGACTCCGAGCTACGCGGGCTGCGCGCCCTGGTCGAACTGCGCGAAGAGGCGCGCGGGCTGGTGGACCTGCAGATCGTCGCCTTCCCGCAGCAGGGAATCCTCTCCTTCGACGGCGGCAAGGAACTGATGCGGCAGGCGGTCGAGTTGGGTGCCGACGTCGTCGGCGGGATCCCGCACTACGAGCTGACCCGGGAGTACGGCGTCGCGTCGGTGGAGTTCGTGTTCGGACTGGCCGACGAGTTCGACCTGCAGATCGACATCCATTGCGACGAGACCGACGACGAGCACGCGCGCTTCGTCGAGGTGATGGCGGCCGAGACGATCCGTCGCGGAATGACCGGTCGGGTCACCGCCAGCCACACCACTGCGATGCACTCCTACAACAACGCATACGCCCATCGGCTGATCCAGAACATCGCCCGAGCGGGCATGTTCATGGTCACCAACCCGCTGGACAACGCGGTGCTCCAGGGTCGGTTCGACACCGGACCGATCCGACGCGGGCACACCAGGGTCAAGGCGCTTCAGGAAGCCGGGGTCACGGTCTGCATCGGGCACGACTCGGTGATGGACCCGTGGTACCCGCTCGGGTACGGCGATCCGCTGCAGGCCGCGTTCGTGCTGGCGCACCTCGGGCACATGAGCGGCGAGGACGAACTCCACCGGCTGCTGGACATGATCACGGTCGATCCCGCGGCAGCACTCCAAGTGAAGGACTACGGGCTCGTCGCCGGTACGGCAGCCGATCTCGTCGTCTTCGACGCCCCCACCGACGTCGATGCCCTGCGGCTGGTCGCCCCCCGCTACCTCGTCCTGCGCGACGGCAAGATCCTGGCCCGCACCGAGCCGGCGGTCACCACCGTGGACTGGCACGGCGACGAGCAGCCGGTCACCTTCCTGCGACCTGAGGTTGCTCGTCGGGTAGCACCATGATCGCCGAGCGCTTGTCGCCGGCCACGGTGAACAACACCGCGTAGCTCAGGGCACTGAGCACGAACCCGACCACGAAGGTGATGTCACCCACCGACGGGACCTGCTCGGCCACCAGACCGACGTAGAGCGACTGGTTGGAGAACAGCACAACGGAGACCACCATGCCGATCCCCATGGCCACCCAACCGGCCATCGGGTTGTGCCGCCGGTCGAACAGGAAGCCATCGACCCTGATCCCTCGACGCAGCACCATGTCGGTGAGGTAGACCCCCAGCCAGGGCGCCACCCAATAGGAGATGACCAGTAGGAAGCTAACGTACTTCTGGCCGGCGTCGGCCAGTCCGAAGTAGGCGAACAGCCCCCCGAGGACGCCGAATACCAGGGCTACGATCGCCCGTCGCAGTGTGAGCGGCAGCCGTATGCCCATCGCCAGGAACGACATCGTGCCGGAGTAGATGTTGATCACGTTTGCTGAGATCCCGCCGACCACGATGCACAGCAGCGTCACGCCCACCAAGGCACTGGGCAGGGTGTCGGTGAACGCAACGGTCGGGTTGCCATCGAGCCCGCCGCCGGAGATCGTCACCGAGGCGGCCCCGACTATCGAGAGTCCAGCGACGGCCACGAAAACGCCCAGCCCGGCGAAGATCCCGGCTGAGCGGCCGCTGCCCGGCTTCAGATAGCGGGTGTAGTCGGTCGCGTACGGGTTCCAGCCGGCGGTGTACCCGAAGCAGGTTCCGACAGTGAGCAGGAAGCCGCCGATCCCTCCCCCTCCGGTGGCGGCCGACGGGTTGGCGTTGGTCAGGATGATCACCGCGACGATCAAGAAGACGATCGCCAACAGCGGCAATATGTAGCGCTCCCACGCTGAGATCAGGTTGTGCCCGAAGAAGCCGATCACGACCATGATCGACACGACGATCACCAGGCTGACGACGGCGGGAAGACCGGTGAGCGCAGTGAGCGCCAGGGCACCGCTCACGCTGTTGACCGCGAACCAGCCAACGCCGGCGGTGATGACGTTGAGGCCGGCCGGTAGCAGATTGCCCAGGAAGCCGAAGGGCACTCGGCTCAGGATCATCTGCGGCACACCGAAGCCCGGCCCGCGGGCGGACAGCACACCGTGACTGAGCGCGCCCAGGCCAGTACCGACGACGATCGCCAACACGGCCTGCCAGAACGTCAGGCCGAAGGCGGCGACGGACAGGACGCCCAGGAAGATGGTGGCGAACTCCAGGTTCGGCGACATCCAGGTCCAGAGCAGGTGGATCGGACTGCCGTGCCGGTCGCCAAGTGGAACGAATTCCGCGCCCCCCGGCTCGACCCGTACAACGCGATCTCCGTACTCCCCCTCCCGGACCTCGGCGATGACTTCCACCGGGGTGCCGGAAAATGAATGCTTGTGCGGATCGAGTGTGGTCATGGGCGGGCCTTCCGTTCACGCGCCGTGCGGCCAGGAGTCCGGATATCGCGACGGTAGACCCGGCCAGGCACCAAGAGAATGACCACTACGTTTCAGTCGTGACACAGGTCGTGCCGTTGTCGACGCACCGCCGTCGCCGTCGCCGGGGGGCCAGAGGGGACTGGATGCTGCGTTGTCTTTCACCCCGCCGGAGAGGCAACGGCCTGCCTGGACAAACCTCGAATCAGGGCCGTCACTCCAACGACGGTGAACCACAGGGCAATCAACGCTCCGCCGAGTGGGAACAACAGGGCCAGCGCCTCGATGCTGGCCAGCCCGACCAAGGCTGGGGCCACGCCGAAAGCGACCGCGCCTATGGCGCCGACCGCGCCGACCACCGGGTGGGTCAGGGTCCGCCGACTGAGCACAGCGAGTGCACCCACCGCGAAGGTGAACAGCGGGTAGACCACCAGGCTCAACGCCATGTGAGTGCTGAGAATCGGTGTGGAATCACCGGCCAGCGCGGCGTCCTCGTCGAGAAACGCACCCAGGTGAAAGACACCCTCGACGGCGAGCAGCACCGCCCCGACTTCGGCGACCCATGCCGCCCGCCGGGCCGACGTCGACAGCGGCATCCGGCTACGGGCCAGCCCGAACAGGCCGATCAGATAACCGATCGCGCCGGCCAGGATCAGGGCGTGGGACGGGATCCAGGTGCCGCCCCCGATGAGCTCGGCTGTGGCCTGTGATTCTGGCAGGCTGGAGTCGCTACTTGGATGCAGGCGGCCCGCCGATGAGGAACAGCACGCCGCCTGCGGCCATGGCCCAAGGCCACAGACCGGCGGTGGCCCGGCGGGAGGCGGTGACTTCGGGCGCCATCGTCATGTGCGAAGTGTCGCAGCCGACGGCATATGCAGGAAGTGCCTCGGCAAGCCGAACCCTCGCGCAATCCGGCGGTGCTGGTCAGGAACCGGGCAAGCCCACCAGATCGGCCAGCCGGGTCCTGTGTTGATCGGGCGCACCAAGGATGAGTTCGTCGGCCTTGGCCCTCCCCAGATAGAGATGGGCCGGGTGCTCCCAGGTCATTCCGATTCCGCCGTGCAACTGGATCATCTCCTCAGTGGCGAACACCGAGGTCTCCGAGCAGTACGACGCAGCAACCGCAACGACCCTCGCAATCTCGTCGGGGTCGCTCTCCCCCGCCAACGCATCAGCAGCAGCGAGAGCCGCGGCCCGGGCAAGTCCGACCCGACGCCACACCTGGGCCATTCGATGCTTGAGGGCCTGAAAGGACCCGATCGGACGGCCGAATTGGTGTCGATCCTTGAGATAGGCCACAGTCGTGTCCAGTGCCCATTGCGCGACCCCGACCTGCTCGGCGGCCAGCATCGCGGCACCGGTGACCAGCGCCGTGGCCACCGCGGCGAGCGCCGGATCACCTCGAACGATCAGCCGCCCAGGTGCGGCGGTCAGTTCGAGACCGCCGATCGGCCGAGTCAGATCCAGCGGCGTGATCGCGCTGACGACGGCGGTCGCAGCATCCGGCGCTATGGCGTAGAGGGCCGGCTCGCCCTCGTCCCAGGTCAGGACGATTATGTGTTCCGCCGCGGCCAGGTCGACAACCGGAGTAACCGTGCCGGTCAACAAGCCGCCAACAGACTGCACCGTCGTGCTGAGGACTCCCCCGGGGACCGTCGTCGCCGAGATCCCAAGAGTCGCGGTGGTTTCCCCACCGGCCAGCCGGCGGAGCAGTTCCGATGCAACTGGTTCAGAGCGTACGGCGACCAGCGCGGCAGTAGCCAGCACGGCGCTTCCGAGAAATGGCACCGGCGCAACGAAAGCGCCGAGTTGCTCACTGATCACCGCTAGGTCGCGCGCGTTGCCACCTGCACCTCCGAACTCCTCCGGGATGAGGAGCCCGGTGACGCCGAGGTCGTGGGAGAGCCGCTCCCACAACGAGATGTCGTACGGCGCATCGGTTTCCGCACGGGCGAGCACCGACGCCCAGGAAGCATGGTCGGACAACAGGTCTCGCACCGCCGTACGCAGCGCCTCCTGGTCTTCGTTGATGACCAGCTGCCGTGGGCGTGGCTCGGGCCTTGAGGAGTCCGAGACCGGCGGGATGGCAGTCATCGAGGCACGTCCTTGCCGGTGGGGCTGCCGTCCGTACGCGGCTCTCGAGGCAGCCCGAGTACACGCTCCGCGATCACATTGAGCAGGATCTCCGACGTACCGCCCTCGATCGAGTTGCCTTTCGTACGCAGGTAGCGGTGCGTCGCTCCTCCCGCCAGCCAGTTGGATTCGGTGGGTCGGCGCAGCGACCAGTCCTCATGGTGCAGGCCTTCGGCAGCAAGGACTTCCAGCTCCAATGCTGTGCTGTCCTGGTTGAGTTGGGCATAGGTGACCTTGGAGCCGGACCCGTCCGGACCAGGTCGACCGGCCAGCAACTGCTGGCGCTGCCGTTCGGACGAGAAGCGGTAGGCCTCCGCCTCGACCCACAGCTGCATCAGCCGGTCGTGCAGTGCCGGGCGCCGGAGCTCCGGCCGATCCCGCCAGAGCCCGGCGAGCTTCCCGAGCATTCCGGACTCGCGGGTGGCACCTCCGCCGATCGCCATCCGCTCGTTCATCAACGTTCCCTGGGCCACCGCCCAGCCGTTGCCCTCGTCACCGAGCCGCGCGGAGTCCGGCACCCTTACGTCGGTGAAGAAGACCTCGTTGAACTCCGCCTCGCCGGTGAGCTGACGCAATGGCCGCACCTCCACCCCAGGAGCGGTCATATCGGCGATGAAATAGGTCAGGCCGCGGTGCTTTGGGACGTCAGCATTGGTGCGAGCCAGAAGGATTGCCCACTTCGCGGTGTGCGCGAATGACGTCCAGACCTTCTGCCCGGTGACGACCCAATCCTCCCCGTCGCGAACTGCCCGGGTGGCCACCGCGGCTAGATCCGATCCCGCACCGGGCTCGGAGAAGAGTTGGCACCAGATGTCTTCACCGGTGAAGATGGGGCGCAGCAACGTGTCTCGCTGCTCGGCTGTTCCGAATTCGAGAATCGTCGGGGCGGCCATCCCGTACCCGATGACGTTGTCGGCCTGCGCCGTTGCCGGCGCACCGAGTCGGGCGAACTCTCCCTCGACCGCGATCTGCGCCGTTCGCGGTAGGCCCAGGCCGCCGAGACCGCGAGGAAAGTGCACCCAGGCCAGCCCGGCATCGAAGCGGGCGCCGAGGAAGGCGCCGCGATCAACCGGGGGACGGGATGGGTCAGCTGCCGCGTACTCGTCGACCAGTCTCGCGATCCGGCCGCGAACGTCGGCGTCCACCATCGTGCTGCCCCTCCTCGATCGCCCGCTACCCTACGTCGCACCAACCCGTACCCCTCCGCCGTCGTCCCGAGAACGGTCACTCCGTCGGCCGGATCACCGGACGTTATGCGCATAACGTCCCGATTCGAGCCCATTTCTGGGGTCGTTATGCGCATAACGTCCCGACTCAGGCGCGGGTTACCGTCGTTCAGGACAGTCGGCGAGACAGTGAAGTGGGTGGGTGCGGTGCGTCCGAGGACGGTCGCGCTGCTCGCCGCTGTCGCCACGATCGCCGTTGCGCTGAACCTCCGTCCGGCTGTCGTCGCGGTGTCCCCACTGTTGGACACGATCCGCGCGGACACCGGTCTTTCAGCTCCGCTAGCCGGCCTGCTCACCACCCTCCCGCTGATCTGTTTCGGGATCTTCTCCCCGGTCGCGCCCCGGCTGGCCAGGCGGATCGGCCTCGAATGGGCAGTCGGTGCGTCCTTGGTCCTGCTGGTGCTCGGCATCCTGCTGCGCCTGGTCACACCGGTTACCGCGCTATACGCCGGGAGCATTCTCGCCGGCGCTGGAATCGCAATCGCCAACGTGCTGATGCCGGCCTTCGTCAAGCGCGAGTTCCACGAGCACCCGAGCGGGATCTTGGGTGTGTACACCGCGGCCCTCAACGTCGGTGCGGCCGCGGCAGCCGGGCTCACCGTGCCGATCGGAACGGCCCTCGCCATGGCCTGGCGTCCGGCACTGGCTTTCTGGGTCGTGCTGGCGGGTCTGGGATTCGCACTGTGGCTACCGATCCTGCTGCGCAGCAGGCGGCTGCGGGCTGCCCGACCGGCGTTGAGCGACGCCGACCAGGAGCTGGCCGCCGCCGAGGATATTCGGGGACTCGTTCTGCTGCGGTCCCCGGTAGCCAGGCAAGTCACCGGATATCTTGCGCTGCAAAGCTTTCAGTTCTATTCCTATGCAGCTTGGTTACCGACCCTGCTCGGGGACGAGGGTATCGACCCGAAGACGGCCGGCTACATGCTGATGCTCAGCAACCTGACCGGCGCCGTGGGGGCGTTGGTGCTCCCGGTCTTCATCAAGCGGCTGCGCACTCAGCGACCTCCCGTTGTCGCCGTGACCTCCTTCTACGCCGTATCGCTGCTCGGTCTGCTGATCGCACCGTCGGGCGGTGCCTGGGTATGGGTGTGCATCTATGGAGTCGCGCAGGGCACCGGCTTCTCACTCGCTCTGACCCTGATGGTGTTGCGGAGTCCGGACACCGCGGTCGCTGCCCGGCTGTCCGGAGTCGCCCAGCTGATCGGATACCTCCTGGCCGCGACCGGTCCGGTACTGCTCGGGGTCGTACACGACCTGACGGGTGGCTGGGAGTGGCCCATCGTGGTGTTGATCGTTCTTCTCGGTCCGATGCTCTGGGTCGGCCTTGGTGCTGGTCGTGACATCCTGCTCGGCGACCACCACGACCGTGCCGAACGGGTCGACACCCTCGACTAGGCGAACCGGTCGTTGGCCCAGAACGTGGCAGACATGGCCGGTCCGGATCAGCCGGGTACGGGACGCGCGGCCAGCTCGCTGAGGCCGTCGAGGACACCGACGTGCGCATCCGGCACCTCGATATCGAGTACGACGACGCCGTCGGTCGGGGTGACTGTGAAGTCGAAGAACGAGCAACAGTCGGTCTCGCGCGCGGCCAGGTCGCGGACGGCCTCTGCAAGGCCCTCGCCGCCGGCCAAGGTGAGGCGTAGGTGCAGAGGGCTCAGCCGTTCCTGGCGGCGCAGCGCGGTGCTGCACAGCGCTTCGAATTCGGCTTGCCGCAGAGGCTGGGCCGCCGTGGGCAGAGTGCAGGCGTCGGGGACCTCGAAAGACATGACCCTTCCCTTCGTTTCGGCTGGGCCGGGGGCCGTGGTCGACCTCAGCGTTCCGACGGTAAGCCCGTATCCGGGTACAACATGCAAGCCGGCTGCCGACAGGAATTCCTGGGCCGCGGCTGTTGCAACTGGTACTCGGCTACAGGCCTACCGTGGACGACATGACCCCGGGACTGCGCTCAGGACAGGTCGCCGCCGCGGCGAGGGTGAACCGCCAGACGTTGCGCTACTACGAACGCCGCGGCCTGATCGTCGAGCCGGATCGCACCTTGGGCGGGCATCGCCTCTATCCACAGTCGACCGTGCAGCGCCTGCGAGTGATCAAGGCAGCTCAGCGGCTGGGCTTCACCCTCGAGGAAGTCGCTGACCTGCTCGCCGTCGGCGCGCATCGGCATGGGCGGCGGGCTGCAGATTCCGGCCTGCGCGTTCGGGCCGAGAACAAGCTCGCGGAGGTGGAGCAGAAGATCCTCGATCTCGGAGTCATCCGGGACACGCTGCGCGCCGCAGTCGCAGCTGGCTGCGACGACCTGATGACCTGCGTCGAGAGCCCCTGCTGCCCCCTGCCCTTCAGCGAACTCGCCTGACGGGCCAGCTACGCGCAGGTCAGCGGCGGGGGTGGCCAGCGGCGGCCCGCTGTCCAACTAATGGTCAGTTGCCGCAGCCCGGACATGCGGCTACTGACCAGTTAGTTGGGCGGTGGCGGTTCGACGACGGCCGCGTGGAAGGGCCATGCTGGGCGGGTGGCATCGACGGGAGCCGGATCCGGTGAGGTTGTCGCCGCTCTTCGACGGGTCGGCATCGCCGAGGTGGACGACAGCGCGCTGAGCCGCTCGCTCTACGCCTCGGATGCCTCGTTGTACCGCGTCTCGCCGACCGCAGTCGTGATTCCCCGAGACATCGACGACCTGGTGGCCACTCTCGACGTCTGCCGCGAGCTCTCGGTCCCGCTGACCATGCGCGGTGCGGGCACCTCCATCGCGGGCAACGCGGTGGGTACCGGTGTGGTTGTCGACGTGAGCCGGCACCTGAACCGGATCTTGGACATCGACCCGGTGGCAGGTACGGCGGTCGTCGAGCCCGGTGTTGTCCAGGCCTCGTTGCAGCGAGCAGCGGCTGTGCATGGCTTGCGGTTCGGACCGGACCCGTCCACCTACAACCGCGCCACGATCGGCGGGATGATCGGCAATAATGCTTGCGGGGCGCGAACTCTCGGGTACGGCCGTACGAGCGACAACGTCCTCGGTCTGGACGTCCTGACCGGAGGTGGGCAACGCTTGGGTCTCGGATCGCGAGCCAATGTAGTCGCCGACCGCGCGTCCGGCAGGGGGCTTGGCACCGACGGCGGGGCCGGGCCGCTGGACGTCCTGAACAGAATGATCGGCGCACACCTGAAAACCGTCCGTACCGAGTTCGGCACGTTCGGTCGGCAGATTTCTGGTTACTCGCTGGAGCACCTGCTACCTGAACGGGGTTTCGACGTCAGCCGGGCACTGGTCGGCAGCGAGGGCACACTGGCTCTGACGTTGGCCGCCGAAGTCCGGCTGGTCCGCGATCCCCCGGTTCGGCGCCTGGTCGTACTCGGGTACCCGTCCATGGCCGCCGCCGCGGACGCGGTGCCTGGACTGCTGCCGCACGGACTCACTGCATGCGAGGGTTTGGACCGGCGAATCGTCGATGTGGTCCGGGCGCGCCGGGGCCTAGCGGCCGTGCCGCCGCTGCCCCGAGGATCGGGCTGGTTGCTGGTCGAACTCGCCGGGCAGGCCGACGAGATCGAGGCCGCGTTGCCCGGCCTGATCGCCGACGGCGCAGCCCTGGACGCACTGGTAGTCCGTGATTCGCTTGCTGCAGCGGCACTTTGGCGGATCCGCGAGGACGGTGCTGGCTTGTCTGCCCGCACTCCCGCAGGAGAGCCGGCGCACGCCGGTTGGGAGGACGCTGCGGTTCCCCCGGAACGGCTCGGTGCGTACGTACGCGAGTTCGAAGCCGTCATGATCAGTCACGGCGTCACCGGCCTGCCCTACGGTCACTTCGGCGACGGCTGCCTGCACATCCGGATCGACTTCCCGTTCGGCCGTATCGGTGGGACGGCGCGGTACCGAGCTTTCGTGTACGACGCTGCACAGCTCGCGGCCAGCCACGGTGGATCCATGTCCGGTGAGCACGGCGACGGTCGAGCCCGCAGTGAGTTGCTGTCGCTGATGTACTCCCCCGCCGCGCTGGGCTTGTTCGAGCAGGTCAAGGACCTCTTCGATCCCGACCGATTGCTGAACCCGGGAGTGATCGTCTCTCCGAGACCGCTTGATTCCGACATCCGGGTTGCTGCAGCTGCGCCGCTGCGCCGCAAGGAACTCCGGTCACTGACGATGGCCTACCGGCACGACCGTGGAGACCTCTCGATGGCGGTGCACCGCTGCACCGGAGTGGGAAAGTGTCTGGCGGACAACACGTCTACCGGCGGAGTCATGTGCCCGTCCTTCCTGGCAACCCGGGAGGAGAAGGATTCGACGCGCGGCCGGGCCCGGGTTCTCCAGGATGTCGTCAGTGGTCACCTGGGGCCGAACGGATTCTCCTCCGACGCACTGTCGGACGCCCTCGACCTGTGCCTGTCCTGCAAGGGTTGTGCGTCGGACTGCCCGACCGGCGTCGACATGGCCGCGTACAAAGCAGAGGCACTCAATCAGCGCTACCGGCGTCGGCTGCGGCCCCGTGCGCACTATGCGCTCGGCTGGCTGCCGCGCTGGGCCGGCCTCGCCCACCGGACCCCGTCGGTCACGCGCCTGGTCAATCGGCTATTGCGCTCTCGGTCATTGCACGGGTTCCTTACCTGGGCCGCCGGAGTCGACCGTCGTCGACCGCTGCCGTTGTTGTCCCGCACGACGTTTCGGCACGGCTGGTCGCATCGGCCCCAGCCTCCGCGCGCTCCTGCCGCGAACGGCCGCGTCGTCCTGTTCGTCGACAGTTTCACCGAGCACTTCAGCCCGGAGATCGGTACGGCGACGGTGTCGGTGCTGGAGGCCGCCGGCTACGCGGTCACGGTGCCGAGCAGATCCACCTGTTGCGGCCTGACCTGGATCTCGACCGGTCAGCTGGACGGGGCGCGGCGGCAGGTACGCCGTACGGTCCGGGCACTTGCCCCGTTCGTCGCCGCCGGCGCGCTGGTTGTCGGAGTCGAACCCTCGTGTACGGCGGTGCTGCGCAACGACGCCGAGGAGTTGCTGCGCGGGGATGACGCCCTCCTGGCCCGCGATGTCGCCGCGGCCACCCGGACGCTGGCCGAACTGTTGACCGCCACGCCGGGGTGGACTCCACCCGATCTGCGCGGTACCCGATTGATCGCCCAGCCGCACTGTCATCACCACGCGATCATGAGCTGGTCCGCGGATGCCGACCTGCTCCGCCGGGCCGGTGCAGAGGTGCTGCGACTGGGGGGATGTTGCGGCCTGGCCGGCAATTTCGGCGTCGAACGCGGCCATCACGACGTGTCGGTCGCGATCGCCGAGCATCAGCTGCTGCCGGCCGTAAGGGACATGGGCCCGAACGACCGGCTGTTGGCCGACGGATTCAGTTGCCGCACCCAAGTCAGCGATCTGGCCGGTGCCCGAGCCGAGCACCTGGCCGAACTCCTCAGCCGACCATGAACCTTCCGCGAGTTGATCATCGGAACATGGCCGGGCTATTGACCACTTTCGGCCGGAAACCCCCCTGATTATCCGATGATCGACTGCAACCAAGCGGCGATTACCCTCGATTCCCGATTCTGCTGGATCAGCACGGCTTGGTGAGCCCGGCTGCGGGTCACTGGAC
>Ga0136630_1000156_pt1 | contig 22201 bp, 24 predicted proteins | sample AntDrymUQ5682106_2_FD_105496 | JGI IMG/M metagenome (GOLD analysis project Ga0136630, IMG submission 105496) | Polar desert sand microbial communities from Dry Valleys, Antarctica - metaG UQ568 (21.06) | ecosystem: Environmental > Terrestrial > Soil > Desert | place: Antarctica: Dry Valley...
TGCGATCAGGTCGCTCATGGAACTGGGGGCCAAGGAGGCACGGGTCCTGCGCGACGGGACCGAGGTCGCAGTGCCGATAGGCGAGGTCCAGGCGGGAGATCTTCTTCGGGTGCGCCCGGGCGAGAAGATCCCCACGGACGGAGTTGTTCGTGAGGGGGCCACGTCGGTAGACGAGTCGATGTTGACGGGCGAGCCCGTGCCGGTGGACAAGGACGCGGGCGATGCAGTGTACGGAGCCACCCTCAACGCATCCGGATCGATCGTGGTCGAGGCGACGCGCGTCGGGGCGAACACCGCCCTCGCACAGATCGCCAAGTTGGTCGAGGAGGCTCAGACGCGCAAGGCCCCCATCGAGGCGCTCGCGGACAAAGTGGCAGGGATCTTCGTGCCCATCGTCATCGCGATTGCGACCGTGACCTTCGCAGCCTGGCTCGTGGCCGGCTACAGCCTCGAGACCTCGATCCTCGCAACGGTCGCCGTGTTGATCATCGCCTGTCCCTGCGCGATGGGACTCGCCACCCCCGCAGCGGTCATGGTCGGTACCGGCAGGGGGGCACAACTTGGAATCGTGATCAAGGGCGGCGACGTGCTCGAGCGCTCGGGAGCAATCGGCGCGGTTGTGTTCGACAAGACCGGCACGATCACAAAAGGCGAGATGACGCTAACGGAGGTGCTGACCGAAGGGGCAACGGAGGACGAGGTGCTGCGTCTCGCCGGAGCCGTCGAGCATCTCTCCGAACACCCGATCGCGCGTGCCATCGCCGACGACGCCGGACGTCGAGGAATGGAGCTCGCTGCGGTCGAGGGCTTCGAGTCGAGCGCGGGACATGGCGTGCGCGGCGTGGTCGGCGGCGATGAGGTCACCGTCGGGCGACTGAATGTCGTCGAGGGCGAGATTCCTGACGAATTGCGAGCGCGCGCGGACGGTCTCATCGATGAGGGCAAGACGGTCGTTTGGGTCTCGGTCAACGGCGCCGTGGTCGGCGCCCTCGCGGTCGCCGACACGCTCAAGGAAGGCGCCGCCGACGCGGTGCGACGAGTACACGAACTCGGACTCGAGACCCTCTTGCTGACCGGAGACAATCAGCGGACCGCGCAGGCGATTGCCCGGGAGGTCGGAATCGATCGAGTGCTTGCAGAGGTCCTGCCCGAGGACAAGGTGAACAAAGTGCGCGCGTTGCAGCAACCCGGAACGCGCGTAGCAATGGTCGGCGACGGCATCAACGATGCTCCTGCACTCGCGCAGGCGGATCTAGGAATCGCCATCGGAACGGGTGCGGACGTCGCGATAGAGGCAGCGGATCTAACCCTCATGGGCGGGGATCCTCGTCTCGTTCCGGCCGCAATCGATCTCTCGCGGCGCACGCTCAAGACCATCAAGCAAAACCTCTTCTGGGCTTTCGCCTACAACACCGCTGCGATTCCCCTGGCGGCGTTGGGACTGCTCGATCCGATGATCGCAGCGTTGGCGATGGCGTTGTCGTCGGTGAGCGTCGTCACCAATGCGCTTCGCCTTCGTCGCTTCAACGCGCGCTGAGCGACTCCCAGTCCCGCCTGTCGAGTGCGTAGTAGACATGGTTCTGCTCGCGCCAGAAGGCCTCGCCCTGCGGGCTCATCCCGATCCTGCGCATCACGGCTTGCGACCGCTCGTTGTCCGGCAGTGTGATGCTGATCAGCCTCTCTATGGCGAGGTTCCGAAAGGCCCAGTCGCGCGCCGCCAGCGCGCCCTCCGTGGCGTAGCCCTGCCCCCAGCACGAGCGTTGCAGGGTCCACCCGATCTCGATGTTGTGTTCGTCGACGGTCCAGTCATTGTGATGCATGAGCCCCACTCTGCCTAGGAGCCGGCCGCTCGACTTCTCCACGACCGCCCACTGGCCGTAACCCAGAGCGTCCCAGTGCATGGTCATGCGCCCCACCGCGTAGGCGGTGAATTCGGTCGATGAGGGACCGTTGCCGCCGATCCAGCGCGTGACCTCGGCGTCGCCGTAAGCGCGCTGGAGCCCTCTCCAGTCGCCCACGCGCCAGAGGCGCAGGCGAAGTCGCTGGGTTTCGATCTCGACCATGAACGAAAGGATAGGGCGCGACAGATCGCTCCCGATCACCTCCAGGCAACTTCGAAAGTTGCTCTCGGCGGCGAGTGATGCCGAACGGCTGTTGTGCGGCCCAAACGCAGCAACGACAAGCGGCCCGGCGTTGATGTTCCTACGGAACATTCAGCGCGTTCGTGCGCCTCTTGGCCACTCGGCGACGCTGCAGCCTGTCTGCCGAGACCGCCACCAGCGCGAAGAGGACCCACGCCAGGGTCATCTCGGCGAGGGCGAGGGTCCTGGTGCTGATGGCGGTCGTGCACTCGGGGTCGAGAGGTCCGAAACGCTCGAGGTTGAACCCGCTGCAGCCGACCGCGTCGGGCACGAAGGCGTCGAGCCAGGTCACGCAGACAAGCGCGAACGCAAGCAGTCCGGGAATCACCACGCGCGACGCTGAGCCGCGGTCGGGGATCTTGGCGAGCCTGGAGGCCGCCAACACCAGTGGCGCGACGACTATCAGCATCACGAATCCGATTCTCGGAGGAAGGGACTGGCCCACGTCTGCAGTCCCCGCGGTAGCGCGCTCATCTGTCGGATTCGTCAGCCATCCTGCGCCGAGAACGGCAAGCATGATGACATAGCAGAGTGCCCAGGCCGTCCAGAAGCGACGACCCATGCCGGGCTCGAGTGGGCGGAGTCCATGGTCCATGAGGCTCCACATGCTAAAACGGTCACAATGTGGGGATGACTTCGGATCGCCTGCTGCTCGACGCACCGAGCTTGATCTACCGCGCCTTCTTCGCTCTGCCGACCACGATTGCCGCCCCCGACGGCCAGCCGGTCAACGCGGTGCGGGGCTTCATGGAGATGGCCACTCGTCTTCTCATCGACCGGCGCCCGGCGGGCATGATCGCCGTCTTCGACAACGACTGGCGTCCTCGATTTCGAGTCGATGCCTATCCGGGCTACAAAGCCGATCGTCCCGACGAGCCCGAGGAGCTCGGCCCCCAGTTCGACATCCTTGCGCGCGTGCTCGACGCCGCGGGACTCGTGCGCGCCGAGGCCGATGGTCTCGAGGCCGACGACGTCATCGCCACGCTCGTTGAGCGAAAGGCCCCCGATGAGCGCTCCGTCGTGGTTACGGGCGACCGAGACCTCATCTGTCTCGTGCGGGATCCCGACGTCGCGCTCCTGTTCACCGTCCGGGGAGTGAGCCAGCTCAGGGAGTTCGATGAGGCGGCGGTGTTGGAGGACTACGGGATTCGACCGCAGCTCTACCTCGACTTCGCGATGATGCGCGGCGACCCTTCTGACGGTCTGCCCGGCGTCGTCGGAGTTGGTCCCAAGAGGGCGGCCGCCCTGCTCGCCGACCACGGAACGCTCGACGGTGTCCTCGACCATCTCGACGAGCTCTCGCCGAAGTTGTCCGCGAGCTTCGCCGAGGCGCGCGACTATCTGCAGGCGATGCGCACGGTCGTGCCGCTGGTCACCGACGCGCAAGTGGAGATGACGCAAGGCGGGGAGCCGGACGAAGATGAATTGCGAGAACTGGCCGAGCGTTACAACCTCGGTAGCTCGGCAGTGAGGCTCGCGCAGGCGTTGCGCGGAGAGAGATAGGGGACGGCGCATCACTACCAAGATTTATCTGGTGCGCCACGGCGAGACCGCCTGGAACGCCGCCAAGCGCGTGCAGGGCCAAGCCGACGTCCCCCTGAACCGCGCGGGCCGGCGGCAGGCGCGCGCGGCGGCGCACCGGCTCGACGATGTCGATCTTGTCGCGGTCTACTCGAGCGACCTCAGCCGCGCGCTCGACACCGCCCACCCGATCGCCCAACGCCACGGACTCGAGGTCGCCACCGATCCGGCCTTTCGCGAGGTGGATCAAGGGGACTGGGAAGGTCTCACGAACGACGAGGTCAGGGCGCGCTGGCCCGAGTTGTGGGGTCCGGCCCGTCACTTCAGCCAGCGTCCGGGCGGGGAGACCCCCGAGCAGGTGCTGAAGCGGGCGCTCGAGGGCCTTGCGCGCGTCGTCGAGCACTACCCGAGCGGGGCCGTCGTCGTGGTGAGCCACGGCGGCACCATCCGGTGGATCTCTGCGGCGGCGCTCGACTACGACATGGAGGCCTCGGCCCGGATTCGCGGAGTCAGCAACGGGGGAGCGGTTGTCGTCGACGCGGTCTTGGACTCGGGGGTGCTTACGCTGTCGAACCTCACTCGTCTCGACGGTAAGGACACGGACCTCGATGACCCCAACGCCTAGTCGAGAAGATTACATCGGCGACTGCGGGAACTGGTGCGCGCTGAACGCGCCCGGGCCCCCCACAATCAAGGAGACGTGCCTCGACACGGGATGCTTGTCCGGGCTGCTAGGTTCAGCTCATGGAGTTCCGGCGCATCGAACGCTTCCCGCCGTACGTCTTTTCCATCGTCAACGACCTCAAGCTGAAGGCGAGGCGGGCGGGGGAGGACGTCATCGACCTCGGCATGGGCAACCCCGACATCCCGACCCCCGAGCCGGTCGTTGCCAAGCTCAAAGAGGCGGTCGACAACTCCCGTAACCACCGCTACTCGGCCTCCAAGGGGATCCCGAAGCTGCGCCGCGCGATCTGCGACCACTACGAGAAAGCCTGGAACGTCACGCTCGACCCCGACACCGAGGCGATCGCGACCATCGGGGCCAAGGAGGGACTCAGCCACCTCGCCTGGGTGCTGTGCGAACCGGGCGACAGCGTGTTGGTGCCCGAGCCGACCTATCCGATCCACACCTACGCGATGCTGCTGTCGGGCGCCAACGTCACCAGCGTCGAGTTGACGCACGAGAGCGACTTCTTCGCCGACCTCGTCGCGGCCTACGAGCACTCTTCCCCGAAGCCGCGCGTCGTGCTGTGCTCGTTCCCGCACAATCCCACGACGGCGGTGGTCGGGCTCGACTTCTTCGAGCAACTCGTAGCCTTTGCCAGGGCGCGCAACGTCATGGTCGTGCACGACCTCGCCTACGCCGACATGGTCTTCGACGCCGAACGCGCGCCGAGCCTCATGCAGGTTCCGGGGGCCAAGGAGGTCGGCGTCGAGTTCTTCTCGATGAGCAAGAGTTACTCGATGCCGGGATGGCGGCTTGCGTTCTGCGTCGGCAACACGGAGATGATCGGTGCGCTCACGAAGATCAAGAGCTATCTCGACTACGGAGTCTTTCAGCCGATTCAGATCGCGGGGATCATCGCGCTCAACGAGTGTGACAACGTGCCCAAGGAGATCCGCGAGATCTACCGGAGCCGGCGGGACTGCCTGAGTGACGGGATGGACCGCATCGGCTGGGACATGGTTCGCCCCCCCGCCACGATGTTCGCGTGGGCGCGTATCCCCGAGAGCTTTCGCTCCATGGGCAGCCTCGAGTTCGCCAAATTCATGCTCGCCGAGGGCAACGTCGCGCTCAGTCCCGGCATCGGCTTCGGGCCGGCCGGCGACGATTACGTGCGCTTCGCTCTGGTCGAGAACGAGCACCGCATCCGCCAGGCCGTGCGGGGCATGAAGCGCGCGCTCGAACTCGGCCCCCCGAGCTAGAGGATTCGCTCGCAGGTCGTGGAGGAGCCGAGCAACCGCCTGAGTCCCAAAGTCAGGCTCATGTGGAGATGGACTGCGGGCCTGGGCGCCGTGCTGCTGTTCGGCATGCTCCTCCTGATCTCGCTCCTTACGGGTCTTCCGCCGTGGATTCCCGGCGCGGTCGCACTCGTTGTCGTGGGCGTGGCGGTGTCACTGCCTCCGCTCCGCTACCGGCGCTGGCGTTACGAGATCAGGGTCCGGGATCTTTATTTCTCGAAGGGAGCCCTGCTGCTCGTGCGCACCGTCGTGCCGTTCGACCGCATCCAGTACGTCGAGACCCGCCAGGGACCGGTCGACAGGGCGTTCAAGCTGCATCAGCTCGTGGTCTACACGGGGGCGGGACGCGCCGGCTCGATCCCGGGGCTCGAGGAGGCCGAGGCCCAGAGACTGCGAGACGAGTTGTCGAAGGTGGCCGGAGCGGTATCACTCTGACCCGGATCTCAGCTGAGACTCTGCACACGGCGTCCGAGGCCGGGGTAGTTGACGACCAGGCCGTCGGCGTCGACCTCGATGGTCGTCCTGAAACGCTCGCTCGCATATCCGACGAGCGCTCCCTCGCCGTCGGCGACCGCGTCGCTCACGATGTAACGCTGTTCCGAGCGGGCCACGACGAGGTCGGGGACGGAGACCCAAGCCATGAGGAGGTCGCGCGAGACCTCTTCGGCTCGGTGGGCTGCTCGGACAAGGTCATGTCTGAGGATGGGCATCGTGTTCGTCAGGGGACAGAGGCCGAGATCGCAGTCGAGCGAGGCACCGAGTTCGGGGAGCTCACGCGGCAGAGATCCCCGGCCCTCTCCGGACCAGTCGGCCGACCACTCGCCGCCGCCCGAGCGCAACAGGACGAGAGACCGCCACCAACCATCTCCGCGTGCACGAACGTCAAGCGCGCGCGTCACCCATTCGGGCCAGTCTCGAGGCGGTAGTCCAGCGCGTAGGAGGCGGTAATGCTGGTTCCGTGCGCCCTGAGCGAGTCGGGCTCCAATGCTACATGCGCCGTGTCGACGCGCTGCGGGCTGGGCCCCGACCACTGCAGCATGCGGTACTCGGTCATTGTGACCTCCGGGGTGGTTAGCATCAACGAGAATGACGGTAGCGCACCGATGAACTCGGAGGAGTCGCCGAGGGCGGAACCGACGAGGCTGCAACTCGCAGCCGTCGTGGTGTGGTTTCTGGACGATGCGCGGCGTTTCATCCTCGGCCTGCTGGCGGTCATCATCGCGCGCGGCGGCAACTTGATCGCGACCGTGTCTATCGCAGTGGTTGCGCTGGCCGTCTTCGAGGTGCTTCGTTACATGCGGTTCACCTACGGCATAGACGGTAACACCCTCATCGTCGAGGGCGGACTGCTCAATCGCTATCGCCGGACTCTCCCCTTCGCGCGCATTCAGAGTGTGGACGTAGTTCAGAAGCTCAGGCATCGGCTCCTCGGTGTTGTCGAGTTGAGAGTCGAGACGGCGGGCGGATCGTCGACCGAGGCGAACCTGGTCGCCGTGACTCCGGACGAAGCCGAGAGGTTGCGCCCCTTGCTCCTCGGGGGCACGCTGATCCCCACAGGACCCCCGCCTCCCGAGCTGATCAGGCTGACCCCCGGCGACCTGATCGTGGCCGCGCTCACGGGAGGTCGAGTGGCGGTCGTCGCGGTGATCTTTGGCTACGCGCAACAGGTGGTTGGGGATGGGTTGCTCGAGTCCCTCGCGGGACGCGCGGAAGACGCGCTGCGCTCTGCCTTCCTCGTAACTGTGGTGGCCATTGGCGTCGTCGTCGTTATCGTCCTGACCCTCTCGGTGATTGCGACCATGCTCGTGTACTGGAACTTCTCGGTCAGAAGCCAGGAGGGTCGCCTGATCATCGACCGCGGGCTGCTCGAGCGACGTCGCGCGACGGTGCCACTCAAGCGCGTCCAGGCCGTGCAGATGAGCGAGAACCTCTTGCGGAGGATCTTCAGAAAGGCGGCGCTGACTTCGATAACTGCGGGTTACTCGCCCTCGAACGAGGAACGAGAGGAGACCTCGATGCTCCTTCCCATCGGGAGCCGCGAGCAGGCCCTGTGGCTTGCCGGACTGGCGCTCGACCTCCCGGCGCCGCCCGCCGGCAGGCTCGAACCCGGGCCTCGAGCCGCTCTGATCCGAAGGCTGGTGGAGGCGATCGTCCTAGCTTCGCCCTTCGTGGTCGTGGCGGTCGCGCTTGCGGGGCTGCGGGGTCTGTGGGCGCTTCTGCTGCTCGGCCCCTTCATCGCGCTGGCGTGGGCCTCTTACAGGGCCCTCGGTTTTCGGCTCGAGCCCGACTACCTCGCGGTCCAATCCGGTGTCCTCAACCGCCGGACGACGATCATCCCACGCGCCAACGTTCAGCACCTCGCGTTGAGTCGCGGGCCGGTGCAGCGACCATTCGACCTGGCCACGCTCAGGATCGGAGTGCCGAGCGCCAAACCGCAGGCGCACGACCTCGCCCGGTCGACCGCCGAGGCAACGATGGCCGAGCTCTACAAAGCCGGTTGGTAGGGGCTTTGCTCCCGGGCTAGAGCGCTGAGCCGGTCAGAACACCGTGCAGGCAGAAGGCGACCGCCTCGTCCGCGAGTTGCGGCCGGTCCGGGGTTTGTTCGATGTCGTTGCCGAAATAGGTCTCGACGAAATGGAAGACGGTGCCGAGGATTCCATGGGCCATGAGATCGGGGTCGCCGTGACGAATGGTGCCCTGCGCCTGGCCCTCTTTGACGTGGACGGCGACGTCGGAGACCACGATTTCTTGCCCCTGCGCGACGAGTGTTGCGAACTCCTCGTAGCGCGCCGCGCCTCGGATGAGCGAGAGAAAGGCGGGGGTCTCGCGAAAGAAGTCGATTGACGCGCGGATGCCCTGCTCGATGCGGGTCACCGGTTGCGCGACTCTCTCGATCTCCTGGCGCTGTGCCCGGCGAAGCTTGAGCAGACACTCCTGGAGCAACTCGGTGAACAACGCCTCCTTGGACTCGAAGTACCAGTAGAAGACGCCTTTGCCGACCCCCAGGGTGTCGCAGACGTCACCGACGGTGGTGCCGTGATAGCCCTGGTCGGCGAACAGGCGCAGCGCCACGTCCATGACCTGGTCACGCCGCTTGGTGCCCCTCTTCGTGAGCTTTCGAGTAGCCATCCGAGAGGTACCTTAGCCGCCGCGGAGTGAGGCTGCTAGAGTCCCGGGCCATGGCAAGCAGAAGAAAGGTAGTGATAGTCGGGGCAGCGGGAAGGGACTTCCATAACTTCAACACGACCTATCGGCGCGACCAGGCTTCCGAGGTCGTCGCGTTTACCGCCACCCAGATTCCCGGCATCGAGGATCGCCTCTACCCAGCGGAGCTGGCCGGCGAGCTCTACCCCGACGGTATCCCGATCGTGGCCGAGGACGGTCTCGAGAAGCTCTGCTGGGAGCACGACGTGGACGAGGTCGTGTTCGCCTATTCGGATACGAGCCACAACCACGTCATGCACGTCGCCTCGCGCGCCCTCGCGACCGGGGCCGACTTCCGGCTGTTGGGCCCGCTCTCGACCATGATCGCTTCGACCAAGCCCGTCGTTGCGATTGCGGCGGTCAGAACCGGATCGGGAAAGTCGCAGACCACGCGGCACGTCGCGGCTTGTCTGAAGGATCTCGGGCTCAAGATCGCAGTCGTACGTCACCCGATGCCCTACGGCAACCTGGTCGAGCAGGCGGTGCAGCGCTTCGAGACCTACGACGACCTGCTCGATGCCGATTGCACGATCGAGGAGCGCGAGGAGTACGAACCTCATCTCTCGCAGGGATCGATCGTGTACGCAGGAATCGACTACGGAGCGATCCTGGAGCGTGCGCAAGCCGAGGCCGACGTCGTGGTCTGGGACGGAGGCAACAACGATCTTCCCTTCTACGCACCGGACGTCCACATCACCGTCGCCGATCCTCTACGCGCGGGACACGAGACCCTCTACCATCCGGGCGAGACGAACCTGCGCATGGCCAATGTCGTCGTGATCAACAAGGTCGATTCGGCGGAAGACGAAGACCTTGCAGCTCTGCGAGAAACCATCTCCGTGCTCAACCCCGACGCTCAGGTCGTCGAAGCCCGCTCACCGATCACCGTGGACGACGAGAATGCGCTGCGCGGTAAACGTGTGCTCGTGATCGAGGACGGACCCACGCTAACTCACGGCGAGATGCGCTACGGCGCGGGTGTCGTTGCCGCCAAGCGAGCCGGGGCGGCGTCGCTGGTCGACGCGCGCGAGTTCGCAGCGGGCTCCATCAGGGACGTCTATGCGAGCTACCCGCACATCGGACACGAGCTGCTCCCCGCCATGGGCTACTCGGACAAGCAGCGCCGTGACCTGAGCGACACCATCAACTCATCCGACGCGGACGTCGTTCTGATCGCGACACCCATCGACCTGCGCAAGATCTGCGAGATCGACAAGCCCGCGGTGCGGGCGACCTACGAGCTCGAGCCCATCTCGACGCCGGACCTCGCGGCGATCCTCAGGGAACGCCTGCCGCTCTAGGGTCTCCGGCGGACCTGAGTCGCCGACTGTCCGGGGCCTAACTAACTAGGCGTGGTCGTTGGGCAGGGGGGCGTTCGACTCACGGTTGAGTTCCTCGGGGGCCAGGCGTTCGACGAGGGCGCGTACGAAGAGGCTCAGGTCCGTGATGATCCCGACCGACTGCCACGAGCCGCGATCCATGAGCTTGGTCACCGTGGCCTGGTTGATGTCGACGCACACGAACGGGACCGACGCCGGCAGACAGTTGCCGGTGGCGATTCCGTGCAGCATGGTCCCGACGACGATGCAATAGCCGACGAGATCGTCACCGCCGGGCCCCCAGATGATCTCGCGCAGCTCACGTTGCACCTCCATCATGTCGGTCACGGTCTCGGGCATCGGTCCGTCATCGCGCACGCTGCCGCCGAAGAGGTAGTCGCAGTCGTGCTTCACGAGGTGATAGACGACGCCGTCGGAGAACGACCCGGCGTCGATGGCCGCCTTGAACGAGCCACGTCTCCGGACCTCGTTGAGCGCGCGGATGTGGTGCTCGTGACCATGTTCGGCAGGCGTGCCCCGATCGAGGTGCACTCCGAGCGAAGTCCCGAACATGTGCGATTCGATGTCGTGTGCTGCGACGCCGTTGCCGGCGAAGAACGCGTTGACGAAACCGGCGCGAATGAGAGCACTGATATCCGGTGCGGTTCCGGTGTGCACGAGCGCGGGCCCCGCGACCCACAAGATGCGCTTGCCGGATGCCTTGACATCCCTCATCTGCTGGGCGACCTGGTCGAGCATCAATCCTTTGGGCTTCTCAGAGGAGACGTCGGAACTCATGAATCCAAAGGCCTCCCTGTCGTCACCCCTTGGGCGCTCGAGCGGCAGAGCGCGGATACCGAGCCCGGACATCACGACTGGCATACCCTTGCGGATCTCGCCCATGGCAACGGTGCGCGCACCGTTGCCCTCGATGACGATGCCGCAGTCCATCTCAGGATGCGTGACACGCAGCCACCTGCCGTCGATGCGGATCTCGGTCTCGAGGTTGGTCGACGAATAGAAGCCCGGTGGGAGCGCGCCGTCCATGTCCGCTTCCGCCAGTCGCGCGTCTTCGACCGTGTCGGGGTTTGCGCCGTGGCCGCGCAGTTGGTCGAGCAGATGCGTCATCGAGGCCTCGTCGCCGGTCGTCACCTCGACCCGGGCGAAGGAGGTGTCGTCGTGACGAACCCCGATGTTCAACTCGACGATGCGATAGCCGTGGCCCGCGTTGACGATCTCATCGAGGACCTTCGGCAGCGTCAGCGAGTCGATGATGTGACCGGCCAGAGTGACGGTCTCAGAGGGCATGGTCAGCTTCTCTCCTTGATGAACTCGTATGTCGTCTCGTAGACCTTGTCCCTGTCGACGTCCAGGGTAATGACGTGGTAGCTGTCGTCCACCCAGACGAGGTGTTTGTCCGTCGAGGCGGCGCGGCGGAGGATGTCCGTGGCGTTGTCGGGATGAACCGTGTGGTCGTGGTGAGAATGCATGATTAGAAGCGGACAGTGGACGTCCGGGAGCGACCGGCGCGCCCTTTTGATGAACTGCAGCATGTGGTATCCGGCCGAGGTCGGAAAGCGTTCGTAGACGATCTCGCGCATGTCGGGGTCCGCGATGTCGTTTCCCACGCCCGGGATCGACTTGGACATCCTGCGGATCGCGCCGGCGAGAAAGCGACGTGGATCCTTGGTGAAGACCATGCCCGCGAGCGTCACGAGTCCCGCCACCTTGCCAGGATGACGCGCCGCGAAGTCGATGCCTAAAGCGGCGCCAAACGATAACGACACCACGAAGACCTTGTCGCGGTCCGCAGCCAGCTTTTCATAACCTTGTTCCACCGCGGCGACCCACTCGTGTGCGCTGCGCAGGTTCAGGTCCTGCCAGGTGGTCCCGTGGCCGGGGAGCCTGATGCCCTCGACGGCGATGCCCCGCGCCGCGAGGTACTCGCCCAGACCTCTAAGCGCCTGAGGGCTGCCGGTGAAGCCGTGAATTAGCAAGGCTCCGACCGGGCCACCGACGAAACTGAATTCCTCGGCGCCTGAAAGGATGTCCGAGTCCACTTCTGCCTTTCGTAGATGGTTGATTCCTCTCCGAAGGGGGCAGAAAGCGGATAGTGCCCAAATACCGGTTTGACCCCAACTGTGATGTCAAGTCTTTAACATGACGACGCACGAGGACAATAAGATTCTTGCCCACGGGAGTGGTTTATACGAGCGGAGCGAGGCGGTGGCCGTAAAGAAGCACCCGCTGGCCGACAAGGCGAGCCTCTCCGGCGTTCGCAAAAAGATCCGCTCCGACCTGAGCAGGGTCGGCGCAGACGCGTCGCACGCTTTCGATTGTCTCGTCGCCGTGACCGAGGCTTGCACCAACGCTCTCGTGCACGGACAACGAGCCGACGATCCCTCACCCGAGATCCTGTGGGAGGTCGATCACGACGCGGCCCGCTTCTACATTCAGGACTACTCGAATCAGCAGTGGTCGAAGACCTCACACCCCTCGCGCGAGACTCAGGCCGAGCTCGAGGAGCGGATCGGCGGCTTCGGGCTCGACCTCATGCGCGGTCTCATGGATGAAGTCGACATTCAGATCGGCCCGGACGGGACGACCGTGTGCCTCGTCAAGCTGTTCGCCGAAGCCGAAGCTTCATAAGTTCGGAGGAGCTACTTCTTCACCACGATCGTGGCGTCCACCCAGCCGATTCCGCTCATCCCGACCGTCTCGGCGGCCCCTTGCGAGAGATCGATGATGCGGTCTCCGGCATACGGCCCCCGGTCGTTGATCCGCACGACGACTCCCCGGCCGTTGTACTTCACGAACAACAACGTGTTGAAGGGCAGTTCCTTGTTCGCCGCCGTAAGGCCCATCGGGTCGTAGATCTCGCCGTTGGCGGTCAGGTTGCCGGCAAAGCCGGGACCGTACCAGGACGCTACGCCCCCGAAGGTGACACCCGTGGAGACGTAGCCCTCGGGCACATCCGAGGTCGGGGTCGCGGCAGGCGTGATCGTGGACGGCGGCTCGACGACCGGCTCGGGTGGCGGCTCGGGAGCGAGCTGCTCCTCGCGCCGGACCTGCTTCTCGAGCTCCTCGACCTCGTCCGCGAGTTCGGCCAAAAGCGCCCGGCGATCAGCGAGCGTGACGGCCATCTCGGCGGAGATGGCCTCGACTTCGGCGAGCACCTCCATTTGCTCCTGTTTGTGACGGTCGAGATCGTCCTGCACCCCTTCGACTTCGGCGCGTGCGTCCTCGAGCTCCTCGAGACGTCGTTGATCGACCGACACCGCGACGCTGTTCATCTCCGCGACCGCGAGGAGCTCGGACACCGACTCCGCGGCCAGCATCATCTCGAGGCGCATGCCGGTCGTTCCGCCCTTGTAGGCCTCGATGGCGCGGGCGATGTAGAGATCCCTGGCGGCCGCGACCTCGTCTTCGACCTCGGCGATCGTGGACTCGAGCGCTCCAATCTGGCTGCTCGACTCGATGATGCCGTCCTCGAGGCGCTCCCTTCGGGCGTGGAGGTCCTCGAGGTTGCGTTCGAGAAGCGTGACCTCGTCGGCGACGCTCTGGGCGCGCTCCCTGACCGTTTGGAGATCGCCGGCCGAGGCCATCTGGGTGATCGCGGACGCGCTGAGAGCGGCCGCCGCAAGGGCCACTAGAGAGACGCGCGCGAGCATCGAGCGAAATCGGCTCATGGTCCCTTATCGGCCCCCGGCGGCCCCCGATTGAGCATGGCTCCGACGACGGTTAGGTTCATCGCGAGTCAATCACGGCAGTCGGAGGAAGGAGGGCGAGTGGCGCGCATCGGCATCTTGACCGGCGGAGGAGACTGCCCGGGTCTCAACGCGGTCATCAGGGCGGTCGTCCGCAAGGGTGTCAACCGGTACGGGCACGCGATCGTCGGATACAAGGACGGCTGGCGCGGGGTCCTGCACAACCAGCGCATCGACCTCACGCCGGACAACACCTCCGGCATCCTCCATCGCGGCGGGACGATTCTCGGATCGTCCCGCACCAATCCCTTCAAGGAGGAACGGGGCGTCGAGCGGGTCAAGGCGAGCCTCAGCGAGGAGCGCATCGACTGTCTCATCGCGGTCGGAGGCGAGGACACTCTCGGCGTTGCCGACAAGCTGCACTCGGAAGGGGTCGCTGTGGTCGGCGTTCCCAAGACGATCGACAACGACCTGAGCGCCACCGACTTCACCTTCGGCTTCAACACGGCCGTGCAGATCTGCACGGATGCGATCGACAGGCTCCACTCCACCGCCGAGTCGCATAACCGGGTGATGGTCGTCGAGGTCATGGGCCGTCATGCGGGATGGATCGCGACCTATGCCGGCATCGCGGGGGGCGGTGACTCGATCCTCGTGCCCGAGCGTCCCTTCGACATCGAGGGCGTCTGCGAGCACATCCGTCACCGGCACCGAGCAGGCCGGACCTTTTCGATCGTCGTCGTCGCCGAGGGGGCCGTCCCCCTCGAGAGCGAGGACGTCACGACGACCGAGGACGGTACCGACTCGTTCGGCCACGTCCGGCTCGGGGGCATCGGGGTCATGTTGGAAAAGGAGATCGAGAAGCGCACGGGCTACGAGACGAGGGCCACGATCTTGGGTCACATTCAGCGCGGGGGCACCCCCACCGCCTACGACCGTGTGCTCGCGACCCGCTTCGGGATCGCGGCCATCGACTGCGCCAGCGACGGCGACTACGGCAAGATGGTCGCGCTCAGGGGGCCGAACATCGAGCGGGTGGCTCTGAGCGATGCGGTGGGCACGCTCAAGACGATCGATCCCGAGATCTACGAGACGGCCGAGGTCTTCTTCGGCTAAGCGTCGGGGGCCCCTTACCATGGAGCGATGACCGACTTCATAGACCTTCGCTCCGACACCGTTACGCGCCCCACCCAAGAGATGCGCCGGGCCATGGCCGACGCCGAGGTCGGGGACGACGTCTTCGGCGACGACCCGACCATCAACGCGCTCCAGGACCAAGCCGCCGCCCTCCTCGGCAAGGAGGCGGGCCTGTTCGTTCCCACCGGCTCCATGGGCAACCAGGTGTCATTGGGGGCGCTCGCGAGGCCCGGCGACGAGGTCGTGTGCGACGCCGGGGCCCACTTCCTCCACTACGAGGGCGGTTCGGTGGCAGCTCATCTCGGCCTCATGATGCGGCCGCTACCCGGAATCAACGGCGTCATCACCGCCGATCAGGTCGGAGGCGCGATTCGTGCCGGAACCGAGCACAACCCGCGCACGGCGGTCGTGGCGATGGAGAACACCCACAACGCGGCCGGGGGCCGGGTCTTTCCGATCGACGAGGCCCGGGCGGTGGCCAAGGTGGCGCGTGAACGCGGCGTCGCCCTTCACCTCGACGGCGCCCGCATCTTCAATGCCCAGGCGGCCACCGACACGCCGGCCTCGGAGTGGGCGGCGTGCACCGACACGCTGACTTTTTGTTTCTCGAAGGGGCTGGGCGCTCCGGTCGGCTCCATGGTGGTCGGTGAGGCCGCCTTGCTGAAGGAGTCACACAGGCTGCGCAAGCGATTGGGGGGCGGCATGCGCCAGGCGGGGGTGCTCGCCGCCGCGGCGCGCGTCGCGCTCGAGACGGGCCTAGGGCGCCTGCACGAGGATCACACCAACGCCCGGAGACTGGCCGAGGCTCTGGCCGAGATGGACCCCAGCGCTGTGGATCCCGAGGCCGTCGAGACGAACATGATCTTCCTCGACGTCGGGGCCTTCGGCTTGACCGGCGCCGAGGTGAGCGAGTCGCTGCGCGCCGAGGGCGTGCTGACGCTCGGGGGCCCGGCCCCCGTCATGCGCCTCGTGACCCACAGAGACGTGTCCTCCGACGACATCGAGAGGGCAATCGTTTCACTGCGAAAGGTGATTAAGGCCTCGTAGAAAGCGGCGTCCGCCCGCCCTCCGCCGGAGGCCTTTTCATGCGTTTACCTGCGTTTTCGGCGGGAAGATTCCCACTATGGAGTTTGTTTTCTCTCTCACCTTGCCGCGCGAATCGTCGAGCATTCCGGCGGCCCGTCGCATCCTCGGATCGACGATGGCTAACCTTGGGATCGAGCCCAACTGCGTGCACGACGTCGAGCTCGTGGTGACCGAAGCCTGCACCAACGTGCTCAAGCACGCCGACGGAGTGGGGGACGACTACGCCGTCGAGATCGTGCTGACCCCGGACATGGCCGAGATCAAGATTCAAGACCGCGGGGTCGGCTTCGATGAGCTCTCTCTCAGCGACGCGAAAGCCCTGGACCCGACCGAGGAGAGCGGCAGGGGCATCTTCCTCATGAGGTCGCTCGTCGACAGCGTTGAGTTCCTGAGCGAGCCGCTGTCGGGCACGATCGTCCATCTCAAGAAGTCCCTCGTCCTGACTGAGGGATCGCTGCTCGAGCAACTCGACACCTCGAGGTCGGCCAGAGTTCACAAGCTCACGGGCGCCCGTTTCACCGCCATCCTCGGCTGACCCGTCGCCTACGCTTCCTATACTTGATTGCATGAGGCCTGTTGAGGTCGTCGTCGCCGGCGGCGGGGCGATCGGATTGTCTATCGCCTGGCGTAGCGCCCAGGCCGGCCTCGAGGTAGCGGTAGTCGACCCGGAGCCCGGCAGGGGAGCGTCGTGGGCGGCGGCCGGCATGCTGGCGCCCGTCACCGAGCTTCATTTCGGAGAGGAGGCGCTACTCGCCCTCAACCTCGAGTCCGCGGCCCTCTACGAGGATTTCGCGGCGGAGCTCGACTCGGCATCGGGCCGGGACTGTGGGTACGCGCGCTGCGGCACGCTAACCGTGGCGCGTGACTCCGACGACAACGCGGTGCTCGGCGATCTCTTCGACTTCCAACAGAGCCTGGGGCTCGACGTCGAACGGCTGCGAGGGGGGGAGTGCCGCGTGCTTGAACCTGCGCTGGCCCCGTCGACGCGCGGCGGCATTCTCGTGCGTAACGACCACCAGGTCGACAACCGCGCCCTGGTCGATGCGCTCGTCGTGGCCTGCGAGAGGGCCGGAGTGACCGTCCTGCACGAGCGCGTGCGCTCGGCTGAGGTGACCGACGCCGGTGTCGAGGGGGTCCGCCTCGACGACGGAACGGGCCTCGAGTGCCGCAAGCTGGTCCTCGCCACCGGGGCGTCGCCCAGGTCCATCGGCGGGCTCCCGCCCGGCGTGCTCCCTCCCGTGCGGCCCGTGAAGGGACAGCTCCTCCATCTCAGGGGTCCGGCGGAGGAGCGGTTGTCGACCCACACCATCCGGGGGCTTGACGCCTATATCGTGGCCCGCCCCGACGGCAGGGTAGTGCTCGGCGCAACCGTGGAGGAGCTGGGCTTCGACGAGCGCGTCACGGCGGGCGCCGTGCACGAGCTCCTGCGAGCGGGCTTCGAGCTTCTTCCCGGCATTACCGAGATGGAGCTCGTCGAGACCGCGGTCGGGCTGCGGCCCGGCTCCCCCGACAACGCGCCCCTCCTTGGGCCCACCGCCGTCGAGGGACTGGTGGTGGCTACCGGGCACTATCGAAACGGCATCCTCCTGGCCCCCGTGACCGCTGCCGCCATCGCGGAGCTGCTCGTAACCGGTGTCACGCCCGAGATCATCGAGCCCTTCTCGCCGGACCGGTTCGGCGCGCCTGTGGCCGGCGCCGGCTCTTCGACGAGGAGCAGGCGATGAAGATCCGGCTGAACGGGCGCGAGGCCGAGCTCGCAGAGGGGGCGACGGTGACCTCGGTGATCGACCGCTACGGATCTCGCTCCAGAGGGGCCGGCATCGCGGTTGCCCTGAACGGCGAGGTCGTGGTCCGCTCCGAATGGGACGAGACGACGCTGGCGGAGGACGACCGGGTCGAGGTCCTCGGCGCCATCGGTGGCGGTGCGGAAAGCATCGATGACCCTCTGGTCATCGCGGGACAGAAGTTCGGCTCCCGCCTCCTCATCGGGACGGGTGGGGCGAGCAGCGTCGACGCCATCGAGGCCGCCCTGGTCGCCTCGGGGGCCGAGATGGCGACCGTCGCGCTGAGGAGAATCAGCCCCGACGCGCGCGGGTCGGTGCTCGACGTGCTCGAACGCCACCACATCAAGGTGCTACCCAACACGGCAGGCTGCTTCACGGCCCGCGACGCGGTGCTCACGGCCCGGCTCGCGCGCGAGGCCTTCGGCACCGAGTGGATCAAGCTCGAGGTCATCGGGGACGACAAGACGCTGCTCCCGGACGGGCCCGAGCTCATCGACGCGTCCGAGCAGCTCGTCGACGACGGCTTCACGGTACTGGCCTATACGACCGACGACCCCATCCTGGCGGCCCGGCTCGAAGGGGCCGGCTGCGCGGCCGTGATGCCGCTCGGCTCTCCGATCGGCTCGGGCATGGGGATCCTCAACCCCTACAACCTTTCGATCATCATCGAGAGGGCAGCGGTGCCGATCATCCTCGACGCCGGCATCGGCACCGCTTCCGATGCAGCCCTGGCCATGGAGCTGGGCTGTGCCGGAGTTCTGCTCGCGAGCGCGATCACCAGGGCGCAGAATCCGGCAGTGATGGCCGACGCCATGCGCCGGGCGGTGGAGGCCGGCCGCCTGGCCAGGCTCGCCGGGCGCATCCCCCGGCGCCTCTACGCCGAGCCGTCGACGACTTTCGAGGACAAGCCCGAACTCTGATTGTGGGCGCTGATACGCGTTCAGCGCGTATGACTGCCCACAATCACCTGTGGTGGATCGCGCGATGAATGGGCATAAGGAAGCAGTGGCCGAGCGACGTCGAACCTAGGAACGCCCGCATTGCGAACCGCACTCGTGATGTTCACGCGCGACCTCCGCCTGCACGACCATCCCGCCCTTTACGAGGCGCTCCGCCGGGCCGATGGTGTGGTGCCCGCCTTCGTGTTCGACGACGGCATCCTGAAGAGCCGCTACGGCCGCCCCAATCGAGTGCACTTCCTCATCGACTCACTCAAGGATCTCGACTCGTCGCTCCGCGCCAGGGGAGCGCGGCTCGTCACGCGCCGGGGCCATTACGTGAGGACCACCATGGCGCTCATCGACGAGGCGGGGGCCGAGGCGCTCTACATGAGCGCCGACTACAGCCACTACGCCCAGCGGCGGGAAGGAATGCTGCGGGCCGCATGTGCCGAACGGGGCGTCGAGTTCCAGACCTTCGAGGGCGTCACGGTTGTGCCTCCGGGAGCGGTCACGCCGGGCGACGGCGACCACTTCAAGGTGTTTACGCCCTACTTCAACAAGTGGAAGTCGGCTCCGCGCCGTAGCGTGCATCAAACGCCGCGCTCGATCGAGTGGCCCGAGTCGGTCGACGTCGGCAGCATGCCCGCGCCAAGTTCGCTCGTAAGGGGAAGCCCCTCGGCCGAGTTCCCGAGGGTGGAGAGAGCGCGGGACGACGACGACTCGGCACCTGGATGCGCACCCGGCTCGAGGGCTACGCGCGTGGACACGACGATCTCGCCGCCGACGACACTTCGAGACTCAGCGCCTACCTTCACTTCGGATGCGTCTCTCCCCGCTACGTCGAACAGCGAGCGAGCGGGAGGGCGGGAGGCGATGAGTTCGTGCGGCAGATGTGCTGGCGCGACTTCTACCACCAGGTTCTTGCCGTGACACCGGACTACCCGCGCTCCGACTATCGCTCGCGCGGCGACGATCGCACCAAAGACAAAGATGCCTTCGCGGCGTGGCGGGACGGACGCACGGGCTACCCGATTGTCGACGCAGGCATGCGCCAGTTGCAGCGCGAAGGCTACATGCACAACAGAGCGCGCCTCATCACCTCGTCTTTTCTGACGAAGATCCTCTACGTCGACTGGACCTGGGGAGCCCGGCACTTCTTCGATCTGCTCGTCGACGGTGACATGGCGAACAACTCGGGAAACTGGCAATGGAGCGCGGGCACGGGAAACGACACGCGCCCCTACCGGGTGCTCAACCCGATCCGACAGGCGGAACGCTACGACCCGAGTGGTGACTACGTCAGGCGTTACGTCGACGAACTGTCCGGTGTCGAGGGCAAGGCCGTGCACCAGCCGTGGAAGCTCGACGACGAGGCCCGGGCCAAGCTCGATTACCCGGAGCCGATGGTCGACTACTCCGACGGCATGCGCTCCTACCGGGAGCGTCACACAAAGAGCTGATCACCAGCCGAGGGTGCCGGGCTCTCCTTTGAAGGGACCGACGACGTCGGCCGTGATCCAGCCCCCGTAGAAGTCTCCGGCCTGGGGCGTGACCTTCTCGTCACCGACGTGGGCGGCGTCGACGCGACTCGCGTAGAAGGAGATGCAGCCCCGCAACTGTTCGAAGCCCTCTTTGGGGTCCTCGTAGGTCCACGCGACTCTCGAGGCGACCCTCGAGTTGACCTCGAGGTCGAAGTAGGAGGCGACGCCCTTGAACTCGCAGACGGTATGCCCGGTCGTGGCGTGGAGGTACTTCATAACGACATCGTCTCGAGGGATGTAGAAGGTCGGGGGCGACGCCTTCTCGAGCACGCGCAGCGCGCGCTCGGACCGGGCGAGCTCGACACCGTTGTGCATGACGCTGATGGGCTTGGAGGCGGGCTCGACGCGCGGGGGCCGGGGATAGTCCCACACCGACTCCTGACCTGCTCTTGGTCGCACGCGCCGTCGCCACATCACGCCTTAGTGTGCCAGCATTGGCCACCTACGTGCGGGGTAGGAGGTCGGCATGAGCGTCATCATCGGTACCTCGGGGTGGCACTACCGGGACTGGAAGCAGCGTTTCTACCCTGAGGCCATTCCCCAGCGCGAGTGGCTTGCCTTCTATGCCGACCACTTCACCACCGTCGAGTCCAACAACGCGTTCTACCGGCTGCCGGAGGGCGAACGATTCGCGGTGTGGGCCCGGTCGACTCCCGCCGATTTCATCATGGCCGTGAAGATGAGCCGCTACCTCACCCACATCAAGGGGCTACGAGATCCGGCCGAGCCCGTGTCTCGTTTTCTCGAACGGGCGCAGCATCTCGGTGGCAAGCTCGGCCCCGTGCTGTTGATGTGACTCGGACGCCGGCGCACCCGGTTCGTCCGGGATAATCGTCCCCAGCGATCGTCTCGACGATCGCGCCAGGACAAGGGATCGCGAAAGGACAAGAGACAAGCATGGGCGAGCTTCTCGTGGGCACGGCGTCGTGGACCGACAAGACCCTGATCGAGTCGGGTTGGTATCCGAAGGACGCCAAGACCGCAGAGAAGCGTCTGCAATTTTACGCCTCGCAGTTTCCTCTGGTCGAGGTCGACTCCACCTACTACTTCCCGCCGAGCGAGGCCAACTCCGAGCGCTGGGCCGAGCGCACACCCGAAGACTTCACCTTCAACATCAAGGCGTTCTCATTGCTCACCGGTCACCCGACCAAGGTCGATGCCCTCTACAAGGATCTCGACGTCGACACCGACAAGCGCAACGTCTATCCGAAGGACCTCGACGCCAAGACCATCGACGTCGTGTGGGATCGGTTCCTCTCTGCCCTGACGCCGCTGGACGATGCGGGCAAGCTCGGCGTCCTCCTCTTTCAGTTTCCGCCGTGGTTCACGATCTCACGCCGCAACAAGGACTACATCCTCGAGTGCGCGCACCGCTCCGCCCCCCTCAAGATCTGCGTCGAGCTCAGGAACGCTCTCTGGATGAAGGACGACAATCAGAAGGAGACGCTCGAGTTCCTCGAGGGACACGGCCTCCCTTACGTGTGCGTCGATATGCCGCAGGGCTTCCAGTCGTCCATGCCTCCGGTGGTCGCGGCGACCTCGGATCTCGCGGTGGTTCGCTTCCACGGGCACAACGTGGACCAGTGGGAGAGCAAGTCCGTCAGCCAGCGCTTCCGCTACCTCTACAACCAGGAGGAGCTGGAGCAGTGGGTTCCCCGCATCGAGAAACTGAACGAGAGTACCGAACGCACGCACATCCTGATGAACAACTGTTACAGGGATTACGCTCAACAGAACGCCAAGGAATTGGCGGATCTTTTAACCAGGCCAACCTCGTCCTAGGAGGTTCGGCTGACCACGCAAGACCTGCTTCATTGACCTATGGATCACGCGACTGCTCCATCAGGCGAGGGGAGAA
>Ga0136630_1000157_pt1 | contig 22174 bp, 20 predicted proteins | sample AntDrymUQ5682106_2_FD_105496 | JGI IMG/M metagenome (GOLD analysis project Ga0136630, IMG submission 105496) | Polar desert sand microbial communities from Dry Valleys, Antarctica - metaG UQ568 (21.06) | ecosystem: Environmental > Terrestrial > Soil > Desert | place: Antarctica: Dry Valley...
GACGGAGTTCCCTATGAAGAAGGGCTTCGCATACCGCTCATCGTCCATGATCCACAAAACTTCGACGGCGGGGGAATCGTCAAAGAGCCGATCCAATTAACCGACCTCCCGCCGACCATCGCCGACATGCTCGGCTTCGAGGTCGAGGGTGGGGAGTATCCGGGGGCTTCTTTCGTGGGGGGCTTGCCCGAAGACCGCGTCCTCCGGTTTTCGTGCCGCCCGGATCTCGTGAGCATGGCCCGCATCGAAGGTTTCGAGAAGTACATTTACCATTTCGGAAAACAGCCGGACGAGTTTTACGACCTCCGCCGCGACCCGACCGAGCAAAGAAACCTCGCCGGGGGGGAGGGAAGCAAAAAGCTCTCACGCCTCCGCGAGGATCTCCTCGAATGGCACGCGAAAAGCGCGGCCGCGTACGGCGAGGCGAACGGCGCGGAGAAGGCGGTCTGAGAGCGGCTCGCCTTGCGGCCGCGCTTTTCAGCTTGCCGCCCGCTTCGCTCGCCAGAATTTCAGCGAGGACAAAAAAGCCGGGAGAGGCTGAAATGCGCGAGTGAAGCCGAGATGCGGAGGCTCGATCTTCCGCGTCTCGCTGCGACTGTGGAACTCGCGAGGTGGATCCACGCCTCCATCGAAGCCCCGCTCGAGATGGTGTTTCCCGAAGCCCGGAGGCTCGATGCGAACCCGCCGTGAGCGAGAACCGCGGCCTCGAAAGTGTTTCTTCTTTCAAACCCGCGGCGGAGAAAAGCTATGCTCCCCGGTAAAGAACCCGTCAGGAAGGAAAGAGCTTGGCGACGCGCGAGATTCAGCCGGAACGCATACAACGACTCAACGACAATGAAGTTCGCGGCGGCGAACATGTCCTTTACTGGATGCAATCCTCCGTCCGCGCCGAACATAACCACGCCCTCGAATACGCCGTCCAAAAAGCGAACGAACTCGGGCAACGCCTCCTCGTCGTCTTCGGCCTCACCGACGACTATCCCGAGGCGAACCTCCGCCACTATTCGTTCATGCTCGAAGGACTCGCGGACGTGGAAAACGTCCTAAAAAAGCGGGACATAAAGATGGTCGTCCGTCGCGGTTCCCCCGACAATGTCGCCATCGAAGCCGCGAGGGATGCCTCGCTCGTCGTCACCGACCGGGGATATTTGCGCCATCAAAAAGAGTGGCGCGAGAACGTCGCGAAAAACGCGGAATGCCCCGTTTTCCAAATCGAGTCGGATGTCGTCGTTCCCGTCGAGCTTGCCTCGGACAAGAAAGAGTACGCCGCCCGGACGCTCCGTCCGAGGATACGAAAGCACCTCGAAGACTTCCTCGTCGAACTCGAACCGACGGAGGTCGAGAAGAGTTCCATGAGCATGTTCGCCGACGGCCTCGACCTCTCGGACATCGGGAAGGTTCTCGACGACACGGATCTCGACCGGAGCGTCGGCTCGCTCTCGCGCCTTTACAAAGGCGGGACTTCGGAGGCGAAGAAAGTCCTCTCGCAGTTTCTGAAAAACAGGTTCGCCTCGTACACGGAAAACCGGAATCAGCCACAGACCGACGACGTGTCTCACATGAGCAAATATTTGCATTTCGGCCACGTTTCGCCGATATACATCGCCCTCGAAATACAAAAGTCCGGCGCGTCGGAGGAAAACATTGATTCGTATCTCGAAGAGCTCATCGTGCGTCGCGAGCTTCCGATGAACTTCGTCCACTATGAGCCGGACTATGACAAATTCTCGTGTTTGCCGGACTGGGCGGGGAAGACTTTGAAAGATCACAAATACGACGCCCGCGAACACGTGTATACGACGAAGCAGCTCGAGGCCGCCGGGACGCACGACGAATATTGGAACGCGGCCATGAAGGAGATGATCCACACCGGGTACATGCACAACTACATGCGAATGTATTGGGGGAAGAAGATCCTCGAATGGTCGAACACCCCGGAGCATGCCTTCCGAACCACGCTCTATTTAAACAACAAATACTTTCTCGACGGGAGGGATGCGAACTCGTACGCGAACGTCGCGTGGGTGTTCGGGATGCACGACCAGGGTTGGAAAGAACGGGCGGTCTTCGGCAAAGTCCGATATATGGCGGCGAGTGGTTTGGAAAGGAAAGCGAAGCCCAAAAAATATGTCGAGAAGGTGAAGGGGAGGATCGAAGAATCTGGTTGAGGCGCCGCTGGTTCGGTCAGTCGGGGATGCGGTTTCGCGTCGCCCCTGGTTCGTGGTTCCAATCGAAGAGGTGTTTCCGGCGCATCTCGCGGAAGTTCATGACTTCAAGACGGACTCCGTCCGGGTCTTCGAAGAAGGTCGCGTAATAGTCCGGCGCGTACTCGGGGTAGTGGCGCGGCTCCGTTGTTTCTATGCCGACCGCTCGAAGCTCCGAGGCGGCTCGATCCACGGCCTCCTCGTCGCTCACGCGGAAGCAGAGATGATGGAGTCCCGGCGCGTATGGATCATGGGCCGCATCGCTTCTGGCGGGACGGAGCGAATAGCCGAACTGCCGATTGTAGTAATGGATGTGCGGGTCGCCTCCCATGGAACCCCCGCTCTTCCTGAACCCGAGTACCTTCATGAGGCGATCGTAGAATTCCTCCGAACGCGCGAGGTCTTCGACGGTGATGAAAATGTGATCCAGACCCGCTACCTCAACGCTCACGGCCTTCCTTTCCTCAGCCTGTCAAGCAGGACGCGCATCGGCGAAGCCCTCGGCGGCTTCGAGCGTCATACGCAGATACGCCGCCGCCTGTTCGCGGCTGACGGTCGGGAAATCGTCGAGGGAATGTCCGGCTCCGAGGTAATCCACGAGCGTCCGAGCCGGGACTCGGGTTCCGGCGAAGACAAGCGCGCCGCTCATTACTTCGGAATTTCGGGTTACGATGTTTTCTCTCCCTCGTCCCATAACAGCCCCTTTGCTTCACGCTCTATTGGCGGCGGGGCGCCGTGAATCCCAAAACAGGCATGCGACCCGATTCGCGTCCTTTGTCAGTTCGTGGCGGAGACGCTCTGGTTTATGGACGACGAGTTCGAGGACGACGAGTTCGATGACTGATTTTGCACGGACGAACTCGACGAGGATTGCGAGGACGAAGATACGGAGTTCGACGACGAGGTCGAGGACCCCGACTCCGACGAGGTCGAGGCGATGACGTTCCCGTTCCGGTACACGAGTTCGATCCTCGCGTCCTCGGCGTTCGTTTCGCGGACGACTCGGCTGTCTCCCGCGATGAGGACGACACGGAGGAGGCCGGAACCTTGTTTTCCGATCTCACACGCCAGCCCGCCCTCGGCGAGGTCATAATCGAGGCGCGCGGGAACTTCGCCTTCGAGCGTCGTCGGCTCCCCGCCAACCACGCAGTCTCCGGAGAAAGCCGTTCCCGCATCCCCCGCGAGACGAAGCTCCGCCACACCATCCGAGTCGCCATCGGCGGCACCGCCCGAGCCGCCTTCGCTCGATGCGCTCGACTCCGCGCCGCCGTTTCCGACGCCGGATTCCGCGACCACATCCCCGGCCCGTGCGACCGCTCCGCCCGCGCCCGTCGTGACTTCGGCGTCGCCCGCCCGGACGACCACCGAGCCGCCCCCCGTCGCAACCTCGGCGCCTCCGGCCTCCGAGGTGGTGTCGGCGGGTTCTCCGTCGGACTCGTTCGCGACGGAGTTTTCCGCTCTTTCGTCCGCCTGGGCCATCGTCGGCTCGCTGTTCGCCGTCGTTCGTTCGGTTTGTTCGTTGTCGTCTTGTATTTGGGAGACGCCTCCTCCGAGGGCGGCGCATCCGGAGAAGAGGAGGATCGCCGCCGAGAGCGCGAGCGCGGGGAGGAGGCCCGCGCTTAGCTTTGTCCGACCGTGGAGAAGAGTTCGCATTCGCATGGATCCATCCTTTCGGATAGAGATCATTGACACTATTTATACGATTACGAGGCGACGCGGTCAACGTTTCATGCGGAGCCGGGTTGATCTAAGCGATGCTCCTTCGCAGTTCCCCGGCAAATACGTCCCTCCGAAGGACATCCGAAAGCCAGACGAAAAGCATCCGAAGGGCACCCTCCCGAGTGGTATGAAATCCGGGTGAGGAATTCGCATCCTCGATCGTGCGCGTGTCGGGGAGGACGAGCATCGCCTCCGAAGTGAGCGACGGAATCATTCATCCGGCCTCCGCATGAAAACGATTCGCGCGGACGCGCCACGCCGCCGGGAGGCTCGACCGGGCGTGTCGCGGAGAAAATGCGGGGTCGCCCGAACTCGGTTCATGCGGGCGGCGGGGTTCGTTTCCGTCGCCACTTTTCCCGGCCTTCGCGGTACAAATCCCCGCCGCGGAGGTCGTTCACGACGACGACGGGGAAATCCTCGACGACGAGACGGCGTACCGCCTCCGAGCCGAGGTCTTCGTACGCGACGACTTCGGCCTCCTTCACCCGGTCGGCGAGAAGCGCCGCCGTGCCTTCGACGGCCCCGAAATATACGCATCCATGTTCGTGCATCGAGTCGCGCACCGCCTCCGAGCGGACGCCTTTTCCGACCATCCCCCGAAGGCCGCGCTCGATGAGGAGCGGCGAATACGAGTCCATCCGGGAGGAAGTCGTCGGTCCGGCGGGGCCGAGCGCGTGGCCGGGGCGGGCGGGAGCCGGGCCGGTGAAATACACGATTTGCCCCGAGGGATCGAATGGAAGCGGCGAGCCGTCCTCGATGGCTTCGGCAATCCGCTTATGTGCCGCGTCGCGGGCTGTGAAAAGGACGCCGGAAATAAGCACGACATCGCCCGTTTTCAAAGGCTCGACATCCTCGAAGGAGAGCGGGGTTTCGAGGCGGATGGGTTCACTCATACGAACTCCGGACGGAAAGGCCGGGAGTCGGGAGGTCGCGGCGCTCCGCTCGCTTCGGGAGTCGGGGTGTACCCGACCGACTCCCCCGCGGCGTTCCCGATTTCCCGCTCGATGGATTCTCGACCATTCGCCCGCAGATTTCGATGGCGCGGGGTTCGCCCCCCCGCCTTTCCACCCGATGGACTCGAATGGGCGACAATGTCGGGACACGGTTTCGCCATCGTGCATTTCCCGACTCCCGACCCCCCGGAGCGGAGCGAACGCATCACAGCGAAGCCTTCGCGGTTCGGTGCGAGTGGCAATCCAAATTCACGGCGACGGGAAAGGCGGCGATGTGGGTGGCGAAACTTTCGATGTGGACGGCGAGCGCGGTCTCGGTGCCGCCATATCCGGCGGGGCCGATGCCCGTCGCGTTTATCTCGTCGAGGATTTCTCGTTCGAGCTTCGCCACCTCCGGGTCGAGGTTCGGCTCGCCGGATGGCCGCGTCAACGCCTTCTTCGCCATCATCGCCGCCTTCTCGAACGGCCCGCCCATCCCCACGCCGACGGTAACGGGCGGACTCGCGTTCGGCCCGGCCTTTTCGATGGTCTCGACGATGAACTCCTTCATCCCTTCGACTCCTTCGGCGGGGGTGAGCATTTTCAGCGCGCTCATGTTGTCGCACCCCGCGCCTTTCACGAGCATCGTAAGCTCGAACGTGTCGCCCGGCACGGGTTCGTAATAAATAATGGCCGGGGTATTGTCGCCGGTGTTCGTCCGGTCTATCGGACTCCGCACGATGGACTTTCGGAGATACCCTTCTTCGTAGCCGCGCCGGACTCCCTCGTTTATGGCCTCGCCGAGTTCGCCGTCCGGGATCTTCACTTCGCTCCCAATTTCGACGAAGAAGACGGCATATCCGGTGTCTTGGCAAAAAGCGATGCACCTTTCGCGGGCGACGTCGGCGTTTTCGAGGAGGCGTTCGAGGACTTCGCGCCCAAGTGGGGACTCCTCTTTTTCGAGGGCGCGGCGCATGGCGGCGAGGTGGCTTTCGGGGAGGTTCGTGTTCGCTTCGATGCACAGGTTTCGGATGGTTTCGATGATCTGTTTTTTCGGGATCTCCTTCAAAATTATGGTCTCCTCCCGGATCTCGGACTCACGCGATTGTAATGCCCGGAGCTGGAGTTTGCCGCGATGGTCATAGGCTGAGACTATTACGGGATCACAGTCTGCATATTCATCCGGTTCGGACGCGAAGTTAATATTCGTCCACACCGGGTTTTGCGGGAAGGAGAGCGATGACGAATTACGGCTTCATCATAGACAACTGGAAGTGCATCGGATGCCACGCCTGCACGGGCGCATGCAAAGCCGAGCATGAGGTTCCCGTCGGAGTGAACCGGACGTGGGTGAAGTACATCGAGAAGGGCGAGTTCCCCGATACGCAGCGAGCCTTCCACGTCATGCGATGCAATCACTGCGAGGACGCGCCGTGCGTCGAGGCGTGTCCGGTGACGGCGTTGTATTTCCGCGACGACGGCATCGTGGATTTCAACTGCATGCATTGCTGGCACAACGCGGTATACGTCGAGAAGGCGAAGCCGGACGACGAATACGGCGATGTATACGTGGACATGGAAAAGAGCCGCGCCGTGTATAAAAAGTGGCTCTCCACGGCCCACCCCGGCCTGATGCCCGATGGCCTCCGTCGCCCCGAGGTGTTCGACCGCCCGTACCGCCCGGATCGGGAGTCGTTCTTCGTGAAGGAATAGTGTTTGTCGCTTCGCTCCGGTTATTGGTTTGTGGTTATTGGTTGGTGGTGAAAACCAGCGACCGGGAGCGAGCGATGGAAACGTTGCGGAGGGTGTGGCGCTCCGGGGAAAGGTGGCGCGCCGAGTCCGGTTGTCATGCGGAAGCCGGGCGGATGTTTCGTGGTTCGGGAATCGGGTTCCGGGTCACTGCGAAATCCATGCCGGAACGTCTCCCGACGGAAGCACGCATCTCCGCGATGGGAGGCGACCCGCCGAGCCGTCTCTGTGGCGGGGTTCGGTTCTCGGGAAACGATGAGCCTTCGTCCGGACTCGGCGTCACCGTTCTCTTTCGAAGGCTCCTTTGTAAATCGCCATACCGGCGAGCATCGCGGCCATGAATACGAACACCGACGGGATGCCACTCGCGAGGGCGGCGACCGCCGGGCCGGGGCAGAATCCCGAGATTCCCCATCCGATTCCGAAGATAGCCGCGCCCCCGAGGAGCCGTCCATCCACGGCGGTTTTCTTCGGGAGGTCGAAGGTGTCGTCGAGGACGGGGTTTGGGCGGGACAAAATCCAGCGGAAGGCGGGGATGCTCACGAGGAGCGCGCCTACCATGACGAAGGCGAGGGTGGGATCCCAATCCCCCGCGAAGTCGAGGAAGCCGATGACTTTGGCCGGATTCATCATGCCCGAAATGGCGAGTCCGATGCCAAAGACCGCACCCGACAAAAGCGCGACGAATACCCTCATCGCCCGCCTCCATCCGTAAAAAAGTTCCGGTGGCTCGTCCCCCGGCGGAGCGTCGCCGCGACGGCGAGCGATGCCGAATCCGGATGATCGCTTCCGCATACCTCCGGCGTCGAGAACCGGGGGAAAGCCGCGAACCGGGAAAATACGCCCCGCGCTTCGCTGCACGCGGCTGGCGCAAAAAAAGTCTTCTCGCCACCCGACCCTCGGAAAGCGGAACTCGGGCGGCAGATTCGATGTGAAACGACCCGGTGGGAGGCGATTCGGCGGATCGTTTGGTGGTCGGCCGTGTTTCGCGTCATTCCGAACCTCCTCTCAAACCACGTGTCGGATTATGAACACGGTTGCGATCGCGACCCCGAAGAAGATCGCCATCGCGGTGATGGATCTCTTCGACATTCGCCCGATGCCGCAAACGCCGTGGCCGCTCGTGCATCCCGAACCGAGCCTCGTCCCGAACCCGACGAGAAGCCCCGCGACGACGAGCGCGGGCATCGAAGCCTCGATCCCCACGGGAACCCCTCCCATCGCGAGCGCGTACCCGGAAGCCCCGAGCAAAAGCCCGATGACGAAAGCCGTCCGCCATCCGAAAAGCCCCCGCACCCTCGACACGAGCATCCCACCGACGATGCCGCTTATCCCGGCGATCCTCCCGTTCAAAAACAAAAGCATCGCCGCCGCGACTCCGATGAGCATCCCCCCGAAAAGCCCGCTGAACGGCGTGAAATCCTCCAAAATCGCCTCCTTTATTCGGCGTGGTTTTTGAATGCGCCGCATGTTCATTATCCGGTTTCGCCCGTACCGAAGACCTCCGGTGAGCCGTCTCGTTCCGGAGCCGGTCGAGATTCCCGGCTTTCCCTCGATTCATGCCGCATTCTCATCACCGCTTTCGCCACTCATGAAAAGCTGAAAAGCGGAGCGCGGGTGCGGCTCGCCGAAAGCGGAACGCCTCATATGGAGTTCGGGTGAATGGTTTTGTCTCTCGTTCCGGGGGGCGATATCCGTACTCCCCGACCCCCGAAGCGAGCGACTCCCGACCTCCCGCACGGACAAAGATGCGAAGTCATTATCCGGATTCCGTATCAAACCATGTTCGCTTTGAGGGATTCGGCGAGCTGGCACACGTCGCTCAGCTTTTTCGGGTTTTCGAGATCCATGTATTCGACGAACTCGTCCTCGGAGGCGAAGCGCATCTTCGGGTTGTTTTTCTTTTCGTCGCCGAGTGTGGAGTGCGTGCGGCCTTTGTAATCGTGGCCGGGCCACACTTCGAGGTCGTCGGGCATGGTTCCGAACACGCATCCGAGCGTGAAATATTGCTGTGTGGCATTCCCGTTCAAAAGGTCGGTGCGTCCGCACGAGCCGATGATGAGAGCGTCGGCGGTGAGTATTTTTCCCGGCAATACGACCGCGACGAGGTCTTTGGCGTGTCCCGGCGCGTATCGGAATTTTATTTCCAGACTCCCGAGACGGAGGCGATCCCCGTCCACAACTTTTATGTCCACGATGCTCGCGGGAGCCTTCTCGTGCATGACGACCTTCGCGCACGTTTTCAGTTTGAGATCCCGCGCCGCCGAGATGTGGTCGGCGTGGGTGTGGGTGTCTATGATGTATTTCGGACGGAGGTTCCGGCGGAAAACCTCGTCCATCATCGCCTCGGCCATCTCCTCCTCCGGGTCTATGATCGCCGCGAACCGAGTCTCCGCGTCCGCGACGAGATACCCGAGGCACCCCCGCTCCACCCGGAACTGCTCGAAGATGTATCCTCCGGGGGTTTCCGTCGAAACAATTCTTTCTTCGGTGTCGGTCATTTTCTCTCCCTTGCCGTCGGCGGCGGAAATGAATGCCACTCGACTCACATTATATTCGAGCCGAAGCTCCGGAGGATTTTGCGCCCGGCGTTATACTGGAAAAGATGTGACGACCTTCGAGAAAATCATCCCGGCCCTCGGATGGCTCCGGACATACAAACGGGGCGACCTTCGCGGCGACATCATATCCGCGCTCATCATCACCGCTCTCCTCGTCCCGCAAGGAATGGCGTACGCGCTCCTCGCGGGGCTTCCGGCCCGATACGGACTTTATGCCTCGACGGTTCCGGCCATCGTGTACGCGCTGTTCGGGACGTCGCGGCACATGCCCGTCGGGCCGCCCGCGCTCATGGCTCTCCTCACTTTCACTTCGGTGTCCGCGCTCGCCGAGCCGGGGACGGAGGAGTATATTTCGCTCGCGCTCCTCCTCGCGCTCATGGTCGGGATTTTGCAGCTTGGCATCGGGCTTCTTCGGATGGGGTTCATAACGAACTTCATCTCGCATCCGGTTCTTTCGGGTTTCATATTCGCTTCGGCCATCGTGATCATCCTCAGCCAAGTCGGGAATTTGCTCGGGATTTCTCTCCCCGCCGGAGGCCATTCGACGATAAACACGGCGGTCGGAATCTGGCGCGGCATCGGGGAGACGAATCCCGCCACGCTCGCGCTCGGACTCGGGAGCATCGCGGCGATGGTGGTTCTCGGGCGGGTATTTCCGCGGGTTCCCGGCCCGCTCGCCGTGGTCGCGGCGAGCGCGCTCGTCGTGTATATTTTCGGCCTCGACGAGGTTGGCGTGGCCGTCGTGGGCGAGGTTCCACAGGGGCTTCCGGGGTTCACGGTTCCCGCCCTCGACCTCGAAGTCGCAAGCTCTCTCATCACCTCGGCCATCGTCGTCGCCTTCGTCGGGTTCGTGGAGTCCATCTCCGTCGCCAAAGCGATCGCGGCGAAGGAGAAATACAAAATAGACTCGAGTCAGGAACTCAAAGCGCTCGGCCTCGCCAACGCCTCCGCCGCGTTCTTCTCCGGGTTTCCGGTGGCGGGTTCGTTCTCGCGGACGGCGGTTCAATACGAGTCCGGCGGGCGGACGCAACTCGCCTCCATCTTCACCGCGCTTCTCATCCTCGCCACGCTTCTTTTTCTGACGCCGCTCTTTTATTACCTTCCGAACGCCTCGCTCGCGGCGGTCATCATCGTGGTCGTCCTCAAGCTCATTGACGTGAGGGAGGTTCGGAGGGCTTTTCGCATCCGGCACGCCGACGGATACACGCTCCTTCTCACGTTCGTTCTCACGCTCGCCCTAGGGGTGGAGGAGGGGATACTCATCGGGGCGGGGTTCTCGCTCCTTGTCTTCCTCCGGCGGACGGCGTATCCGCACATCGCCGAGCTTGGGTATGTCGAGGGGAAGGACGCTTTCCTCGGACTCGAAAGTTATCCGGGGGGGAAGACGCACCCCGAGGCGCTCATAGTGCGCGTGGACGCGAGATTGTATTTCGCCAATTCGCCGTTCCTCGAAGAATGGCTCATAAAAGAGGTCGCCGACAGGCCGGACATAAAGTGGATCTTCATAGACTGCCGGGGCGTGAACGGCATTGACGTGACCGCCATCGAAGGTCTCGAAGACCTCATGTCGAGTTATCGGGAGCGGGGCATCGAGATGGTTTTCACGCACATGAAGCTCCCGGTGCGCGAGCGTCTCGAAAGGGCGGGATGGGACGAAAAATTCAAGGACACCGCCGGACACGACTATCACTATCAGACGACGAGGGAGGCGCTTTGTTCGGTCGGTCTCATGAGAAGCCGGAGGGAGCGGGCGGCGGAGAAAAGCCTGTGGCAGACCCCCGCCCCGCATCAGGGGAAGTGATAAGGAAGTGATGCGGAGAGCGAAATCCGGGCGAATACGGATTCCGGGGGTTCGGCGGTCAGATCGCGGGCTTTTTGCGCCAAAGCTGGAGTTGGTCGAGATAGTCGAGGTGGCTTTCCATCGCCTTCCCCGCCTCGTCCGGGTCGCCGTTGGCGATGCCACGCGCGATGTCTATGTGCTGGCGAACCGCCGCGCTTCCCTGCTCGGGGGTGACGTTTAGAAAGAGGGCTTGCCGGATGACGCTGTGGAGCGCGAAGGCGAGAGAGGCGAGTACCCGGTTTCCGGAAGCCTCGGCTATTTTCGTGTGGAATCGCGAGTCGAGGCTCGCCATCTCGTCCGGGTCTTCGAGAGCGGCCTTTTTTTGACGCTCGATGATGTCTCGCAACGCCTCGACGTCATCATCGTTTCTCATGCGGGCGGCTTCGCGGGCGGACGGGACTTCGAGGAGGCGCCGGACGTGGTTTATCTCCTCGAAGTTTATGGTTCCGAACTTTAGCGTGTCGTCTATGGAGCGCCCGAGCGAGAGTCCGAGGGATTCGTGATCCACGACCCGAACGAAGCTCCCCCCCGAAGCGCCCGGAACTTTGGAAATAAGACCATCCGAAGCGAGCGCGCCCAAAGCCTCCCGAATCGTCGTCCGACTCACCCCGAAACTCTCCGCCAACTCCATCTCGGTCGGAAGGCGGCCGCCGCTCGAAAATGTCCCCGAAAGGATCGCCTCCCGAAGCTGAACCTCCACCTGCTCCCTCGCCCGTCGCACCGGGGCCGGCCTGAAAGACATCACATCCCTCCGAAACCATTCGATCCCATCATCTGTCCGACATAATACATTACCCACATCTCTCACGAAACAAAGTAATGGAAAACACCGCAGAATCCCCGCTTTACAAAGGACATCCGGAGAATGAAGGGCTTTCGAGGAACGAGGGTTTCCGTGTTTTTGTTTGAAAATCAATTGTTCAAATGTCATACTGAAAACAGACAAAGGGAAATTCCGGTCTTTCGGAGAGAGTTTGGCGCGAGGAGTTTCGTGCGTGTTTCGGGGCTGGGAGAGACTATGGGGAAGGAGAAGGGGATGTGGAAACTTCGTAGGAAACTTGCGTTGTCGCCTTTGATCTTGGCGGCGTTCTTTTTGGCCGCGTGCGGAGGTGGCTCCGGCGGCGGGGGCGAGGGTGGCTCCGGAGACGGCGGTGAGGTCGTGAACATCGGATATAGCGGGCCGCTCAGCGGCGGTGCTTCCTTGTATGGGGAGAACGTTTTGGAGGGCATCCAGATGGCGGTCGCCGATCTCAACGAGGAGGGTGTCGAGATAGACGGGCAGCCCGTGACGTTCGAGATCTCCTCCCTCGACGACCGGTATTTGCCGAACGAGGCGGCGACGAACGCGCAGCGTCTCGTCCAGCAAGAAGACGCGGCGGTCGTGTTCATACCGCATTCCGGGGGAATCTTCGCGGCGCAAAGCATAAACGCCGACCGGAACGAGTTTCTGCTCGGGGCGTATAGTTCCGACCCCGCGATACTCGAGCAAGAAAACCCGCTCACCATGATGATCCCACCCCGCTTCGACAACTATATGGAGCCGTTCGTCGGAACCACGATGGACGAGTTCGGCGACAGCCTCGGCCTCATCCCGACCGAGAGCGAATACGGTCAGGAATGGACCGACCAGGTTACGGAAGAGTGGGAAAATCAGGGCGGCGAAGTCCTCTCGAACAACGGTGTTGACTATGCGACGACGACGGACTATGCCGGCCCGGTCACGCAAGCCCTCTCCGAAGATCCGGACGTTCTTTTCGTTGGTGGGCCTTCGCAGCCGACGGCGCTCGTGATCGAGGAGGCCCGGGGCCAGGGTTTCGAGGGCGGCTTCATCGTCATGGATCAAGCGAAGGTCGAGGAGATGGAGGAGTTCACCTCCGAGGAGAACATAAACGGCTCCGTCGGAGTCATGCCCCTCATCGAAAGCACGGAGGCGGGAACGGAAGACTTCGTCGCCCGCTATGAGGAGGAAATCTCCGAGGATCGGATCCCAGTTTCGGAGGTCGGATACAACTATCAGGCGATGCACGTCGTGGCGAAGGCGATGGAGCTTGCCGACTCGACCGACGACCCGCAGGCTATCCGGGAGAACATCGAACCCGCGCTCGCCGAGGTCGAGGATGAATACAAAGTCATAAACTTCCCCGACGGCTTCACCGAGGAGGGACACCTCGCAGGCCCCGTCGTCGCCACGTTCGTCGAGGACGGCGAATACACCGAACTCGAAGTCCCGCAGGAACAGTAAAAAAGGGAGCGACGTCCGCCGGGGGTTCGCTCCCGGCGGCGTTTTTCGGGGAGGAACCGGGTGGAACTTTTTCTTCAGCAACTCATAAATGGCATCGCCCTCGGGAGCGTGTACAGCCTCGCCGCCCTCGGACTCACCCTCGTGTTCGGGGTGCTTCGGATACCGAACCTCGCGCACGGGGCTTTGTATATGATCGGCGCATACGTCACGTATTTCGCATTGACTTCGTACGGGATACCGTACATCGTGGCGATCGGGATATCGGCGGCGGTTCTCGCGCTCATCGGCGTCATCGTCGAGCGGCTCGTGTTCCATCCGCTCCGGAACGCGCCGCACACGCACCATCTCATCGCCGCGGTCGGGGTGCTTTTCTTCCTCCAGTCGGGGGCGCAGGTTTTGTGGGGGTCGGAGTTCCGCGAGATGCCGAGTCCGTTCACGGGGGTCATAAACATCTTCGGGCTGAACATCGGGCAGCAAAGGCTCGTCGTCATCTTCGCTTCCATCCTCGTCATGGCCGCTTTGTATTGGTTTTTGAAGAAGACGGTTCCGGGGCAAACCATCGAGGCCATCGAACAAGACCGGACGGGAGCGTCGCTCGTCGGCATTGACGCGAACCGGGTCTCGATGATGACGTTCGCCATCTCGGCGGCGCTTGCGGCGGTCGCGGCCTCGCTCGTCGCCCCGATAAACCTCGTCTTCCCGACTATGGGCGAGGCTTTGAATTTGAAGGTGTTCGCGATCATCATCCTCGGGGGACTCGGGAGCATTCCCGGCGCCATCGTCGGCGGGTTCGCGCTCGCGCTCGCGGAGGTGTTTTCGAGCACGTACGTCTCGAACGCTTTCAGCGAGGCGATCGGGTTCCTCTTCCTCCTCGTCGTGCTCGCCGTGAGGCCGACCGGACTCTTCTCGAAGGGGGCGTGAATATGGACGCGCTCGGAAGGCATTGGAAGAAGATCGCCCTCGCGGTCATATTCGTGATCTCGCTCTTCGTTCCGTTTTTCGTGCAAAACAACTATTTTCTCGGGGTCATCATACTCGGGTACATATGGGCGATCGCGACGTATGGGCTGAATATCCTCCTCGGATACACCGGGCAACTTTCGCTCGGACACGCCGGATTCTTCGGCATCGGAGCGTACACCGTCGGCGTTTTGACCGTCGGATACGAGTTCCCTTTTTGGCCGTCGCTTCTTATCGCAGTCATCGCGTCGAGCGTACTCGGGTTCCTCATCGGGATCTTCGCTTTGCGAACGAGGAACGAGTATTTCGCCATTTTCACGCTCGGTGTGGGGTTCGTCATATACCTCGTCATCGAGCGGTGGGAGGGACTCACGGGGGGTGCGCTCGGCCTCATCGGGGTTCCATATCCGGAGGGGATCGGCCCGATCCAATTCGACGGCCCCGGCTCCCTTTATTATCTCATTCTCGGCTTCCTCATCCTCACGATATACATCGCGTGGAGCATCGCGAACTCGCTCGTCGGTCGGAGCTTCATGGCGATCCGGAACAGCGAGGAGCTTGCGGCGGCGACGGGGATAAACGTCGGGCGGGCGAAGCAGCTCGCGTTCGCCATTTCGACGGGCGTCGCGGGTCTCGCGGGGGGGCTTTATGCGACGTACATCGGCTTCCTCGGGCCGGCCATCGTCAATGTGCCGACGACGTTCGAGATCCTTTTGTATCTCCTCGTCGGGGGGATGGGTTCTCTCTCCGGGCCGCTCGTCGGAGCGTTCCTCGTCACGACGCTTTTCCAATTTCTCCAGCAATTCGAGGCGTACCGGCTCGTCATCCTCGGCCCCCTCGTCGTCATAATCATCATCTTCTTCCCGAAAGGACTCGCGGGACTTTGGCACGCGGCGGAAACCCGGATAAGGAAACGCATGAACAAAAACCCCGCGCCCGACGAAAGCTCGGAATCCGCGAAAGAGGAGGCGCGATAAATGCTTCTCACCACGAAAAACCTCGGCATCACATTCGGCGGACTCAAAGCCGTCAACGAAGTGGACTTCGAGGTCGAGCGCGGAACCGTCGCCGCCATCATCGGCCCGAACGGAGCCGGGAAAAGCACCTTCTTCAATCTGATAAGCGGCTTCCACAAACCGACGACGGGAACCGTCACGCTCGACGGCGAGGATCTCACGAACCTCCCGGCGCATAAAACGGTGCGGAGCGGGATGGCGAGGACTTTCCAGACCACGAACCTCTTTATGGAGGACACCGTCCTCGACAACCTCATCGTCGGCCATCGGGTTCGGACGAAATCGAATATCTTCGATGCCATCCTCCGCACCCCCCGGCTTCGGCGCGAGGAGAAGGAGAGCCGCGAGCGGGCGATGGAGTCCCTCGCTTTCGCGGGGGTGGATCGGCTCGCCGAGCGGACGGTCGGGAGCATTTCGCAGGAGGCTCAAAAACGGGTGTCTATCGCGCTCGCGCTCGCCACCGAGCCGAAGATTCTCCTCCTCGACGAACCCGCCGCCGGGGTGAACAACGAGGAGACGGAGGGGCTTGCGACGCTCATTCGAAAGCTCGTCGAGCATGAATATACCGTGTGCCTCGTCGAGCATAAAATGAGCATGGTGATGGGGTTGGCGGACAAAATAATGGTGCTTCATCACGGGGAGAAGATCGCCGAGGGCGAGCCGAAGGAGGTCGCGTCGAACGAGGCGGTCATCGAGGCGTATCTCGGGGCGGAGGAGGAAGACGATGCTTGAGGTGAGGGATCTCAGCGTGAGGTTCGGGGAGTTCGTCGCGCTCCGCGATGTGGGCCTCACGGTCGAGGAGGGGGAGATCGTCGTCGTCCTCGGGGCGAACGGGGCGGGGAAAAGCACATTGTTCCGGACCATAAACGGGCTTATAAAGCCCGCTTCCGGCGAGATAGATTTTTACGGCGAGAAGATCGGCGGCCGTCCGGCGAACGCCGTCGTGAAGGCCGGAGTCGCACAGAGCGCGGAGGGACGGCATCTTTTCCCGGAGCTTTCGGTGCTCAAAAATCTCACGCTCGGGGCGTATTTGCGGAGGCGGGATCGGGCGGGGATAAAGAAGTCGCTCGAAGAGGCGTATGAGCTTTTCCCAATCCTCCATGAAAAGCGGAACGACCCGGCGGGTTCGTTGAGTGGCGGTCAGCAGCAAATGGTCGCGGTCGGCCGGGCGCTCATGGCGAAGCCGAAGCTCCTTATTTTGGACGAGCCGTCCCTCGGACTCGCGCCATTGGTTTCGCGGCAGGTTCTCGATGCGGTGGTGGAGATAAACAAGACGGGGATCATGGTTCTCCTCGCCGAGCAAAACGCGAAGGCCGCGCTCAAAATAGCCCACCGCGGATATGTCATCGAGAACGGCGAGGTCATCCTCCGGGGAACGAAAGAAGAACTCATGGGCAACGACGACGTCCGGCGGGCGTACATGGGCGCGTGATCCGGAATGCCGGGAATCGGAAAGTCGCATCGCTCCGCTCGCTTCGGGAGTCGGGAAAGGTGGATGCGATTCCCCGAGGATGAATCGGGCGGGTTCCGTATGAGCCGCTTCGATCCGTCATAATTGGGTGTTGAGTCAAACTTCGAGGAGAGAGAATATGACCGAACCGAGCATAGAAAACATAAAAAAGATACTCGTCGTCGGGGCGGGGGCGATGGGGTCGCAGATCGGGATGGTGTGCGCGATATCGGGATACGAAGTCGCCGTCCAAGATATTGACTCGTCCATGCTCGACAAAGCGAAAAAGGAACTCGAAAGTCGCATGTCCCGAAACGTCGAGAAAGAACGAATGACCGAAAAGGAAGTGGGCGAAGCCTTCGGTCGTATGACCTTCACCGAAGACCTCGAAAGTGCGGCGTCGAACGCCGATTTCGTCATCGAAGCCGCCATCGAAAAGCTCGATGTGAAGCGAGAACTCTTCGCGAGGCTCGACGAGGCCGCGCCGGAGCACGCGATACTCGCGACGAACTCTTCGACCATCGTGGGGAGCCGCGTCGCCGACGCCACGAACCGACCCGACAAAGTTTGCAACATGCACTTTTTCAATCCGGCCTTGATCATGAAGTGCGTTGAAATCGTGCGGGGGCCGGAGACTTCGGACGCGACCGTCGAGACGGCTTTGGAACTCACGAAGCGCATCGGGAAAGCTCCCGCGCTTCTTGAAAAAGAAATATCCGGCTTTGTGGCGAACCGGATACTCCATGCTCTCCGCGACGAGGCGATCGATCTTTACGAAGGCGGGTACGCTTCGTTCGAGGACATTGACACGGCTTGCAAAACCGCGCTCGGGCATCCGATGGGGCCGTTCGAGCTTATGGATCTCACCGGGATAGACATAAGTTATTACGTGCGCCAAGCCCGCTATGAAGAAACCGGGAACGAAGCCGACAAACCCCGGAAGAGCATTGTCGAAAAATTCGAGCGCGGCGAACTCGGTCGGAAGACGGGGAAGGGGTGGTATGAGTATGACGAAAAGGGGCGGAGGGTCGAGAGGGCGGAGAAATAGAGGAAAGGTGGGGAGCCGCCTCACGATATAATCCGACCCGAGAGCGTTTCGAGGAGGCGAGTATGGAGAAGACCGGAAACTTTACCGTGGCGTTCAGGCAGATCGAGGACGGCTGGTGGTTCGCTCGCTGCCTGGAGGTTCCCGAAGCCATCACGCAGGGCGAAACCCTCGACGAAGCCCGCGAAAACATAAAGGACGCGATTCAGCTAATTCTCGAAGACCGCCGAGCCGACACCGAGATGGAACTCGAAGGCGAGGAGGGAGTCCTCCGCGAGCGCATTGCCCTGTGAAGCGCCAAGCCTTGCTCCGGCATCTTCGGCGGCATGGCTGCGAACTGAAGCGCGAGGGGAGTCGGCACTCGATCTGGTGGAACCCCTCGACGGGGGCAAGGTCTCCCATACCCCGCCACAACGAAATCAAAGACACCACCGCCCGAGAGATATGCGTCCAAATCGGCGTTCCTCCACCCTGAGAATGTCGAGGCCGGATCACCGCGCCAAACCGAAAACCCGCCCCATCTCCTTCTCCGAAAGCTCGAAATCCGAAACGTCTAAGTTTCCGCGAAGCCTCTCTTCGCTCGACGCTTTCGGTATCGCGGCGACGTTGCTTTGCTGAACGAGCCAACGCAAAGTTATTTGAACGGGCGACTTTCCATATTTCTCCCCGATCTCCGCGAGCGTCGAATCGTTGGCGACGCGGCCTTTGGCTATCGGGCTGTACGCGGTGAGGAGATAGTCCATCTTTTCCGCCTGTTCGAGCAGCTCGCTTTGATCGTCATACGGACTGTACGGAACTTGATTCGCAAATATCTCCGCATGCCCCATCGCCTCCTCGACGAGCGAAGCCGAGAAATTGCTCACCCCGATGTGCTTTATCTTCCCCGCTTCTTCGAGTTCCCTCATCGCCCCGAAGGTTTCGCCGAGCGGGACGGAGCCGGGCCAATGAACCATGAAAAGGTCGAGATATTCTACCCCGAGCTTCCGCAAACTCTCGTCGGCGACGCGAAGGACGTCTTTGCGCGAAAGATGGTTCGACCATACTTTCGTGGCGAGGAAGATGTCCTCGCGCTCGACGCCGGACTTTTTCATCCCTTCGCCGACTTCTTTCTCGTTGCCGTACATTTCCGCCGTGTCTATGTGACGGTATCCGACTGAGAGGGCGTTCTCGACGATGCGGGCGCATTCCTTGCCGGAGAGCCGCCACGTTCCGAGGCCGAGGGACGGGATGTTCTCGCCCTTTATGGTTTGGCTTTCCATTGAAATTCCTCCTTTTTCGGTATATCGGTATATTCATGTGGAACCGACGGTGATTTTAAGCCACCATATGGGATTCGAGTCGGAGAACGAAAGGATGTGCGGAGTGGGTTTATTCGAGCCGGAGTGGATGCGGAGCTTCCCCGGGAGGCGCGATGCTTGAAAAAGTCCTCGTCGCGAACCGGGGCGAAATTGCCATCCGAGCCTTCCGGGCCGCACACGAACTCGGCATAAAAACCGTCGCCGTATACACCCCCGACGACCGAGGCTCCATGCACCGCCAGAAAGCCGACGAAGCATACGAAATCGGCGAGCCGGGACATCCCGTCCGAGCGTACCTCGATATCGAAACTTTGGTGGAAACCGCGAAACGTGTCGGGTGCGACGCGATTTATCCGGGATACGGTTTTTTGTCGGAAAGCCCGGCGTTCGCGAAAGCATGCGCCGACGCGGGCATAGTTTTCGTCGGCCCGCCCTCCGATGTCCTCTCCCTGACGGGCGACAAAACGCGCGCACGCCGCGCCGCCGAGGAGGCCGGAGTCCCCGTCCTCGCCGCCTCCGACGCCGTGAAAAGCGGCGACGAAGCCCTCGCCGCCGCCGAGGGGATCGGGTACCCGGTCTTCGTGAAGGCCGCGTCGGGGGGCGGGGGCCGGGGCATGCGCCGCGTCGAGAGATCTTCCGACCTCGCCGAGGCCGTCGAAACCGCGACCCGCGAGGCGGAGGCGGCTTTCGGCGACCCGACCGTTTTCCTTGAACAGGCGGTCATGCGTCCGAGGCACATCGAGGTTCAAATTCTCGGGGACGCCGAAGGGAACGTCGTCCATCTTTATGAGCGGGATTGCTCGGTGCAAAGGCGGCACCAGAAAGTCGTGGAGATCGCACCCGCCCCGAACCTCGAACCGACGCTCCGGGCGAAACTTTGCCAAGACGCCGTCCGGTTCGCGAACGAGGTCGGATACAAAAACGCCGGAACCGTCGAGTTCCTCGTCGGGGAGGACGGTTCGCACGTCTTCATCGAGATGAATCCGCGGATTCAGGTCGAGCATACCGTCACGGAGGAGACGACGGACATCGACCTCGTCCACGCTCAGCTTCGCATCGCGGGCGGCGAGACGCTCGACGACCTCGAGCTTTCACAGGAAAACATCCGCCAACGCGGCTTCGCGCTTCAATGCCGCGTGACGACCGAAGATCCCGCGCAAGGTTTCCGCCCGGATACGGGACGCATCACGGCATACCGCTCGCCGGGCGGAGCGGGCATCCGGCTCGATGGCGGGAACACGTATGCGGGGGCGGAAATATCCCCGTACTTCGATTCGCTCCTCGTGAAGATGACCGCCCACGGACACGACCTTCCGGCAGCGGCGAGGCGGGCGAGGCGCGCCCTCGCGGAGTTCCGGATACGCGGCCTCGCCACGAACGTCGCGTTCATGCGGGCCGTTCTCTCCGATGAGGACTTCCTCGCCGGACGAGTGAACACATCGTTCATTGACGAGCGCCCCGACCTCACCTCCGTTTCGACCGGAAAGGATCGGGCGAGCCGCCTCCTCGCGCTCCTCTCCGACGTGACGGTGAACCATGCCCACGGTGAACAACCCCCCGCCCCCGACCCGCGCACTAAACTTCCGCCGCTTTCCGAAGAAGAGCCGCCATCGGGTTCCAAACAACGCCTCGACGAACTCGGGCCGGAGGCTTTCGCGAAAGAGCTTCGGGAGACGAAAATCCTCCGCGTCACGGACACGACGATGCGCGACGCCCACCAATCTTTGTTCGCCACCCGGATGCGCTCCTTCGACATGCTCTCCGCCGCGCCGCATGTGGCGAGGGTTTTGCCGGAGCTTTTCTCGGCGGAGGTATGGGGCGGGGCGACCTTCGACGTCGCGCTCCGCTTTCTCCACGAAGACCCGTGGTCGCGCCTCGAAAAACTGCGCGAGGCGCTTCCGAACGTGTGCCTTCAAATGCTCCTTCGGGGGCGGAACGCCGTCGGGTATACGGCGTATCCCGACGACATCGTGAGCGCGTTCGTCGAGGAGGCGAAGGAGACGGGCATAGACATCTTCCGCATCTTCGACGCGAACAACGACATCGAGCAAATGCGCCCCGCCATACGCGCCGCCGTCGAAGCCGGAGCCGTCGCCGAAGGCACCCTTTGCTATACCGCCGACCTCTCCGACCCGTCCGAAAAGCTATATACCCTCGACTATTATCTCCGGCTCGCCGAACAACTCGTGGAAGCCGGTTCGCATATTTTGTGCATAAAGGACATGGCCGGACTCGTCCGCGCTCCGGCGGCGAAGGAGCTTGTCTCCGCGCTTCGGGAAAGGTTCGAGCTTCCGGTTCATTTCCACACGCATGACACGGGGGGCGGGCAGCTTGCGAGCTATCTCGCGGCCATCGAGGCCGGGGTGGACGCGATAGACGGCGCGGCGGCTCCGTTGTCGGGGATGACGAGCCAGCCGAGTTTGGCGGCCATCGTCGCGGCCACGGACCGGACGGAGAGGGAGACCGGGATCTCGCTCGACGCGCTCGGGGATCTCGAACCATATTGGGAGGCGGTTCGGACATTGTATGCGCCGTTCGAGGCGGGGCTTCGGTCGCCGACGGGGACGGTTTACCGGCATGAGATACCGGGCGGGCAATTATCGAATCTCCGCACGCAAGCCATTTCGATGGGGCTTGCCGAGAGGTTCGAGGAGATCGAGCATTTGTATGCCCGGTGCGACAAAATCCTCGGGAGGATCGTCAAAGTCACGCCGACGAGCAAAGTCGTCGGGGACCTCGCGCTTTATCTCCTCTCGGCGGGCATCGAGGCGGACGAGTTCGAGGAAGACCCGGCGAAATACGACCTCCCGGACAGCGTCATCGGCTTTCTCCGGGGCGAACTCGGGGAGCCGCCCGGAAAGTGGCCGGAGCCGTTCCGCTCGAAAGCTCTCGAAGGCCGGGGGAAGGAATCGGAGCCGCCCACACTCTCGGAGGAGGATCGGGAGGCTCTCTCGGGCGAGGGTCGGCGGGACGCATTGAGCAGCCTCATGCTTCCCGGCCCGGCGAGGGAAAGAAAAGCTGCGGAGGACAAATACGGGGATGTGTCGGTGGTTCCGACGCGGGCGTTCTTTTATGGACTCGAACCCGGGGAGGAGCTTGCCGTGGATCTCGAACCCGGAGTGAGACTTTATCTCGAGCTCGAAGCCATAACCGAGCCA